>Ga0080064_1003429_pt1 | contig 22933 bp, 15 predicted proteins | sample Subgrocontami54m_FD_69260 | JGI IMG/M metagenome (GOLD analysis project Ga0080064, IMG submission 69260) | Subsurface groundwater microbial communities from S. Glens Falls, New York, USA - GMW46 contaminated, 5.4 m (SPADES assembly) (version 2) ...
CCCAACCTCAACCTCAACTCGACCCAAAAGTGTCAACCATGTGCCCGGTCTAAAATGTCAGGGATGTCCCCGGCTGCACAGTGTGTGGAAAGGGCGAGTCCCGTAAGGGACGGCACGGTCGCTGCGACGGAGGCTCGAACGCGGAACGTCCTACCGCTCGGAATTCTTCACCGCGACGAAATAGCTTTCAGGGTACAAATAGTCCTCGCCCAATTCGTCCACGACGCGTATCAGATGATTCTGGGCAGCCTTGCCGTCCGGGAGGGCCTCATAAGTTTTTCGCAGCTTGAGCGCGGCTGGATTTTCGTCGTTGCGCACGCAGACCACGAATCGTCGACGGCGTTTCTTCGTCGCCGTGGCGGATACGCGCGTTTTTGATCTCCTGCGCGCCATTGCCGCGCGATTTTTGTCTGTCAATTTCACTGAGAGCATCGTACCACCGGCCCGGGATTGCACCATTCTCCGGCGTTGCGCATCCGTGCCAAGTCGATAGAATGGAAGCAATGTCTGGTCCTGTTCCCGCATGAGCTCCCAATTCGTCCACCTGCATCTGCATACCGATTACTCGCTGCTCGACGGCGCTTGCGACGTCGAAAAGCTCGCCCATCGCGTGAAAGAGCTCGGGATGCCGGCCGTGGCCATGACCGACCACGGCAATATTTTTGGCGCGGTGCATTTCGTCAACGCGGCGCACAAGGAAGGCGTCAAGCCGATCGTCGGATGCGAGCTTTACGTCTGCAAGAAGGACGATCACAACATCGAGCGCACCCCGCCCGAAGGCGATACCTACAACCACCTGCTGGTTCTCGCCGAGAACGAAGAAGGCTACCGCAACCTCGTCAAGATTACGTCAGAGGCTTCGCTGCACGGCTTCTATTACAAGCCGCGGGTCAGCAAGAAATTTCTGGCGGAGCACTCGAAAGGATTGATCGGACTTTCCGGCTGCCTCAAAGGCGAAGTAGCCGAGCGCCTGATGGAGAGCAATTACGACGCGGCACGCGAGGCGGCCGCCTTCTATCGCGACTTGTTCGGCAAAGAGAATTTCTTTCTTGAGATCCAGGATCAGGGACTGGAACAAGAGCATCGCATCCGTTCCGGGCTGCTCCAGTTAGAAAAAGACCTGGCGCTGCCGCTGGTTGCCACCAACGACAGCCACTACCTCTGCGAAGAAGATGCCCATGCGCAGGATGTGATGGTGTGCATTCAGACCGGCAAGTCTATCCAGGACACCAACCGGATGAAGTTCGAGGGCACGCAGTTTTTCGTTAAGAGCCATGACGAGATGTACCGCGTATTCAAGGACACTCCGGAGGTGCTTGCGCGAACGCTGGATATCGCCGAACGGTGTAGTCTGCGGCTCGAGAAAGTCCCGACACCGTTCCCGCATTTCGAAGTTCCCGCCGGATTCACGCTCGACAGTTATTTCGAGCATGTGACGCGGGAAGGCTTTGCGCGGCGTTTGGAAGTTCTGCGGGGGCTTTCCGCGCAGGGCCGTCTGAAGCATCCGCTGTCCGACTACGAGCAGCGTTTGGCGCGCGAGCTGGCCATCATCCAGCAGATGAAGTTTTCTGGTTATTTCCTGATCGTATGGGACTTCATCCGTTATGCGAAGGAGCGCAACATCCCGGTGGGACCGGGGCGGGGATCGGCGGCGGGCGCGCTGGTGGCGTATTCGCTGGGCATCACCGACATCGATCCGCTGCAACATGCGCTTCTGTTCGAGCGCTTTCTGAATCCCGAGCGTATTTCATTGCCCGACATCGACATTGATTTCTGCATGAATCGGCGGGACGAGGTAATCAAATACGTCACCGAAAAGTACGGGCGCGAGAACGTGGCGCAGATCATCACCTTCGGGACCATGGCGGCGAAGGCGGCGATCAAAGACGTCGGGCGGGCGATGGATATGCCTTATACCGACGTGGATCGCATCGCCAAAATGGTTCCCACGACGCTCAACATCAAGCTCGACGACGCAATCAAAGAATCGCCGCAGATGCAAGAGGCGTACGACAAAGATCCGCAGGTGCGGCAGTTGCTGGATACTGCCCGGAAACTGGAAGGGCTGGTGCGCAACTCGGGTGTGCATGCTGCGGGCGTAGTGATTTCTCCGCGGCCGCTGATCGAACTGGTGCCGCTGCACAAGACCAAGAACGACGAAATCGTCACCGCCTTCGACATGGTAGCCATCGAAAAGATGGGCTTGCTCAAGATGGACTTTCTTGGGCTGACTACCCTGACGATTCTCGATGACACGCTCAAGCTGATTGCGCAAAAAGGGAAGACCTTAATTTTGGACGACATTCCGCTGGAAGACCAGGAAACTTACGAAGGGGTCTTCCACCGTGGACTAACCTCGGGTGTGTTCCAGTTTGAATCGCATGGGATGCGGGATGTGCTGCGGCGGTATCAGCCGAACTCGATTGAGGACCTGACTGCCTTGAATGCGCTCTACCGGCCGGGGCCGATCCAGGGCGGGATGATTGACGATTTCGTCGAGCGCAAACACGGCCGCAGAAAAGTTGAATACGAACTGCCCGAGCTGAAGGAAATTCTCGAGGAGACGCTGGGCGTCATCGTCTATCAGGAGCAGGTGATGCAGATCGCCAACCGCCTCGCTGGCTATTCGTTGGGCGATGCCGATCTGCTGCGCCGGGCCATGGGCAAGAAGAAGCAGGAGGAAATGGCGGCCCAGCGCGAGCGCTTTGTACAGGGCGCAGTGAAGAACGGTTTCCCGCCCCGCAAGATCGAAAAAATCTTCGACCTGATGGCACAGTTCGCCGGCTATGGCTTCAACAAGTCGCACTCGGCGGCGTATGCGTTGCTGGCTTATCACACCGCTTATTTGAAGACGCACTATCCGGTTGAGTTCATGGCGGCGTTGCTGACCTCGGTCACGGGCAGCACCGACGACGTGGTGAAATACATCAACGAATGCCGCGAGATGGGGATTGCAGTCGAGCCGCCGGATATCAACGTGAGCGACGCCAACTTCACGCCGCATGGGCCGGGGATCCGGTTCGGGTTGGCGGCCGTGAAGAACGTCGGCGGGAATGCGATCGAGTCGATCGTCGCGGCACGCAAAAAGCTCGGCAGGAATTTTCGATCGCTCTTTGAGTTCTGCGAAGAAGTGGATCTGCGGCTTCTGAACAAACGCGTACTGGAATCGCTGATCAAGAGCGGCGCGATGGATTCGCTGGGCCGCCGGGCGCAGTTGATGCAGTCGCTCGACAAAGCAATCGACCGCGCGCAAAAGACGCAGCGCGACGCCCAATCCGGCCAGCACGGACTGTTCGGCGTATTCGCGGACGAGCCCGCGCCCCACGACAATAACGCCCTTCCCGACACCCCCGATTGGGATGAGCACACGCGCCTGGCGGCGGAAAAAGAGATTCTCGGATTTTTCATCACCGGACATCCGCTGGAGAAGTACAAAGACAAGCTGCTCGATCTGAGCGCGCTTTCCACCGAAGACATCAACGGCATGAAGCGATCCACCGGCAAAGACGAGAACATCACCACTGCCGGTTTGATCACGAACCTTCGCGTCGCGAAATCAAAGAGGGGCGAACTGTGGGCGCAGGGCGCGCTGGAAGACATGTTCGGGAAAGTGGAATTATTGGTGTTTCCCGAAGCCTTCAGGAAACTTGGCGAGAAGGTGAAACTTGAAGTTCCGGTGCTGATCCGCGGCGGCGTGCGGGTTGAAGACGGCGCGAATGCCAAGCTGACGGTTAACGACATTACCCCACTTGATGAGGCCAAGGTTCCGCTGCCGAAGGCGCTGCGCATCCGCATTCCCCTTGAGACCGCATCCGCAGATACGGTGGGCGCGCTGCACGCCCTGTTCCACGAACGCCCGGGCGAGGCCAAAGTGCTGTTCGACGTCGAGCGGCAAGGCGATTTCATGGTGGTGATGGAAGCCGAAGGCTATAATGTGATGCCGGACCGGAATTTCATTGGCCGCGTGGAAGAGTTGTGCGGACGCGGCAGTGTGCGCGTCATCAGTTGATCCCTACCCGTTAACAGGTTCGGCCGATGAGACGAGCGAAAATAACCCGAGCGGAACAATCCGAGAGCAGCGCCAGGAATCCGGCCATAGTCGGGACCGAGTTTTTGCTCTCCATTGTGGAAGCGCATCACACCCGCAGGAATGGGAACGTCGTCAAGATGGATTCTGGACTCAAGGCGCAACAGGAACTGGAAAAGATCGAGCAGCAGATCGCACGCTTGCAGGCGCTGGAGGGGCAGAGCGCGGAAACACACCGCCACATCCAGCAGTTGCACGATCGTGTGAACGACTTGCGGCGAGAAGTTTCGTCGCACTTGAATGCCTGGGAGCGCACCGAGATGGCGCGCCATCCCCAGCGTCCCTATACCCTCGACTACGTGGAGCGCATTTTTACCGACTGGAGCGAGATCCATGGCGACCGGGGCTTCGCCGACGATCCGGCGATCGTGTGCGGCATGGCGCGCTTTCACGGAGAAGAAGTTCTGATCGTCGGGCATCAGAAGGCGCGCGACACCAAGCAGAAGGTGTATCGCAATTTCGGCATGCCGAATCCGGAAGGCTACCGCAAGGCGCTGCGAGTGATGCAAGTCGCCGCCAAGTTTCGCCGCCCAATCTTTACTTTCGTAGATACGCCTGGCGCCTATCCCGGCCTGGGCGCGGAAGAGCGCGGGCAGGCTGAGGCCATCGCCTACAACCTGCGCGAAATGGCGCGGCTGGAAGTTCCCATCGTTACGACCATCACGGGCGAAGGCGGCAGTGGCGGCGCGCTGGCGATTGCCGTGGCCGACCGCGTCCTGATGATGGAGAACTCGATCTATTCGGTGATTTCGCCGGAGGGATGCTCCTCCATCATGTGGCGCGACCCGACGAAGCGCGACTTGGCAGCCGCTGCCATGAAGATCACGCCCAAGGATCTGAGCGAGCTTGGAATTATTGACGGCATCGTGCCCGAACCTCCGGGCGGCGCGCATTCCGACCATGCGCAGGCAGCGGAGTTGCTGGACGGTGTGCTGCAACAGCAACTGGCAGAGCTCATGCGATTGCCAGTGTGCGATCTCCTCAACGCCCGCTACGCGAAGTTCCGCAACATGGCGCAGTTCTATCAGGTGGAAGGGTAGTCGGGTCGTTAGTTGTTGGATTTGGGCGTGAAGATGGTGAAGCGCATTTGCCTCTCGGTGGCCAGTGGCGTGTCGACGATTGCCCTGCTGATATTTCTCACCGGCCTTCTGATGCCTTACACCAATCCTGACAAGGGGCCGGTTCCACTGGCGGTTGCTGCCGAATATGCTGTCAGTACCTTGCTCTACTGGCCTTCTTTCCACCTTTTCCGCGGAGGTCGACTGGATTGTCCTAATGCCGACTCGATCCCTGAAAAGTTCCGTTGCATAGGCATGTCGTTGAGCATCGACCTCTTGGTCTACTCGGCAGTTTGTTTTCTGTTGCTGTGGGTCATTGGTAAGAGGCGTCAGGCAGTGCGGGCCAGCCTTTCTAAATAGAACACGGAGCGTGGAACAGACCGACTTCGAATTGTCAGCGCGCGCAGGGCGACACGGCGGGAGCAGAAGGACTATGAAGAAATCATCGGCGACTGAATTCCGGAGGCGGCGTTCCGCGGGCAACCTGCGTAGCGAGTACCAGTTCGACTACTCGAAGGCGCGACCGAACCGTTTTGCTGGCCGTGCGCGAGCAAAATCTGTGGTTGTGTTGCTCGCTCCAGACGTTGCCAAAGTGTTCAGGAATGGGGACTCCGTCAACGACGCCCTCCGGGCTATTATGAAAGCTGTCCCCCGCAGAAAAGTCGCGACCAATTCAAATTAGGCAGCAAGCTTTGCTGCGGCTAGGCTACTTCTGGTTCAGGCACTTCCCGCCCGGCTGTATAATTAAGGGTTTTCACTCTTCACTCCGCAAGACTGCCGGGCGACGTGGGGTTTGCCTGGACACGATCAGAAAGGTACAGGGATGGCCACTACGGATGTCGCGCCCCAGGAGTCAGCCGGCCGGCTGGGGCAAAAGCGTGTCGTCAATGACATGAGTATTCAGGTTGCGACCGTGAATGGTTCAGGGTCGCAAAGTTCCAACACCGTCCTGCTGCGCAGCATTTTCCAGATGGGCGTGCCGGTTTCGGGGAAGAACCTGTTTCCGTCGAACATTGCCGGCTTGCCCACCTGGTACACCATTCGCGCCAACAAGGACGGCTACATTGCCCGCAAAAAAGAGATTGATCTCCTAGTGGCCATGAACGCGGAGACGGCGCAGGAAGACACGAAGTCGCTGGCGCCGGGAGCCTCCGTTTTGTACGACGAGCCCCTCGCGCTCGATAAGGTACGCAACGACCTGATTTATTATTCCGTCCCGTACGACAAGCTGGTGGCGCCGGTGTGCCCGGAAGCCAAGCTCCGCAAGCTGGTCAAGAACATGATCTACGTCGGGGTCGTGGCGCAGTTGCTCGAGATCGACCTGGCCGAAGTGGAGAAGGCAATCCGCAAGCAGTTTGCGAAGAAAGTAAAAGCCGCCAACCTCAACCTGGCCGCGGTCAAGGCCGGCTACGACTACGCGGCGGCGAATCTGACCAAGCGCGATCCTTTCGTGATCGCGCGCCTGGACAAGAATCAAGGCAAGATCATCATTGACGGCAACTCGGCCGCCGCCTTGGGCTGTGTGTTTGCCGGCTGTACGGTGGTGACGTGGTATCCGATCACGCCCTCGTCTTCGCTGGTCGAAACCATGATCGAGTACATGAAGGAATACCGCATCGGGCCCGACGGCAAAGCCACCTTTGCCATCGTGCAGGCCGAAGATGAACTGGCTGCGGTGGGCATGGTGATCGGCGCGGCCTGGGCGGGAGCGCGCTCCATGACTGCGACCGCGGGGCCGGGCCTCTCGCTGATGGCGGAGTTCACGGGGCTGGCCTACTACGTCGAGATTCCCGCCGTCATCTGGGACATTCAGCGCGTCGGGCCGTCCACCGGCTTGCCCACGCGAACTTCGCAGGGCGACGTGCTTTCCACGGCGTTCCTCAGCCACGGCGATACCAAGCACATCATGCTGTTTCCAAATTCGATGATTGAGTGCTTCACCATGGCGCAGGACGCGTTCGATCTGGCCGAACAGTTCCAAACGCCAGTGTTCGTCATGTCGGACCTCGACCTTGGGATGAACAACTGGATGTCGGATCCGTTCCCGTATCCCGATAAGCCGATCAAGCGCGGCAAGGTGCTGAGTAAGGAAGACCTGGAGAGGTTGGGTAGTTTTGTCCGCTACAGAGACGTCGATGGCGACGGCGTGGGTTACCGCACGTTGCCGGGGACTGATCATCCAGCGGCCTCGTACTTCGCGCGCGGCAGCGGGCACAACGAAAAAGGGCAGTACAGCGAGCGTCCGGACGACTTCGAACGCAACATGGAGCGCATCAGCAAGAAATTCGAGACGGCGCGGTCGTTTGTGCCGCGGCCGGAGGTGGTGGCGAACGGGAAGTCGAAGATTGGGATTCTCGCCTACGGCACGACGCACTGGGCGATCACTGAGTGCCGCGATCAGTTGCGCAATGAACACAAAGTGGAGACGGACTATCTGCGGCTGCGGTCTTATCCCTTCACGCGCGAGGTGCACGACTTCATCGAGCAGCACGACCGCGTGTATGTCGTGGAGCAGAACCGCGACGGACAGATGGCCACGCTGCTCAAGCTCGACATCAAGCCCGAGCTGACGCCGCGTCTCCGTTCGATTTGCCATATCCACGGATTGCCGATCGACGCCCGTTCCGTAACCGACGAACTTATCATGATGGAGGGCAAGTAAATGGGAACCACACCCACCAGCACGCCCAAACCAAAAGTAAACCGGATTGGATTGCAGGTCGTTGACTATCGCGGCGGCAAGACCACGCTCTGCGCCGGTTGCGGGCACAACGCCATCTCGGAACGCATCATTGACGCCTTTTACGAAATGGGAGTCAAGCCCGAGCGCGTCGCCAAGTTCAGCGGCATCGGTTGCTCTTCGAAGAGCCCGGCGTACTTCATGAACCGCTCGCACAGCTTCAACTCCGTGCACGGACGCATGCCGTCAGTGGCGACCGGAGCCATGCTGGCCAACAAGGACCTGATAGCGCTCGGAGTCACGGGCGATGGCGACACGGTTTCGATCGGCGCTGGACAGTTCGTCCACCTCATGCGCCGCAATCTGCCGATCATCTACGTGATCGAGGACAACGGTTGTTACGGTCTGACCAAAGGACAGTTTTCCGCCACCGCCGATCTGGGATCGACACTGAAGAGTGGTGTAGTGAACGACCTTCCTCCGGTGGATACCTGCATCCTGGCCATTCAGCTCGGAGCAACCCTGGTGGGCCGTTCGTTTTCCGGCGACAAGAAGCAGCTGCACGCGATGCTCAAAGCGGCCATCGCCCACAAGGGAACGGTGATGCTCGACGTGGTCTCGCCTTGCGTAACGTTCAACGATCACGAAGGCTCAACCAAGTCCTACAAGTACGTGATTGACCACGAGGAGCAGCTGCACGAAGTGGACTTCGTGCCGGCGTTTGAGAACATCAGCGTAGAGTACGATCCCGGCACTGCTTTCGAAGTCACTATGCACGACGGCTCGCACCTGCGGCTGCGCAAGCTGGAGGAGGACTACAATCCGACCGACAAGATTCAAGCCGTGACCCGCCTGATGGAGGCGCATGCGAAAGGCGAAGTGCTGACCGGAGTGTTTTACATCAATGCCAACGCCCCGACCTTCATCGACATGTTGAACGTCACCGACCAGCCCTTGGCGACCCTGCCGGAATCGGCCGTGCGGCCGAGCCGGGAAGCGCTCGAGCAATGCATGGAGGAATTGCGGTAGCTTTGCACCGCGCGGGCGGAACTATTTCGCCGCTCCCGCTTGGACGAAGCTTGCGTTCCCGCCACAAGTCCGGATCTTCCCCGCGATATTGATCGACCAGTCCTTGTCGTACCAATACACCAGACGCTGACCGCGGTTCATCAGTGCGCGCTCCTCAGCCCGCGAACGGCTGTTGAGCAGTTCGCTGTGGAACAGATTGGTCAAGCAGTCCACCGCTGCCGCGTTCTTGGTGTCCCATGTCGCCTTTACATAGTACCGGTCTCCTTGAGCGGATGCTGTCGGAACCACTTGGAACGCTCCCGACCGTGAGGTTTTCGCGCGCAGGGTGGCCGATTTCGCCGGGCTGAGCTTGTTCAAGATTCGCGTGGAGTAGGCCGGATCGAGTTTGGCCAGAACTTGCTCCCCGTCGGCCCGATCTCGTTTCTGTGAAGAGCCGAGCTTTCGGAGCAGGTAGTCGTCCAGATTGACTTTCTTAACTATTACCGCAGCTTTGTAGGACACTTCCTTGTCGGAGTGCCGAGTGAGGTCAAGGAGCGTGGCCAGAATGGGTTCGTGACCGGTTGTGCTGGAGTCCGTGAGGGCCGTACCCGGCAAGCGATCAAGTTCGTCGAGGGCGACGATCTTCCTTCCGACATCGGAACTGGAATCTTGCAGCACTGTAACTGGCCAGTTGGACTGCTGGGCAGACTGTGATCGAGGCGATTTGCCCTCATATACAGGATTCGCGACTTGGGCCGCATGAACGCTCCAAATGAAACGGCCCTCTGCTACCTGTGGCGTCTTCTCTCGCCGGAGGACGTTGGTGTGTAGAGTGTCGTCCCAGTCAACTCTAAACTTCGGATAGGGTTCGGAGGGATCGTAGACGATGTGAAACCTATTTCTTGTTGATTTGTTCTTGGAGAATTCAACATCAAAAATCTGTCCCTTATTGAGTGGCGACTCCTGGACAATCAAGAAGTGCTCATTTCGCAAGGGAATATCGTCGATGCTCTCCTTCGGCTCCACTCGGAAATACAGTTTGTCAGACGCGGAAGCCAAAGTTTCATAGTCATGCAGATCGATGATTTCTCCTTGGAAAGCATAGATCTTTGGCCGGAAGGCCAGCCACCAAACCACCGAGACTACGACTAGCGAAAGGCCAAAGAAGAAAGTCCCTAGGAATACCAGCCGCGCCGCGCTCAGCTCTTTTTGCGTGGCAGCAGGATTCCTTTTAGCGTTGGTCTCTTTGAAAACCCGATATGCCCATCGCGTTACTCCAAGGACAAACAGAATAGCGAAAAAGAAAGGTCCGTATTGCAACGCGATTTCACTTAACTTGGAAAGGTTCTCTGGATTCATAGGATCCCCACAAGTAGTGTGCGGTTCTCCGTGGCCGACTGCCTAACTCAACAAAAGCTTTGAACGGGAGCGCACGCTTGTCGTCTCCAGCGAGTGCGGGGAAGAGAGGTGATGCTGAAGAACAGAGTCATACTGCTACGGTTTTTAGCCGATGTCAAGGCCTTGTACTCGGCCTAAGCAAGTTGTTTTGCGACCAGATCTGTCGTCAGTTTCACGGCCTAGTTCACGGCAGAGCGCCCTAAACTTCCGGCGGCTTGCCTTCCGCTCGGCACAACTCCTGCCACATCCCCACCACGCGCGCTTTCAACTCCGCCGTCAACTTCTCATACGCCGCTTCGCTCGCCTCGCTCACCGGCGGCGGGACAATCGGCTTGCCGAACACCAGCCGCAGATTTGCCAGCTTCGGCCACTTCTGGTACCGAGGCCAGGCGTCATAGAACCCTTCAATCGCAACCGGAACAATGGGGGCCTGTTCGTGAATGGAGAGAATCGCCGCCCCCTTCCGGAACACTCTCGGCTTGCCCGTGTCCGATCGTTCGCCCTCCGGATAGAGCACCAGCACCCGCCCCTGACGCAGCCCGTAGGCCCCAGCGCGCATCGCGGGAATGAGGTTGGCGTCGGGATCGAGCACGACGACGCGAATCCATCGCGCCAGCCGCCGCATGAATCCCTGGCCAAAAATGTCGCTCGTGCCCAGCGCGAAAGTCGCGCGAAACAGACGCCACGGCAAAACCGACCCCATCGCCACCGGATCAAAGTAGCTCTGGTGGTTCGAGCACAGCAGATACGGCCCCTTCTCGGGCAGGTTTTCCAGGCCCTTCACTTTCAAGTGGAAGAGGTCGAGCGCAACCAGATGGAGGAACCGCCCCAGCAGAAAGAAAAATATTTCCGCAAGCAACTGGTGGCGTGCCAGCCCCAGCACCTCGGGGTCGGTGACCGGCTCGGCCAGAATAGTGGACCATGCGGGCGCCGCCGCTTTGGCCCCGCCCTCACCGCGGCCTGCACTGGCGAGAACGGCGTCCACCAGGTCGCGTACCGAATAGATTTCCGCCAGCTGCGCCTCGGGGACATCGCCTCCGAGTTGCTGTTCGAGCGCGGTCAGCAACTCGACCCGCTGCATGGAATCGAGACCCAGATCCAACTCCAGATTGTGACCGGGGCGGATTTCCCCGAGCTTGTTCCGCGCCGACTCCCGCACAACTTCGAGCGCCCGCTTCACATCGTCGCGTTCGAGCCACGCGCGCTCCTCATCGGTCAGCGGTTTTTCTGTTCCGACCTCCGCTTCGCCGGGTCCGCCCCTCTTTTGCAATTCGCGTACTTTCTTTTCGATCTGGAAGCGCTTCAGCTTGCGCGTGGTCGTGCGCGGCAGGTCTTCCTGCCAGATTTCGTAACTGCCCAGCCGCTTGGTCGAGGCGATTTTGTGCGCCAAATTTTCGATGTCAAAGCGAATCGCCTCTTTCGAGTTCACGATCTTCTGCTCGCGCAGCACCTCGAAGTTCGGCACGATTACCGCATACAGCCGCTCGGACGTCGGGTCGTCCGGCCGCCCCTCCAGCGCCATCACGCAGAGTTCCTTGATGAACGGCGACTTCTGATAATGCGCCTCGATCTCCTCCGGATACACATTCTTGCCGTTGGCCAGCACAATCACTTCCTTGCGCCTGCCGGTAATGAACAGGTTCCCGCCGGAGTCGAAGTAGCCGAGGTCGCCGGTGTGGAACCAGCCGTCGCGCAGGACTTCCGCGGTCGCGTCGGGACGATTCCAGTAGCCCTTCATCACAATCGGGCCGCGCAGCGCGATCTCCCCCGCCGCCGGACCGCCTTCCTCCACCGGCTGCGGATCGATGATCTTCGCTTCCACAGTTGGAAAAGGTGGGCCTACCGAGCCGATCACAACCTTCCCTGGAGGAGTAACGAACGCTCCGCCCGAGGTCTCAGTCAGCCCGTAAGCGTTGAGCACGTCAATTCCAAAAGAGTAGAAATCGCGCGCGATCGCGGTATCGAAGCGCGAGCCGCCCGTCACCAGGTAGCGCATACGCCTGCCGAACGTGGCATGGATCTTCCCAAAGAACACCTTGCCCGCATTGACCCCCAACTTCCGCAGCAGCCGGTTCAGCCCCATCAGGGTGCGCACCAGTGAGAGCGTGAATTTCCCCCGCTTCTTCAGCTCCTTGAAAATGCGCTCGTGGATCAGGTAAAAGAACTGCGGAACAACCACAAAAACCGTGATGCCCCGTTCTTGCAGGGCGCGCACCAGTTCGGTCGTGTTTAACGTCTCCAGGTAGACGACTCGCGAGCCATTGAAAAGGGGCAGAAACAGGTTTGCCATCTGCGCCAGTACGTGGAACATCGGAAGGATTCCCAGCAGTGCGTCGTCGGGCCCGATCGAGATTACTCCGAAGACGGCAGCCGCTTCGCCCACCAGGTTGGCATGGGTCAGCATTACGCCCTTGGGGTCGGCGGTCGTACCGGAAGTGTAGAGAAGCGCAGCCAGATCGCTCTCCGCTGGGACGACCGGTTTGAACCCTCCCGAGCCGGTTGCAAAAATCGAATCCAGGTCGGCCTCGGGCTTCGAGGCGCCGGCGGCGGCCGCGGTCGAAGCAGCCTGCTCACTAGCGGCCGAAGTCATCACCAAGCCGACCGGCAGCCCTTCCGCCGCTTGCTGCGCCACCGCCAGATGCTTGGCATCGCAGAAGAGAATCGAGGCCCCGCTGTCCTTCAACAGCTTCGCAACCTGGTCAGCATGGAAAGCCGTGTCGAGGGGAACCGCCACCCGTCCCGCACAGATAATGCCCAGGTAAGCCGCCACCCACCGCGGATGGTTCGCCGCCAAAATGGCCACCCGAGCGTCCCGTTCCACCCGTCCCGCCAGCCAGCTTCCAACGCTTTCCGCCATCCCCTGAAGTTCGGGAAAAGTGAGGCTTTCGGTATGGTCCTGGCGCTGGATTTCCAGGGCGATCTTCTCGGGAAACTGTCGGGCCGATTCCTGAAAACGCTCGTAGAAGGTGGGCATGGCTCGCAGGTGAATATACTAAAGTGAGCTGATGAAAACTAGGAAGCGCGTCGATCTTCTGTTAGGGACAATATCATGGTGATGAAGAAGATCACGTTTAGCGCGGACGCAGATAAACTCGAACGGGCCAGACGAATCGCGGAAGCCAAGGGCACTACTCTGGAGGAAGAAGTTCGGCAATGGCTGAAGGACCTCGGGGAAGGCAGATGGAAACCCACGCCGGGGAAGCCGAAGGCTAGGAAAGGCCGCAAATCCGCGAAGGACTGAAGCTCACCGTCGGAGCGGACCTGTGAGCCACTCTTCCGCATCCAATATGCTAGGCTTGAATTTATATACTTGAGATCGGAACTATCTTCAAGAGCCGGTTTCGGGAGGGCACGGCTTTAGCCGTGCCGCACATGCACACCACAGACGGGGCTTTAAGCCCCTGTGAGTTAAAGGATTCCGGTTTTGATCAACACCCTATTAGGCAAGGTTTTTGGCACTAGGAACGAGCGCGAAGTCAAGCGCATGCTGCCTCGTGTTGAGGCCATCAACGCGCTCGAACCGGAGACGCAGAAGCTCTCCGACGAACAGCTGCGCGCCAAGACCGAGGAATTTCGCGCCCGCGTCCAGGATCGTCTGAGCCACATTGCCGACGAACCGGACGCCGACCCCGACCGCCAGAAGCAGATCGACACCGAACGCAATCAGGCGCTGAAAGAAGTCTTCGACGAATTGCTGGTGGAAGCCTTCGCCGTCGTCCGCGAAGCCGGACGCCGCGTCCTCAACATGCGCCATTTTGACGTGCAGCTGATCGGCGGCATGGTGCTGCACGAAGGCAAGATCGCCGAGATGAAAACCGGCGAAGGCAAGACGCTGGTCGCAACCCTTCCCGTTTACCTCAACGCGCTCGGCGGACGAGGCGTCCACGTCGTCACCGTCAACGATTACCTGGCCAAGCGCGACTCGGAGTGGATGGGCAAGCTCTACAAATTCCTCGGCCTGAGCGTCGGCGTCATTGTCCACGAACTCGACGACGAAGAGCGCCACGAAGCCTACGCAGCCGACGTCACCTACGGCACCAACAACGAATTCGGTTTCGATTACCTCCGCGACAACATGAAGTTCGACCTGCGCGACTGCGTGCAGCGTGTCCACAACTTCGGCATCGTGGACGAAGTGGACTCCATCCTCATCGACGAAGCCCGCACCCCGCTCATCATTTCCGGCGCCAGCGAAGAATCCACCGACAAGTACTACAAAGTCAACCGCATCATCCCCAAACTCGAAAAGGGCGAAGAGATCGACACCGCCCCCGGCGAGCCGAAAGTGCTCACCGGCGATTTCGTGGTGGACGAGAAGCACCGCAACATCACCGTCACCGAGGAAGGCTGGGAGAAGGTCGAGAAACTGCTCGGCATCGGCAACATCGCTGACCCGGAAAACTGGGCGCTTAAGCATCACGTCGAGACCGCCATCAAAGCGCACGCGCTCTACCGCAAAGATGTCGAGTACGTGGTTAAAGACGGGGAAGTCCTCATCGTGGACGAATTCACCGGCCGCCTCATGCCCGGCCGCCGCTGGTCCGACGGTCTGCACCAGGCCATCGAAGCGAAAGAAAACGTCAAAATCGAGCGCGAGAACCAGACCCTCGCGACCATTACTTTCCAGAACTATTTCCGCATGTACCAGAAACTGGCTGGCATGACCGGTACCGCGGAGACCGAAGCGCCGGAATTCGACAAGATCTATCGGCTCGAAGTGACCGTCATCCCGACCAATCGCACGCTGCTGCGCGTTGAGAATCCCGATATCGTCTATCGCACCGAGAAGGAAAAGTATTTTGCGGCGGCCGACGAAATCCAAAGGCTCCACGATTCGGGGCAGCCTGTTCTCGTCGGCACCACCTCGATCGAGAAATCCGAACGCCTCTCCGAACTGCTCAAGAAGAAGGGAATCAAGCACGTCGTCCTGAACGCCAAGTATCACGAGCGCGAAGCCGAAATCGTCGCCCAAGCCGGACGCAAAGGCATGGTCACCATCGCCACCAACATGGCCGGTCGCGGTACCGACATCCTGCTCGGCGGCAATCCCGAATTCATGGCCAAACAGGAATGCGTGAAGAAGGGAATCGCCCAACCGCTGCGCGCCGCCCAAGGCAAAGTCGGAGCCGACGTAGACGACTCGAACCGCACTCTCTGGTACTACGCCGGCAACGAATACGGGGTGCCCACCGATCAGTGGAATGAGATTTTCGCGCGCTACAAGGCCGATACCGATCGCGACCACAACGACGTCACCAGCGTCGGCGGCCTGCACATCTTCGGTACCGAGCGCCACGAGGCCCGCCGCATCGACAACCAGCTCCGCGGGCGCGCCGGCCGCCAAGGCGATCCGGGCTCGTCGCGCTTTTATCTTTCTCTCGAAGACGACCTGATGCGCATCTTCGCCAAGGAGTGGGTGTCGAACCTGCTTCAGCGGCTCGGCATGGAAGAGGGAGTGCCCATCGAATCGCGCATGATTACGCGCCGCATTGAAGCCGCGCAGAAAGCCGTCGAAGGCCAGAATTTCGAATCGCGCAAACACCTGCTCGAATACGACGATGTCATGAACAAGCAGCGCGTCGCGGTCTATGGCCTGCGCCGCCGCCTGCTCGAAGGATTGGACCAGAAAGATCTCATTATCGAGGACTATGTTTCCGGCATCCTCGGCGACCTTATCGAGCAGCACTGTCCGGCCAAGGCGCATGCGGACGACTGGGACCTGAAGGGCCTGAAAGAGGCTGTCTTTACCAAGTTCGGCGTGGACATCTATGCCGAAGGCGTAAAGCCGGAGGCGCTGAATCGCCAGGAACTGGGCGACGCCATCTTCGACAAACTCAAAGAACGCTACGACGCCAAAGAAAAACTCATCGGCGCCGAGGCCATGCGCTACCACGAGCGCACCATCATGCTCAGCGTGATCGATGCGCAGTGGAAAGACCACCTCCTCAGCATGGACCACCTGAAAGAGGGCATCGGCCTGCGCGGCTATGGCCAGCACGACCCGCTGGTCGAATACAAGCGCGAGTCCTTCGACATGTTCGAGGAAATGATGCAGCGCTTCCAGGAGGAGACCGTCCGAATCCTCTACCTGATGCAGATCCTGGAACGCCCGCCCGATTACAGCACCATGCCTGGTGGTAGCCCCGAAGGTCCGTCCGGCCAGGGCCTGGAAGCTGGTGTGCCCTCGCTCATCACCGGCGGACGAGGCGGCGGCAACGGACGCCCCCCGCGCCAGATCGCGACTTCCGTGGACGACATCGAAGAAGCCTTCCAGCGCAAGAAAAAGCGCGAACTCGAACAGGCCCGCATGGCCGGCGCCGGCGACATGCAGACCGTACAGCAGGTTGTACGCTCCGGCGAAAAAGTCGGCCGCAACGACCCCTGCCCCTGCGGCTCAGGCAAGAAATACAAGAAGTGCTGCGGGGCGTGACCGTGTGGGGCGGACACTCCTGTCCGCCGCCGTTGCTTTTGAACTTGATGTGTGTAGCGAAGTAAATGTAGCGCCGCCCCACGACTGAAGGACGAACCGGCTAGCCCGTCCCACTGTGCAAGTTGATTTTCTCCGCGATCTCTGCCAACCTTTGCGTCCTCTGCGGTTCAAGTTTTTCGCAGGCGCATCGTGTCAGCAGACTTTCATCTTTTCAGTCCGCTCCATCTCGCCCTCCTGGCGGCCATCCCCGCCACGGCTGCCGTTCTTGCATTCGCGACTCTCCGCTATCCGACGTCAGCACTTAGCATCCGCATCACCCTCGCAGCGTTCCTGACCGCAGACGGCCTCGTCTGGTACTGCTATCGCTACTGCGTCCAGGGTGTTCGCTTTCCCGAGATCATCCCGCTCGAACTCTGCGACGTTTCCTTCTGGCTGACGGCCGCTGCCCTCCTCACTCTGGAAGAGCGCACCTTCGACCTGGCCTACTACTGGGGCCTCGCTGGCTCCGGCATGGCGGTGCTGACGCCTTACCTCCGCGCGCCGCTCCACACCTATCAGTCCTTCCAGTACTTCACCGGGCACTCGCTGCTGATTGCCGGAGTTCTCTACCTGGTCTGGAGCCGCCAGGCACGCCCGCGCGCGCATTCCTGGTGGTTTGCTCTGTGGGTAATGAACGCTTATGGAGTGCTGGTGGCGATGGTGGACTACTGGGCTGGCACGAACTTCATGTATCTGCGCCAGAAACCGGCGTCGGCGTCGCTATTTGATATTTTGGGACCGTGGCCGTGGTACATTCTGGGCGCTGATCTGGTTGCGCTCGCCCTTTTCCGAGTGATGCAGTTACCATTCTCTTCGGGCGGCCGCACACAGGCCATTTCCCGTTAACCGACTCCGAAGGGCTTTCCGATACAGGCGCCGGTCTTCTCTGCGACCTCCGCGTTCTCTGCGGTCAAATGCCTTTTCCCCGCACCGCCTGAAAAGTCATCTCCTTAGCTGGGCTGCCCGTGCGCCGCTTCCATTCGAAGAACATGGCAGCATATGTCTGCGTGATGTAGTCCTCCCGCGCAATGCCTAGCGCGCGCGCCGTCCGTTCAATCCATCGTGCCGCGCCTTCGATCTCTCCGAAGTTCCCGATCGGAGTCTTGTCCACTACCACGTGCCCCTTTCCGTCACTCCATTCCGCCCGATATTTTTCATAGCGGAACGTCGGCGCGAAACCAAGTGCGCGGAGAATGCCATCCATCTGTCCGCTTTTTTCCACTCGCGTTTCCCGTTCCACGCGCACCTTGTGACGTCCGACCGTGCCTTTCGCCTTGTGGGTCAGGATGCATTCCCCGCCGTACTGACGCAGCCGCAGCAGTTCCCCCCGGTTGCGCAGCTTCTGGCCGGGCAGATCGTAGAGCACGTTCATCTCGTGGGTGGAGCGCGTGATCTGCCTGAAGCCTGCTCGCTTCAAAGCGCGCGTTAGAGCCCGCACATCGGCAATCCGGAACTTGATCTCGACTTCTTTCGCCATGCGGAGAATCTTAAACCGCAGAGTACGCAGAGGTCGCTGAGAAAAGCCAGGGAAGGGAAATGACGGGCAAGCGGGAGTCGGGGGTGCTTCGAGGAGCAGTTCGCTTCAAGCCTCAGGAGTTCTTGATCAAGTCTTCTCTGCGCTCTCTGCGTCCTCTGCGGTTAAAGGTTTCTGCTCGACCTGGGATCGCCGCCGGAACCAGCTCATGTGCGGCAACTCGCGCTCCACATTCCGCCGCTTGGCGATCAACTCCGCCGTGATCGAAACCGCAATCTCCTCCGGAGTGATGGCCCCGATATCCAGTCCCACCGGCGCATGCACCCGGTTAAACAGCTCAGCAGCCAGTCCTTCTTTCTGAAGCTCCTTGAAGATCGTGATGGTCTTCCGCTTCGATCCGATCATGCCGACGTAGCGCGCTGGCGTCTGTACCGCCCAGCGCAGCACACGCATATCGTCGCGATGCCCGCGCGTCACGATTACGATGTAGGACGACTCGCTCGGCCGCAGGCGTCCGGTAACTTTGTCGAAGTCCTCCGCGATCACCTCCTGCGCTTCGGGGAAGCGCTCCCGGCTGGCATAGGCCTCTCTGTCGTCGACCACGGTGATATCAAAACCTGCAATTTGTGCAACTTTGTAAAGGCTTGCTGCAATGTGACCTGCGCCGAATATGTAAAGTTCTGCTGGAGGTAAGACAGGCTCAACGAAAATCTCCAGCGTGCCCCCGCAAACCAGTCCCGTGTCGTACTTGGGATCCTGATTCAGATCGAAAGTCAGGGTGCGCGGCTTCTCCGATTCCATCACCTCGCGCGCTGCCTGCCACACCTCGGCCTCGACGCACCCGCCGCCAATTGTGCCTGCGATGGAGCCGTCGTCGCGCACCAGCATTTTGGCCGTCTTGAACGAAGGAATCGACCCGCGCACATTGACGATGGTCGCTACCGCCCCCCGTCGCCCTGCCCGCCGCAACCGGACGATCTCCTCGTAGATATCCACAGCAGTGATTATGGGTCGGTGAACAGGGGTAGGTCAATTGCGGCCAAAACAAAAGCCCCGGGTCATCACTCCGGGGCTACTGGCGTTAAACCAGTGGTACTAACTAACACGGCTTGCCAAACCATCATTATCATCGGCTCGGCAACACCACCTGTCAAGCGTTACTTCGGTGAGCAGCGTGCGGAGGGCGGCGGAGTCGAACCGCAGTGGCTGATGGGCCACTCACCGGTTTGGCAAACCGTGTCCAGTACCCACTGGCAACACCCTCCAGACTCAGCCTGCCAGGCCTAATCTATTCACAACACTTGGATAACCGCAGTGCGCTCCATCACAGCACTTTGGTACATTTCCAAAGAGCATTCTGTCCCAAAAAGGGAAGGCACGACCGTCCGGCACAGGAGCCCCCATGAAAGCCGTCCGCATTCATCAATTCGGTGGACCCGAAGTTCTCACCTACGAAGATGTCCCCGATCCCAGACCTCGCAAAGATCAGGTTCTGGTTCGGGTCCGCGCGTGTGCCCTGAACCATCTTGACCTATGGGTTCGAAAAGGTCTTCCCGGTATCAACCTGCCGCACATTCTTGGTAGCGATGCCGCCGGAGAGATCGTCGAAGTCGGCGACTACGTCTCGGGCCTCAAGCCCGGACAGCGCGTCCTGCTCGCTCCCATGCACTTTTGCAATCACTGCCCGAAGTGCGTCGCCGGACTTCAGAACCAGTGCCGCCAGTTCACAGTACTTGGCAACGCCGTGGACGGCGGCAACTGCGAACTGATTGCCGTCCCCGCCGTCACCATCATTCCCATCCCTGACACGCTCGACTTCAACCAGGCCGCCAGCGTGCCGCTGGTATTTCTAACTGCCTGGCACATGCTCACCGGACGCGCCGCACTTCGTCCCGGACAAACCGTACTCATCCTGGGCGCCAACTCCGGTGTGGGCATCGCCGCCATTCAGATTGCGAAGATGTTTAACGCGCGCGTCATCACCACCGCCGGCGACGAGCGCAAGATGGAAGCCGCGCTCGAACTGGGCGCCGACTATGTCATCAACCATTACCAGCAGAAGATTTCGCAGGAAGTCCGCAAGATTACGAATTTCGAAGGCGTGGACATCGTCCTAGAGCATGTCGGAGCCGCTACCTGGGACGAAAGCGTGAAGTCGCTGAAAGCGGCGGGCACGCTCGTCACCTGCGGCGCCACGACGGGCCCGAAAGTGGAGCTCGATCTGCGCTTTCTGTTTTCGCGCCAGCTCTCGCTGCTGGGTTCCTACATGGGAACCATGAGCGAGCTCCACGAAGTTCTCGGCCACGTGTTTGCGGGACGCCTCAATCCCGTGATTGACCACATCATCCCGTTGAAAGACATCCGCAGCGCTCATGAATACATGGAGAAGAGCCAGATGTTCGGCAAGATCGTGCTGAACCCGTAGCGCCGTCTAACCGCCGAGTTCGCAGCGTCCGCAGAGAAAGTCTTTGATTGAATAGTCATGCCCTTCTATTGAAGTTGTCATCCCGAACGAAGTGAGGGATCTGCACTTGGCCCTTGTTTTGCGTGTTGCGTTACCTGGTTTGAGCCTTCCCCTGTGTTCCCCGTGGTTCAAGCTTTTCGTCCGCGTAGTCGAGTGAGATCGTACGGCTCTGTCGAAGGCCTAGTCTCGGAATCGGTGGTAGAGTTTGACAGCGCGGCCCCGTAGCTCAACTGGATAGAGCATCAGACTTCGGATCTGAGGGTTGGGAGTTCGACTCCCTCCGGGGTCGCCACTGCTTTTCGCTGCCTCGCGTCGGAAGGCATATTCCCGTTGCTTCGGTCAATGAGTGTAATGGCGACTTATCAACAGTTGCTACATCCGACTGCACATTTTGCGGTGTCTAATAGTCCAGAGGAACCGCTGGATGATCCGAGGGATTCGATTCCGCACGATCTTGCCAATTGCACAGTGTGGGTTCGCCGCGCTGTTTGGAGGTCTCGGACTTTGGCAACGGTCTACGATTCTGAGCCGTCCCGGCTTTGGTGAGGGGCAGACTCTGTGGGACTCGACGGCTCGATTCCATGTCTGGCCGTGGCCGTTCAAGTTTGCGGTGGTCACGAATACTCCCGCATTCCTATCGTGGGCCGTAGTGAGTTGGCCCATCGGTGAGCGGTGGCCTGATATTCCTGAGGTTGTCTTTGCTGCACCATCGTTGTTGTTCGTAGCGCTGCTCTGGTATGCGGTGGGTCGTTGGCTTGACCGACAGTGGGATACATTGGGGCGGCCTGCAACCCAATCAAAATGGCCTTGGATTCTTCTGCTGCTCTTCACCCTGATCTGTGCCGGTGGCGCTTCTATTCGCTCGACTTCTGCCTACTTGATTTGGGGTGTAGTCCAGTGGCTCGTTGTGGGCTTGGGAGTGGCCTTCTCGATTGGCAATCGCAGGTTTCTCCAGTTACACCCCTGATGCCGCGCCCGATAGCCACAATCGTGGACGCAATCAGGCGGTTTCACTCACGATCCCGGCGAACAAGGGACATCGCGACCCCAAGTTCCCAATCCCTTCTCCGCGAACTCCGCGATCTCTGCGGTTAAACGCCCTCTCCGGTTAGAATAGAACCCATGCCAAGCGACCTCAGCTTCGGCCCCTACGTCGATATCGAAAACGGCAAGAAAGTCGTCAAGGAACTGACCTTCGGCGATGCCGCTCCCGAAGGCATTGTCCTGACCACGCTCGACTCCGCCGTCAACTGGATGCGCAAGAGCTCGATCTGGCCGATGACCTTCGGCCTGGCTTGCTGCGCCATCGAGATGATGTCGATGGGCGCCGCGCGTTTCGATATTGCCCGCTTTGGCGCCGAAGTCTTTCGTCCCTCGCCTCGCCAGTCGGACCTGATGATCATCGCCGGCCGCGTTTCGCAAAAGATGGCCCCGGTCATCCGCCAACTCTGGGAGCAGATGCCGGAACCCAAATGGGTCATTTCAATGGGAGCATGCGCAACTTCAGGTGGGGTATTCAACAATTACGCGCTCGTGCAGAGCGTCAACCAGGTCATCCCGGTGGACATCTACGTTCCCGGATGCCCGCCGCGCCCCGAGCAACTCATCTACGCTATCACCCTGCTTCAGCAGAAAATCATGCTCGAGCGCGGGACCATCAAGAAAGCGCTGAATCTGGTCCCATCTGGCGAGTAGCAGGCCACTAACCACTAACCACTAACCACTAACCACTAACCACTAACCACTGCCTACTGACTCTTCGTCGCCACCTGCCGCTCCGGCGGCGTCATCTGATTCCACACCGCGCTCAGATTCTTTTCCAGGATCGTATTGTTAGGATCGACCCGCAGCGCCAGTGCAAACCAGCGATAGGAACTAGGCAAATCCCGCGGCACGCAGTGTCCGGTCGCATACATGGTTCCCATCGTGCTGCGCGCCTTGGCGTGCGATTTGTCGGCCGCCATTTTCAGGTACTTGAGTGCATTCCCGCAGTCTTCGGTTCCGTTGCGTCCATAGAGGTAGCTTTCCCCGCGGCGGAACAGCGCTTCGCCGGAGTCAGCCGCGGCCGGCATTGCCGTCTTCGCACCGGGCACACGCTCTGCGCTTACCTCGTGCCGCGCTTGGGTAGGGGCTGGAGTCAAGGGCTTCGGAGGATTCTGCGGCTCGGGCTCGGCGGCCGTCTTTGATTCGGCTGTGGGCGGCGCCACCACCCCCGGGTTCGTCGCTGGGGGAGGATCCTTCTTCTCTTCCTTCTTTTCCGGTGCCGCCGGTTCCGTGCGTCCTGCCTTCTTCCTC
>Ga0080064_1001912_pt1 | contig 22931 bp, 23 predicted proteins | sample Subgrocontami54m_FD_69260 | JGI IMG/M metagenome (GOLD analysis project Ga0080064, IMG submission 69260) | Subsurface groundwater microbial communities from S. Glens Falls, New York, USA - GMW46 contaminated, 5.4 m (SPADES assembly) (version 2) ...
CGCGGCTCCTCGACCCAGCGGTCCCACCCGCACCCCCACGCTGCCGTCTGGCAGCCCGCGGGCGTGGGGGGGGGTTGGGGGGAGCCCCCGCTCTCGTTTCTGCCGCTCATTGACCCCCACCCGCTTTGCTTCGCAAAGCGACCTCCCCCTTTAAGGGGGAGGTAGAAGAGGCACGGCGCCGCTCACTTCATCGTCCAATTGACTCACACCAGGGCGAAGCTGCGCGCGAGCTGCCAGGCCGCAAGCGTGATCACGATCACGCCGACTGCGCTCATCAACACGCGGCTCGGCACCTGCTTCACCGCCCAGCCGCCGAACGGCGCCGCGATCAGCCCGCCGATCACCAACCCGATCAGCTCTTTCCACGGCGCAACGCCGAGCTCCACGAAAAACGTGGTAGCGGCGGCGATGGTGACGAAGAACTCGGAGAGGTTGACCGAGCCCACCGCCTGCCGCGGCGCGTGGCCGGAGCCGACCAGGGTCGAAGTCGCGACCGGACCAAATCCGCCGCCGCCGCTGGCGTCGAGAAAGCCGGCGAAGAATCCGACCGGCGAAGTCCAGGCCGCCGGCGCGGTGCGCAGCGGCGCCCGCTGCCAGGCCTTGAGCAAAATGAATAGGCCGATGCACAGCAGATAGATCGCGATATAGGGACGCGCCGCGCTGGCATCGACATTCGAGAGAATCCACGCACCCAGGATCGCGCCGAACACACCGGCGATGCCTAGCCGCACCACCAGCCGCCAATCGACATTGCGATGATAGAGGTGCGACGCGCCGGAGGCGCCGGTGGTGAAAATTTCCGCCGTATGCACCACCGCGCTGGCATGCGCCGGCGGCAAGCCGAGCGCCAGCATCGCCGAGGTCGAGATCGCGCCGAACGCCATGCCGAGCATGCCATCGATGGTCTGGGCGGCAAAACCAATCGCAACCAGTATGAAGAATTCGGCCGTCAAGAACTCGACGGTCATGAAGGGGGCTCCTCGCACCTCGCGGCGTCATGCCGACGCGCGCGCGTGTTTGCCGATGCCCGATATTTTCGGCACCCATTGATAACGTGACCGCGCCGGTCGGGTCCGGCCGGCGATGGTAAAATGTTGTCTTGGAAACTGGCCTCGCTTACGCCTCCATCAACGGTATCAACGGTCGGGACCGGTTAAGTAACATTCGCGCGGCTTGTTCGACGTCGCGAATAGACGGACCAAACACGACCGGGAACGCCAACCGCATCGAGAATCTCGCGACCGCGAGCGTCTTATCGCCTGGCGTTCCCAACGAGGCGACGGCCGCGTCTATCATAGACAAGTCCTGCGAAATTCTAAAACTCATGGCCGCAAATAAATAAGGAGGAAAATCCAGATGCGCCAAGTGACATATATGAATAGACTTTTTGTTTGCCTACACTGGGAAAATCCTTCTGCACACCAACCAAGGTTTTTTGCCTTCGGCGGACGGGCTTGCTAAGGTATCGGTCGCGACCCTCGGCTTGCCGTAAGCACGCCCCGCCTTCCGGAACGGCGCTTCCGGCACGGTCTTTTTCGACAGCAAATTCTTGCGGAATGGGGGCGCCTCGCGCGCGCCTGAGCCTGGACCGAGGAGCGCCGCGATGCCGCACCGCTTGAAGCCGCTGATCATCGCCGCAGCGATCGCGGCGGCCGCGAGCCTGCTGCCGCCCGCAGCCGCCGCGCAGGACAACCCGCTGCTGGTGTTCGCGGCCGCCTCGCTGAAAAATGTCATCGACGACATCAATGGCGCGTTCAGCGGGCGGTCCGGCGGCAAAGTGGTCGCGAGCTATGCGGCGACATCGGCACTGATGAAGCAGATCGAGGAGGGCGCGCCGGCCGATGTGTTCATCTCGGCCGATGTCGACTGGATGAATTACGGCGTGCAGAAGAAGCTGATCCGCGCCGACACCCGCTTCAATCTCGCCGGCAATCGGCTGGTCTTGATCGCGCCGAAAGATTCAAAGATTGCCGAGGTCAAGATCGCGCCTGGCGTGGACCTCGCCGGGCTCGCCGGCGACGGCCGCATCGTCACCGGCGACGTGCGCGCCGTGCCGGCCGGCAAATACGCCAAAGCGGCACTGGAGAAGCTCGGCAGCTGGAGCAAGGTGGAACCGAAACTGGCTATGGCGGAGAACGCGCGCGCCGCCCTCGTTCTGGTCGCGCGCGGGGAAGCACCGCTCGGCATCGTCTACAAGACCGACGCCGACGCGGAGCCAGGCGTGAAGATCGTCGGAACCTTTCCAGAGAATTCGCATCCGCCCATTGTCTATCCGGCGGCGCTGACCGCGGCGGCAAAGCCCGAGGCGAGAAAATATCTCGATTTCCTGCGCAGCGGTACCGCGCTAGTGGCTTTCGAGCATTACGGCTTCACCTTTCTGGTGGGCGCCGGTCCCTGATCGTGTGACGGATAGCGTGTTCGACCTCACCCCCGACGAATGGATCGCCATCGGCCTCTCGCTCAAGATCGCGGTCGTCGCGACGCTGGTGGCGTTGCCGTTCGGCGTCGCCATGGCCTGGCTGCTCGCGCGCAAGGATTTTTGGGGCAAGTCCCTGCTCGACGGTTTTGTGCATCTGCCGCTGGTGCTGCCGCCCGTGGTTACCGGCTATCTGCTGCTGATCTCGTTCGGGCGGCGCGGCGCGATCGGCGGCTTTCTGGCCGATCATTTCGGGATCGTATTTTCGTTCCGCTGGACCGGCGCTGCGCTCGCCTGCGGCATCATGGGCTTTCCGCTGCTGGTGCGGCCGATCCGGCTGGCGATCGAGGCTATCGACCGCCGGCTTGAGGATGCCGCCGCGACGCTGGGCGCCGACCGGCTGCGCATTTTTCTCACCGTGACGCTGCCGCTCGCGTTGCCCGGCTTGATCGCCGGCATCGTGCTGTGCTTCGCCAAGGCGCTGGGCGAGTTCGGCGCCACCATCACCTTCGTGTCCAACATTCCGGGCGAGACCCAGACCATCTCGGCCGCGATCTACACCTTCACGCAAATCCCGGGCGGCGACGCGGCCGCGGGCCGGCTGGTGCTGGTCGCCATCGCCATCGCGCTCCTTGCGCTGGTCGTCTCCGAATGGCTGGCGCGCCGCGCCGGCCGCCGCTTCCACGGGGAATGAGCATGCTCGCGGTCGATGTCGAAAAACGGCTGGGCAATTTTTCGATCGCGGCGCAGTTCGATACCGGCGCCGGCGTCACCGCGCTGTTCGGACCCTCCGGCGCCGGCAAGACCACCGTCGTCAATATGATCGCCGGCTTGCTCAAGCCCGACCGCGGTCGCATCATTCTCGACAACGACACGCTGTTCGATTCCGCAAGACGCATCAACCTGCCGGCGCATCGCCGCCGCATCGGCTATGTGTTTCAGGAAGGCCGGCTGTTTCCGCATCTCTCGGTCGCGGCAAATCTCGATTATGGCCGCCGCATGTGCGGGCTTACCGCCGATCCCGCGGAGCTGCGGCGCATTCTAGCCTTGCTCGACATCGGCCATCTACTCGGCCGCCGACCGGGAAAGCTCTCGGGCGGCGAGCGCCAGCGCGTCGCGGTCGGCCGCGCGCTATTGATGCGCCCTCGCCTGCTGCTGCTTGACGAGCCGCTCGCCTCGCTCGACACCGCCAGAAAGCGCGAGATCCTGCCCTATCTGGAACGGCTGCGCGATGAAGCCCATGTACCGATGGTCTATGTCAGCCACCATGCCGGCGAGCTGCGTCGCATCGCCAGTTCCGTGGTGCGGCTCGATGGCGGACGGGTGGCGGCGGTCGGCGGCAAGGAGCTTCTGGCCGACGCCGATGCCGACGCGATTTGATAAGATCGCCGGATGTACCCGCCCGAACGCATCGTCTGCCTCACCGAGGAGACCGTGGAGACGCTCTATCTCCTGGGCGAGGAGCATCGCGTGGTCGGCGTCTCCGGCTATGCGGTGCGGCCGCCGCGGGTGCGCAAGGAGAAGCCGCGCGTCTCCGCCTTCATCTCGGCGGATTTCGAGAAAATCCTGGCGCTTAAGCCCGACTTGGTGCTGACCTTTTCCGATCTGCAGGCCGACATCGCCGCCGAATTGATCCGCCGCAATGTCGCCGTGCATGCATTCAATCAGCGCGACGTCGCCGGCATCCTGGCGATGATCCGCACGCTGGGCGCATTGGTCGGCGTGCCGAGCAAGGCCGACGCGCTCGCCAGCGCGCTGGAGGAGCGATTGCGCGCGGTGCGGGCGCGTACGTCGCTGCACGAGCGCCGGCCGCGGGTCTATTTCGAGGAATGGGACGATCCGATGATCTCCGGCCTGCGCTGGGTGGCGGAGCTGATCGAGATTGCCGGCGGCAGCGAGGTTTTCCCGGAGCTTTCGCTGCGCAAGAACGCCAAAGACCGTATCGTCTCGGTGCCGGACGTGATCGCGGCCAAGCCTGACATCATCGTCGGGTCCTGGTGCGGCAAGAAATTCGTGCCGGCAAGGGTAGCCGCCCGCGCCGGTTTCTCTGCGATTCCCGCCGTGCGAGACGGCTTCCTGCGCGAGATCAAGTCGCCGCTGATCCTGCAGCCTGGGCCGGCGGCGCTGACCGACGGCCTCGATGCGCTGGTGACAATCATCGATGAATGGCGCGGGAAGAAAAACTGATACGTCATGGCCGGGCTTGTCCCGGCCATCCACGCCTTTCATGCTGATTACCCACGACGTGGATGCCCGGCACAAGGCCGGGCATGACGGCTTATTTCGGGGCCGCCATTCGCGTCAACGCATCGGCCAGATAGTCGAGCCCGGCGACCAGCGCCGGCCCACCGCACAAGGTGTAGCGGCCGGGCAGAACGAGCCGGCGCGACGGCGGATAAAGCGTGCGCAAGGCCGGATGCGTCAGATAGACCGAGCCTTGGTCGTTCGGTTCCTCCAGCAGGCCGTGCACCACCAACAGATCGGGGCGCATCACCACCAGTTTTTCCAACGAGACAAAACCGCCGATGCCGGCAGGCGCACCGGTCGGCGGCCGCAAGCCGGCCTCTGCGATCAGCGCCGCCGTCAGGCTCGCCGGCCCTTCGGTATAGCCGCTGCGCGCAACCAAGAGCGCCGTCACGCCTTGCGGCCGCGGCGCCGTTACCAGCCGGCGTTGGGCAGCGTCGAGCTTGCTCAGCAGGGCTTCGCCGCGCTCCGGATGACCGAGCAGCGCCGCGACCTTGCGGATCTGCTCGCGCGCGTCGGGAATGGTGCTGACGAAGTCGATCTCCACCACGCGATAGCCGAGCGAGAGAAGTAGCCGGCGCGTCACCGAACGGTCGCGCGGGCCGACCAGAACCAGATCGGGATTGAGCGGGATGGTGGATTCCGCCTGCCATTCGATGCGGCGAAAGGCGCGCGCCTCCTCGGCCACCGCCGACAGCGACGGATCGGCGGCATAGGGCGACAGGCCGGCGATCTGCCCTGGATCGGCCAGCGCCACCGCGAGCTGGTCGGCGCAGACGTTGAACGACACAATCCGGCGCGGTGCGTCGGCGGCGGCTTGCATCAGCGGAAGCGCAAATGGGCTGAAAATCAAAACAGCAATGCGGAGCAGGACCCCCACCCCAACCCTCCCCCTTTCAGGGGGAGGGAGATCGGGAGGCGTTCTTTTTCCTCCCCTTGAAAGGGGAAGGATCAAGGAGCGGGTCGGCAGCATCAAAGCGAGCTCGGATTGCGATGAATGTGAAGGTGCCTTGCAATCCCGTTGGACCGCAAGCCGGAAGTCTATAGGAAAGACGGCCGGAGGAGCGGTGTGATGGAGATAGGCAGGCGCCACGCTTGGCGGCTGGAAGCGGCGCTTGCGCTGCTGATCGCGGTGCTGGCGCTGCTGTCGCTGATGGTCGGCCCGGCCGGGCTGTCGCCGCGCGTAGCGCTCGCCGGCCTGATCGACGGGGAAGGCCCGGCCGGCATCATCGTGCGCGACATCCGGCTGCCGCGCACGTTGCTTGCGATCCTGATCGGCGCCACGCTCGGCCTGTCGGGCGCTGCCTTGCAGGGCCTGCTGCGCAATCCGTTGGCGGAGCCGGCTTTGTTCGGCGCGCCACAGGCCGCCGCCGCCGCGTCCTCGTTCATGATCGCATTCGGCTTCGCCAGCGCCACCTCGCTCGCGGTGCCGCTCGCGGGCATCGCCGGCGGGCTCGTCTCGATCGGTGGGCTGGTGGCGATCGCCGGGCGGCGCGCCAGCCTGACGGTGACATTGCTCGCGGGTCTCGCGCTCGCGAGCTTCGCCGGCGCCGCCACCGCGCTCATTCTCAATCTGGCGCCGAATCCCTATGCCGCGCTGGAAATCGCGTTCTGGCTGCTCGGCTCCCTGGAAGATCGCAGCATCGATCATCTGACCATTTCCGCGCCGTTCTTCGTGGCGAGCTGGATCCTGCTGGCGGCGAATGCGCGCGCCTTTCGCACTCTTACGCTCGGCGAAGACGCGGCGGCCTCGCTCGGCGTCGATCTCAGCCGCATGCGGCTCACCGTCGTGGTCGGGGTCGCGCTCGGCGTCGGCGCGGCGGTGGCGGTTGCCGGCTCGATCGGTTTCATCGGTCTGGTCGCGCCGCATCTGGTGCGCCGCGTGGTGGGCTCCGATCCGGCGCGCGTCTTGCTGCCCGCCGCGCTCACCGGCGCGGCGCTGTTGACCGCCGCCGACATCGCCGTGCGCATGGTCCCCGCGGCCATCGAACTGAAGGTCGGCGTGGTCACCGCGCTCATTGGCGTGCCGTTCTTCCTGGCGATGATTTTCTCCGAGCGGCGTCTGCTGGAAGGAGCGCCCTCGTGAACGGCGGCGCCGGCACCACGCTGCTGCAGACCACCGATCTTTCGGTGCGGCTCAGCGGTGCGCTGATTGTCGATCAAGCAGCGCTCACGCTCAGGGCCGGTGAACTCATTGCGCTGATCGGCCCGAACGGGGCCGGCAAGACCACGCTGGTGCGGGCGCTCGCCGGCCTGATACCGGCCAGCGGCCTTATCGAACTCGACGGCCGGCCGCTGGCGGATTTTTCCGCGCGCGATCGGGCGCGCCGCATCGCTTATCTGCCGCAAGGCCATGTCTTTCATTGGCCGATGGCGGTGGCCGCGGTGGTGGCGCTCGGCCGCTATCCCCATGCCGACGCTTTCGCGCCGCTGTCCGACGCCGACCGTGCTGCCGTCAGCCGGGCGCTGACCGCGACTGCGACCGAGTCCTGGGCGGCCCGGCCGGTGACGACACTGTCGGGCGGGGAACGGGCGCGCGTCGCGCTCGCCCGTGCGCTCGCAAGCGAAGCGCCGATCCTGCTCGCGGACGAGCCCACCGTCTCGCTCGATCCGCGCCATCAGCTGGTGGTGATGGAGCTGCTCGCCCGCCGGGCGCGCGAGGGCGCGGCGGTGCTCGCCATCGTGCACGATCTGACGCTGGCGGCGCGCTTTGCCGACCGCATCGTCGTCATGGACCGCGGCCGGCTGGTGGCCGACGGCAGCCCGCGCGAGGTGCTGACGCCCGAGCGAATCGCTGAGGTATTCGCGGTCGAGGCAGTGATCGCCGACAGCGGCTTGGGACCGATGCCGATCCTGCACCGCCCGCTTTGATGGCTGTTTGAAAGGTCAAACCCCAAAAGGTTAGACCCCAAGCCGCGACAGGATTTTTCGCACCATCGTTTCCAGCCGGCCGAAGAAGCTCGCCGGCGGCCTGGGAGTTTCCTCCTCATCCTCCGCCAGCCGCAGTCCGACCGTGGCGACGCGGTCGCCGGCGACATTGTGCACGACCAGCGCGATCGGGCCGAGCGGCAAAGTATCGCCCCGCCGCGGCGGCCGGATCAGCCGGCTGGCAAAATGCTCGGCCAGCGAGGTGTCGGAGTCTTCCGGCGCCACTCCCAGCCCGTAAATCTCAGCCAGCGTGCCGAGCGTGACGTCACCCGAGACAAAGAAATCGCCGAGCAGGCGCGGATCCGGCCGCGCCGGCGGCGGCATGTCGACAAAGAACCGGTCGAGCGCCTGCGCCTTTTCCGGCGGCGCCAGCAGATAGATGTAGTCGCCCTGCCGCACCGGGTGGGCCTCGGCCGGGCTGAGGATTTTTTGGTCGCGCACGATCAGCGTAGGCCGCGCCCAGGACGGCAGTAGTCCGCGCCGCAGATACGGGCTGTTGGCGCTGACCGGATAGCCGACAATCTCCTGCTCGAGCTGCCCCGGCAGATCGAGTTCGACCCGGCGCGGCAGCCGGTCGTGGCGCGGCAGCGCGATATGCAACGACCGAGCCGCCCATGGAATGGTCCAGCCCTGGATCAGCAAGGAGGTCAGCACCAGCACAAAGGCGATGTCGAAATAGATATGCGCCTTGGGCAGCCCGACCAGCAGCGGGATCGAGGCAAGAAAGATAGCCACTGCCCCGCGCAGCCCGACCCAGGAAATGAATATCTTTTCCCGCCACGGGAAACGGAACGGCGTGAGACAAAGGAATACGGCGATCGGACGCGCAATGAACATCAGCACCAGCGCCACCATCAGCGCCGGCCCGAGGCTCTCGAACAGGCGCTGCGGCCACACCAGCAAGCCGAGCAGCACGAACATGACGATCTGCGCCAGCCACGTCACCGCATCGAGAAACACGATGACGGTGTTGTGGGCGCGCGTCGGCTGATTGCCCACCACAATACCGGCGAGATAGGCCGCCAGGAATCCCGAACCATGCAGCGCAGCTGCCAGGCCGAAGATCACCAGCGCGCTTGTGGTCACGAACGGCGCGTGCAGACCTTGCGCGAGACCGAGGCGATTGATGACATAAACGATGGCGCGTCCGCCGAGCAGCCCGATGACGGTGCCAAGCACAGCCTCCTGCGCAAGCCGGGTCGCGACGTGCAGCCATGAGCCTTGGCCGAGCAGCAGAAACTCGACCAGCGCGATGGTGAGAAAGACCGCGAAAGGATCGTTGCTGCCGGACTCCACTTCGAGGGTTGCGTTGACGCGCGGGCGCAGGCGCAAACCGCGAGCATTGATCAGGAAGAACACCGCGGCCGCGTCGGTCGAGGCAACAACGGCGCCGACCAGGAAAGCTTCGACCCAATCAAGACCAAGGGTGAACTTCGCGACCGGCGCGGTCAGCGCCGCGGTGATCAGCACGCCCACGGTCGCAAGCGTCGCCGCAGGCGCCAGCACGCTGCGGATCGCCGCGAACCGGGTCCGCAACCCGCCGTCGAACAGAATCAGCGCCAGCGCAATGGAGCCGACCACATAGGTCGCCTGCACATCCTCGAACTTGATGCCGAGCGGCCCCGCCTCGCCCGCCAGCATGCCGACGAGCAGGAACACGAGCAGCAGCGGCGCCCCGAAACGCATCGCCACCAGGCTCGACATGATGCCGGCCAGCACCAGCAGCGCGCCGAGCAGGATGCCGAGGTTGACGGTGTCGAGAACGCCCATTCCGTTTGCCAGTCCTGTGCGCCCATTAACCGCAAGTCGCGCCAGGGAGGCAATCAAAACCGCCGAGCGATTTCACAAAGCCGTGGCCGCTGGTCTATGCCGGTTGAACCCGGCGCATCTGCGGCCGTTCAGGCTCCCTCTATCGGCGGCTTTTTCCCGTCCGGCCGCCGGCTAAGCAGCCACATGACGAGGGCGCCAATGGCACTTCCGCAAGCCATGCTACCGAAGAGGACCAAAGCCAGATTCCCGGGATAAAAGCCAAGCGGCGAATGTGAAGCGGTATATATCGACCCGGCAAGGAAACCTGCCACGAAGCCCCACTTGGCGCCCTTGTACACCGGCAACTTTTCTTCTTTCCGGAATTCCTCGGGGTCTTCGATCTTGCGGATACCGACGTCCAACGTGCCCTTGTCAATCTGGTCTTCCAGCCTTCTCGTTTCACGACGATCCATCTTACACCTCCGGCCCGGCATATTTGCCGGCGGTATGGGGGAACATCGATTTGACGATCTTGAATTTCGAGATGTCCGCCGTGGCGTCCATGTGCAGGAAGATGGCGGCGTCGCGCAAGAGTTTCTCCACCCCGAAGCCCAGCATCATGCCGTTGCCGCCGTGCAGCTCGACCGCGTGCTGGGTGACCTTCATGATCTCCTCGGAGGCGAACACCTTGACCATGTTGCACAGCGTGTCGGCATCCGGCGCATTCTGGTCGACCGCGCGGGTGGCGCGCTCGAGCAGCGCACGCACCGCCTCGATGCGGGTGGCCATGTCGGCGAGCCGCAGCGCCACCGCCTGATGCTTGATCAATACGCGCCCGCCCTGCACGTAGTTCTGCACATAGTCCGATGTGACCTCGAAGGCGCGCACGCCGACGCCAAGATTCTTCGCCGCCTGGATGATTTTCCCGGGCCGGAAATAGACCGCGGCCTTGCCGAGTGCATCGCCCTCGACCAGCAGATGGTCCTGTGGCAGGCGCATGTCCTCGAACACCAGCTCGCCGTTGTTCATGAAGCGGCAGCCGAGCGTCTCGTTGCAGCGCGCCACCGTCAGCCCAGGCGTGCCGCGCGGCACCAGGAAAGACGAGGTGCCCTGCAACATGCCGACTTGCGGATTGGTGTTGGCATAGACCACGAACAGTCCGGCGTCGTAGCCGTTGGAGATGAACTGCTTGCGGCCGTTGATCACCCATTCGCCGTTCTTCTTCACGGCGCGGGTCTGCATGGCGGCTTCCGGCGCGTTGTAGGGCAGCCAGCGATCGGAGGCGCCGCGCGGCTCGGTCAGGCAATGGGCGAGCAGGAATTGCGGATCGTCCACCAGCCGCTTGAACCACTGCTGCTGCAAATGCCGCGGCGCCAGATTGCGCAGCAAGAGCGACACTTTCCAGTTCTGCACCAGCTTGTCGGCCAGGCCTGAGTCACCGCGCGCGATTTCCTCGGCGATGATGGCGAAGGTCGCGACCTCGCTTGCCGCATCGAGCTCAAGGCCGCCGAATTCCTCCGGCACGCCGAGGGTGCGGATGCCGACCTTGTCCGCTCCGGCGAGGATTTCCGGCGGCAGCCGCCCTTCCGGCCGCATGTCCCATTCGCGCTGCCAATGGCCACGGATGAAGGGAATGATCACCTCGTCGACGAAGTCGCGGCAGCTCTGCCGCATCAGGCGTTGTTCTTCGGAAAGCCCAGACATCGCACGCTCCTTGCCGTTGCCGATGCAGCTTATCGCCCGCCGCCCTTAAGGCTCAACGAGCGCGTGCCCCGGAACCCCGAATCGTTGTCTTATGAGCTCTCTCTCGGCCTCATGCTGAGGAGCGTTCCGAAGGAGCGCGTCTCGAAGCACGAGGCCGCCCCCATCCTTCGAGACGCGGCCTACGGCCGCCCTCAGGATGAGGGCGGAGGGTGACCGCATTCACGCAACGGCCGGACAGATGGAAGAGCTCGAAGAAACCATCGAGATGCTGACCGAGGTGCTGGCCGCCCTGGCCAAGCAGTTCACCACCATCTGGCTGCCGATCCAGCTCGGACTGATCGTGCTGGCCGCGCTGATCGCCTGGGGCGTGGCGGTGTTGCTGCGCAAGCGGCTCGACCTTACCGCGATCACGCTCGGATGGCCGCCGCTGCTGCGGACGTTCGTGCGCACGCTCGCCGGCCATCTCGGTACCACCACCTTCATCATGCTGGTGCTGCTGATGCGGATCGCCATGCAGGCGATGACCGCGCCGAGCCGCGCTTATCTGCTCGGCGTCGCCGCCAGCCTCGCCACCGCCTGGGTGGTGATCGGCGTGCTGGCGAGCTTGATCCGCAACAAGTTCGTCTATCGCGTGGTGTCGATCTCGGCCTGGACGATTGCGGCCTTAAGCATTCTCGGCTTGCTCGAACCCACCACTGCGGCGCTCGACTCGGTGGCGATCGCCATCGGCGGGTTGCGGGTGACCCCGCTGCTGGCGCTGAAAACCGTCGCTTTGCTGCTGATCACGCTGTGGGCGGCGACCGCCGCCAGCAATTTCCTCGACAAGCGCGTGCGCAATGTCTCGGACCTGACGCCTTCGATCCAGGTGCTGCTCGGCAAATTGATCCGCATTGCGCTCATCACCTTCGCGGTGCTGATCGTGCTCAGTTCGGTCGGGATCGATTTCTCGGCGCTCGCGCTGTTCTCCGGCGCGGTCGGCGTCGGCGTCGGCTTCGGCTTGCAGAAGATCGTCTCCAACCTGGTGAGCGGCATCATCCTGCTGGCCGACAAGTCGATCAAACCGGGCGACGTCATCACCGTGGGCGACAGCTTTGGCTGGGTGGACACCATGGGCGCGCGCTACACCTCGGTGGTGTCGCGCGACGGGCGCGAGTTCCTGATTCCCAATGAGGATTTCGTCACCCAGAAGGTGGTGAACTGGTCGCATTCCAACGACCGGGTGCGGCTCGATATCAAGTTCGGCGTCAGCTACGCCAGCGACCCGCATGTGGTGCGCAAGCTCGCCCTGGAAGCCGCGGCGACGGTGCCGCGAGTGCTCGCAGCACCCGGCCCGAGCTGCCACTTGCAGGCGTTCGGCGATTCATCGCTGGATTTCCTGCTGCGCTTCTGGATCCGCGATCCGGCCGATGGCCTCGCCGGCGTGCGCAGCGCGGTGATGCTGGCGCTGTGGGACAGTTTCAAGCGCGAGCGGATCGAGATCCCCTATCCGGTGCGCAACCTGCATCTCGGCAACCCGGTGCGGGTGGTGGTGGAGCGGGGAGACACCGGGCAATCCTAGTTTTTCCCCGCAGTGAGCTGGCGATGCGGCGCACGTCTTCCTTTCCCTCTCCCCTGCGGGGGAGAGGGTGGCCGAGGAGAGCGAAGCGATCCGAGGCCGGGTGAGGGGAAAACTCGATTGCCACAATTTTGATCAGCAAGTTTAGTCAGGACGTCGAGCAGAACACCGTCTGGATTCTTCAGGATGTCAATGTTCGTATATCGAACGACGTTATAACCCTCGTCCGCCAACCATCGATCGCGCATGATATCCCGGCGACTTTCGATGTGCTGTCCACCATCGGCTTCGATCACGAGCTTGCGGCGAAGACAAACAAAATCGACGATGTAAGGACCGATTGGCACTTGGCGCCGAAACTTCGCTCGGTCCAGTCGCCGGTCGCGCAACAACAGCCAGAGTTTTCGCTCGGCATCGGTCGCCTCCCGGCGCATCGTTCGTGCACGTGATGTTGCAAGGGGCGGATGCTGGTACTTCACCATCTAGGCCTCCCCCTCACCCGCCCTCGCTTGCGCTCGGGCACCCTCTCCCCCAATGGGGAGAGGGTTTCGGCGAGTTCCACGCGCTAAAACTACGCCACTTTGCGGCTCGCCAGGAAATCGCCCATACGATCCAGCGCCTTCAAAATATTCTCGGTCGAATTGGCATAGCTCAGCCGCACATAGCCCTCGGCCAGAATCCCGAAATCGGGCCCGCCGATGATGGCGACACCGGCTTCGTCGAGCAGCGCATTGGCGAGCGGCTTCGCCAGCCAGCCGGTGCGCTTGATATTGGGAAAGGCGTAGAACGCGCCCTTTGGCGTCGCACAGCTCACCCCCGGCAGCTTGTTCAAGCCGTCGACCACGACCTTCCGGCGCCGGTCGAACTCGGCGATCATCCGCTCGGCCTCGTGTTGCGGGCCGGTGAGCGCGGCGATGCCGGCATATTGCGCCGGCGCATTGACGCAGGAATGCAGGTTCACCGCGAGCTTGCGGGCATAGTCGTAAAGCTTGCCGGGCCATACCGCGTAGCCCAGGCGCCAGCCGGTCATCGCATAGGTCTTCGACCAGCCATTGAGCAGGATAAGCCGGTCGCGGATCGAGGGATAGGACAGCAGGCAGACATGCCGCTCGCCGTCATAGACCATGTGATCGTAGATCTCGTCCGACATCACTGCCAGGTCCGGCCAGCGGTCGAGACCGGCGATGAGCCTATCGACCTCGGCTTTCGGCGTGACGCCGCCGGTCGGATTGGCCGGCGAGTTGACGATCAGGAGCCGCGTGCGCGGCGTTATCAGGCCGAGCGTCTCATCCGCCGAGAAGGCGAAGCCATTCTCCTCGCGGATCGGCACCGGCACCGGATTGGCGCCGGTAAACTCGATCATGGAGCGATAGATCGGAAAGCCCGGGTCGGGATAGAGAATGTCGGCGCCTGGCTCGCCGAACATCAGGATCGCCATGAACATGGTCGGCTTGCCGCCCGGCAGGATCATCACTTCGTCGGGCGACACGCTGACCTGGAAACGCTTGTGCAGGTCGGCGGCCACCGCCTCGCGCAACGGCGGAATGCCGACCGCCGGCGTATAGCCGTGATGGCCGTCGCGCAGCGCCTTCACCGCCGCCTCGACGATGAAGTCCGGGGTGCGGAAGTCGGGCTGGCCGATGCCGAGATTGATCACGTCGCGGCCTTGCGCGATCAGCGCATTGGCGCGCGCCAGCACGGCAAAGGCATTCTCCTCGCCGATGCGATCGAAGGCTGCGACGGTGCGGAGCATGGCGTTTGAGTTCCTGGTCTTGTCTGCGTCCCGTCCCCGCCGGTCGGGAGAGGCCATTTGTACGTTGAATGAGCGCGGCAGTTGAGCGCATTGTCTTGGCGAAATCAAACGCTGCGATGTTTCAAGCCCGTCTCCGCCACGCGAGGACAGCATGGCAAACATGACTATTGTCGATTCCACTAAGGCCTATGAACGGCGGCTGCGGACGCAGCTCGACGGCGAGATCGTTGTCGAGGACTTGCGGAGAAAGCATGAGAAGATGGCGGAGGCGCCGTTTGCCTTCCTGCGCGCGACCTATTGGCGGTGGGCGGAGACGATCCTGCAGGTTTGCCCGTCGCTCGCCGGGGCGCCGCCGGTGCTCGCAGTCGGCGACATTCATCTGGAGAATTTCGGAACCTGGCGCGACATCGAAGGCCGGTTGGTGTGGGGCGCGAATGATTTCGACGAGGCCGCCGAAATGCCCTACGTCATCGATCTGCTCCGACTCGGCGTCAGCGCCGCACTCGGCTACCCCGATGCCGATCCCGAAGTGCACATCTGCGCGCCCATCCTCAAGGGCTACGCGCGCGGGCTGGCGGACCCGCACGCCATCGTTCTCGACCAGGACTATGCCTGGCTGCGCAAGCGCACCGTCGTCTCCAACAAAGAGCGCCGGGAATTTTGGGAAAAGATCGAGGCCCTCACCCCACCAAAGACGCCACCGCCGAAGCGTTACATCGAGGTCCTGCGCAAAGCACTGCCTGATCCAAAGATCAAAATGCTCGTCAGCCGCCGCGCCGCCGGAGCGGGAAGCCTCGGCCGTCCCCGCTGGGTCGGCGCCGGGGAATGGAACGGTGGTCGGGTCGTGCGTGAAGCAAAGGCGATCGTGCCGCCGGCGTGGACGCTGGTCGGCGGGCGCGGCGCAAAGGCGATCCGCTGCTACGAGATTGCGACCGGCCGCTATCGCGCGCCGGATCCCTGGTACAGCGTCTCCGGCGACATCGTGGTGCGGCGGCTGTCGCCAAACAACCGCAAGATCGAGGCGGACAAGCAACCTTCAGAGCTGACCAGCGCGAAGATGCTGCGCGCCATGGGCCGCGACCTCGCAGCCATTCATCTGGGTATCGCCGATCGCCGCGCCGCGATCGAAAACGACCTCGGCAAGCGCAAGCGAAACTGGCTGGTTGCGGCGGTCGAACGGGCGGCGGAATTCGTCCGCCGCGACCATGGCGAATGGAAACGTGGCTATAAAAAACAGAAAAAGGCGCGCGAGATTGCGCCATAAGGCAGTCGGCCGATGCCGGGCTTGATGATGTCGCGGCCCGATGGTCCTACGGATTGAGTCCAAGCGGGGCGACGACGGAGCCGTGCAGGCCGGCATTGTCCAGCGAGCGGCGCACGGCGCCTGAGGCCTTGGCCTGTTCCACAAACGCCGTCGCATAGGCGAGCGCGGCGGGCCGGTTCTTCGGCACCGCGACGGCGACATAGGAGTTCAGGAACGCCTCGTCGAGCACGCGTGAGCCCGGCAGGTTGGCGGCCATGCCGATGAGCGACTCGCGCGATTGCGCAATCGCGTCCGCCTTGCCGATGCGCAGCAGCTCGAACAGTTCTTCGGCGGTCTTCACCAGCGTCATGGTCGTCGTCTTGAGCAACCGGACAGCGGCGCGTGCAGTCGCAGTGTTCTCGACCCCGGCCGGGCGCACGCCCGGCCGATCCACATCCGCCAGGGTTCGGATCGCCGATCCCGGCGCCACCAGGTACGTGCTCTGCAAGGCGATATGCGCCGCGCCGAAGTCCACCTTCTTCTTGCGCTCGTCGTCGACCGGCATGAAGCCCACATCCCAGGCATCACTGTCGCCGGCATTCGCCAGCGCCCCGGAATTGGGAAAAGCGACGAATTCCACCGGCACGCCGAGTTGGCGCGCCAGCTCGCTTCCGAGATCAACCGCGACCCCGCGTGGTTTTCCCGCGTCCATGACCACATTGCCGGCGCCGATGGTGGGGCCGACCGCGAGGCCAAGCCGCAGCTTGCCGGTGGGCACGAGTTCCCTGCGCGCCGCCTCCGTGGCGGCGGCAGCCGCCGCACCGGCGGCAACCATGGCACTGTCTTGCTGCATCGCATTCCCCGCACGTTTGTGGCCGCGTCCCGCTTCTATCATGCGGAATTGACTTGCCGACAGCCAAGCCAGGGGGGCAGTTTTACACCACAACAAGATCAAGAGGAGCGCGCCATGAGGATGACAAAAGCATTGCTCTTGAGCACCGCCGCCATCGGCATCGGCCTGCTGATGGCCTCGGTCCCCGCCCCGCTGCACGCCCAGCCAGGCCCCGCGGCCGCCGTTGCGATCGACAATGACGACATTGGCGGCGTGGTGACCGGGCCGAACGGGCCGGAAGCCGGCGTCTGGGTGATCGCCGAGACCCGCGACCTGCCGACGCGGTTTGCGCGCATGGTGGCGACCGACGACCAGGGCCGCTACGTGATACCCGACCTGCCGAAAGCCAATTACAGCGTGTGGGTGCGCGGCTATGGGCTGGTCGATTCGCCCAAGGTGCAGAGCGAACCGGGCAAGACCCTGAACCTGCGCGCGGTGGCGGCGCCCGATGCCGCGGCGGCGGCGCAATATTACCCGGCGATCTATTGGTATTCGATGATGAAAATCCCGGACAAGAGCGAGTTCGGGGGCAAAGGCGCGATCCCGGCGAAGATCACCTTCACCGAATGGCTCAATTCGATGAAGAGCAATGGCTGCATCGGCTGCCATCAGCTCGGACAGCTCTCGACCCGCACATTCCCGAAGAGCCTGGGTGAATTCGCCTCGAGCGAGGAGGCCTGGATGCGCCGGGTGCAGTCCGGGCAGGCCGGCGAATCGATGGTCAGGGACCTTGCCGAACATCTCGGCGGCGTGCCGTTCAAATATTTCGCCGACTGGACCGACCGCATCGCCAAGGGCGATCTGCCCCATGCCAAGCCGGAGCGGCCGCAAGGCGTCGAGCGCAATATCGTGGTCACCACCTGGGACTGGAGCGACCCGAAGAAATATCTGCACGATCTGATCGCGTCCGACCGGCGCTATCCGAGTGTCAATGCCAACGGAAAGCTGTTCGGCTCGCTCGAATTGAGCGGTGATCAGATGCCGATCCTCGATCCCAAGACCCACACCGCGAGTACTTTCAATACGCCGGTGCGCGACCCTAATACCCCGGAAGCGGCCGGCGCGAGCGCGAAGCTGTTGCAGCCATCACCCTATTGGGGTGACGAAAAAATCTGGGACAGCAAGAGCAACAACCACAACGGCATGTTCGACAAGCAGGGGCGGGTGTGGTTCGCGGCTGCTGTGCGCGGCCCCAGCAATCCCGACTTCTGCAAGAAGGGCTCCGAGCATCCGTCGGCCAGGCTGTTCCCGCTGGAGCGGACCAATCGCCAGCTCACCATGCTCGATCCCAAGACGATGAAGTACACCTTCGTCGACACCTGCTTCCAGACCCATCACCTGCAATTCGCCTATGACGCCAACGACACGCTGTGGACCAGCGGCGGCGGCCCGGTGGTCGGCTGGCTCAACAGCAAGCTGTTCGAGGAGACCGGTGACGCTGCGAAGTCCCAGGGCTGGACCGTGCTGGTGCTCGACACCAACGGCAACGGCAAGCGTGACGACTATGTCGAGCCGAACCAGCCGGTCGATCCGGCCAAGGACAAGCGGATCGTCGCCGGCTTCTATTCGGTGATGCCGAACCCGCTCGACGGTTCGATCTGGGGTTCCTATCGCACCAATCCGGGCGCGGTGGTGCGGCTTGCTCCCGGATCGAACCCGCCCGAGACGGCGCTGGCGGAAATCTACAATGTGCCGCTGCCGGGCTTCGGGATCCGCGGCGCCGACATCGATCGCAAGGGCGTCGTCTGGGCGTCGCTTGCCAGCGGCCATCTCGCCAGCTTCGACCGCAGCAAGTGCAAGGGTCCGCTCAACGGCCCGCAGGCGACCGGCGATCATTGCCCGGAAGGTTGGAGCTTTCACCAATATCCCGGCCCCGGCTTCCAGGGCATCGGCGAGAACAGCGCCGAGTCGAGCTATTACACCTGGGTCGACCAGCACAACACGTTCGGGCTCGGCGAGGACGTACCGATGTCGACCGGCAACCTGAACGACGGGCTGATCGCGTTCAAGGACGGCAAGATGGTCACGCTGCGGGTGCCCTACCCGCTGGGCTTCTTCGCCAAGGGCTTCGACGGCCGCATCGACGATCCAACGGCGGGCTGGAAGGGCCGCGGGTTGTGGACCACCAGCGGCGACCGGGCGCCGTGGCTGATGGAAGGCGGCAAGGGAAGCCGGCCTCTCGCCGTGCATTTCCAGCTTCGCCCCGATCCGCTGGCGAAATGACCGGCTGAGCTACCGGTGTTGAAGCGCGACGGCCGGGCTTGCCCCGGCCGTCGCAGTTTGGAAATGGAGTTGCATGCGCTTTCCCGCCCCGCTCATCCAAGCCACCCTGGTGAAGCGCTACAAGCGCTTCCTTGCCGACGTGATGCTGCCGTCGGGCGAGACGGTAACCGCCCATTGCGCCAATCCCGGCGCGATGATCGGCCTCCTCGCGCCCGGCGCGCGGGTGTGGCTGTCGCTGTCAACCAATCCCAGCCGCAAGCTCGCTCATAGTTGGGAATTGATCGAGGTCGATCTCGGCTGCGGCGCTGAGCTGGTCGGCATCAACACCTCGAACCCGAATGCGCTCGCCGCCGAAGCGCTGGCGGCCGGCGCCATACCCGAGCTGACCGGCTACGCCAATATCCGCCGCGAGGTGAAATACGGCACCAATTCGCGCGTCGATTTTCTGCTGGAAGCGCCGGGCCGGCCACCCTGCTATTTGGAGATCAAGAACGTGCATCTGATGCGGCAAGCGGGGACGGCGGAATTTCCCGACGCCGTGACCAAGCGCGGCGCCAAGCATCTGGTCGAGCTTGCCGCCATGAAGGCCGCCGGCGCCCGGGCGGTGATGCTATTCCTGGTGCAGATCGGTTCGGCGGAACGCTTTGCGCTCGCCCGCGACATCGACCCGGCATACGGCAAGGCCTTCGATACGGCGCGCGCCGCCGGCGTCGAAGCCATCGCCCGCCGCTGCCGCCTGTCACACGACAGTATCGACGTGGCCGAGGCGATCGCGTTGGTGGATTGAAACGGCTTGCACGCGATCGGTCAGGCTGCGGAACGACAAGTCTTTCATGCCGGAATACACGCTTGCGCCGCCCGCGTCCTTGCCTACATTGCAACGAATAGCGGCACCGGGCCGCGAGGAGGCGGCGCCGCCGCGATTGCCCTGATGAGCTATGTCGACGCGGCCCTGGCGCCGCAACGCAAGACCGGCCAGATCAAGCTGCATGGACCTGCCGCATTCGACGGCATGCGCAAGGCCGGCCGGCTGGTGGCGGAATGCCTCGACATGCTGGCCGACGAGGTCAAGCCCGGCGTGCCGACCGAGCACATCGACCGGCTGGCGTTCGAATTCGCCGCCGACCACGGCGCGCTGCCGGCCACACTGATGTATCGCGGCTACCGCAAGGCGACCTGCACCTCCGTCAATCACGTGGTCTGCCACGGCATCCCGGGCGAAAAGCCGCTCAAGGAAGGCGACATCGTCAACGTCGACGTCACCTTGATCCTCGATGGCTGGCACGGCGATTCCAGCCGCATGTTCGCCGTCGGCGCCATCCCGCGCCGCGCCGAGCGCCTGATCGAGGTCACCTACGAGGCGATGATGCGCGGAATTTCCGCGATCAAGCCGGGCGCCACCACCGGCGATATCGGCGCCGCCATCCAGAATTACGTGGAGGCGCAGCACATGAGCGTGGTGCGCGATTTCTGCGGTCACGGCCTCGGCAAGCTGTTCCATGACGAGCCGAACGTGGTGCATGTCGGCCGCGCCGGCGAAGGCATCGTATTGCGGCCCGGCATGTTCTTCACTGTGGAGCCGATGATCAATCTCGGCCGCCCGCATGTGAAGGTACTGTCCGACGGCTGGACCGCCGTCACCCGCGACCGTTCGCTGTCGGCCCAGTTCGAGCACACGGTGGCGGTCACCGAGGACGGCGTCGAGATCTTCACCCTGTCGCCGAAAGGCATCGACCGGCCGCCGCTGTCGTCGGGAAGCACCGGTTGAGCCAGCGCGCGTCTTTCATCAGCGTCACTCCGCCAGAGCGGCCAGAGGAACATCGAGCTCGTACACCATGCCCGTCGGCTGATAGCTCAAGCGGGCGTCTCCGCGCAGCTGATCCGCAAGGCGGGCGATCAGCAGCGTCCCGAAGCTGCGCCGCGTCGGCTCATGAACCGGTGGGCCGCCCTTCTCGGTCCATGCCAGTTTGAACCGTTGCGCCTTGTCATCGACCGTCGGTGCGATCTCGATACGCCCGGTGCTGTTGGACAATGCGCCATATTTGCACGCATTGGTGCACAGCTCGTTGAGTGACATGGTGAGCGGCAGGACCGCGCCGGCGCCGACCGCGAGCGGGCTGTCCTGAACGACAAAGCGTCGTCCATCATCGTCGAAGGGCTCCACCGCGGCATGGATGACGTCGTTTAATTTCGCGCCCGCCCAGTTTGCCTGCAGCAGCAGATCATGCGCCCGGCCTAGGGCCATGAGCCGGTTTTCGACGGCCAGCCGGCCCTCCTCCAGGCTCTGCGCGGTCCGCAAGCTGCGCGATGTGATGGCGATGACCGTCACCAGCGTGTTCTTCACGCGATGATGCAGCTCCTCAAGCAGCAGACGCTGCAGCCGCTTGGCGGCCTCGTTCTCGGTGGCGTCGATACCGGCCTGGGCCAGGAGGCGCGCCGCATCGATGCCGGCCTGCGCCAGCAGATCCCGGAGACCGGCATTTTCCGCTTCGAGAGCGTCTTCCTTGAGGCCCTTGAGGTCGCTCGCCATGTTCCGGTGTTCTACCAGAAACAGACGGCGATGGTAGGCGTTCGGAAGACGATGCTTAGCGCAGCGCGATGACCCGGACCGTCCGCGCTTCGTTGGCGGGCTGCCGGAGATCGAATTGACAGAGAGGTTCGTAGTGGGGCCAACCGCGCGACGAGCATGCGGCCCCCTTCAAAAGCGCGGGAATACGGTCGCTTTTGGCGTTCGACTGATGCTGGGGGGCGAGGAAAACCGATGTGTCGGCCTTTGCCTGCGGAACGCCGGAGGACAAGACAACCACGACGCCGGCCGCAATGCCAGCACTCGCAACGGCCGTGATCGACTTGGCGACGATGGATTTGAACATTTGAATTCCCCTCGGCGCCCAGCAAGGGCGCTTGAGATGGCAACACCATCTTGGGCTCTAGGTTCCAATATTTCCGAGACTTTATTAAATAATTCCGGGGTTAATTCCAAATAAATCACCGTCTTATCCAAGAAAACAAGACCGCAATTACAGTATTTCGCCTCGCAAATACGGGTTTAGAGGAACTGTATCGTTCGAGAAGACTTTCCCTATTGAAGGCTGGCTGGAGCACAGACAACCCGCTCGGCGCGCGCGCCATCTGTCTCGGCAGCACGATTTACCGAATTCACGGCACCACATGCCGGCGCAGTTGAGCACAGCACATGCGCGACATGACATGGACACGGGATCAGGACCGATGGAGCAATTGTCGCCCAGCTATTTGCGTCTGCAAGCCAATCGCTGCCAGCGGCTGTCGCGGACCTGCATGGATCTTGGGACCGCGCGGGATCTTCGGCTGATGGCCGACGAATATTTTGAAGCGGCGTCGAATATCGAGGCGACACCGCCGCGCCTGACACCGCATTGAAACTCTGCCCGCGGCTTGCCGCGATATCATCCGGACCACCCTCGCTCCCCCGCAAGTCCTTGCAAATCGCGCCATTGTCGTCATCCTGAAGCGGCTGGCGGCGTAGCGTTGTCGGCGCTCGGGCAGCATTCATGGCGGGCAAGGGAAAGAACCACGTCCAACCGGACCAGCGCGCACAGACGCCGCATTATCACGGCCACCGGGACCGGTTGCGCGCGCGTTTCCTGGAAGCCGGCAGCGAAGCCCTCGCCGATTACGAATTGCTCGAACTCGTGCTGTTCGGAGCCATTCCGCGCAAAGACACCAAGCTGCTCGCCAAGACGCTGATCGAGAAATTCGGCTCGTTTGCCGAGGTGATCGCGGCGCCGCGGCATCGTCTTGAGGAAGTGGATGGGTTAGGCGACGTTGCAATTGCCGGGATCAAGATCGTACACGCCGCCGCCAACCGGCTGGCGCGCGGGCACGTGCAGAAGCGCCCCGTGCTGTCATCGTGGTCGGGCGTGCTCGACTATTGTCGGTCCGCCATGGCGTTCGCCGACAAGGAGCAGTTCCGCGTGCTGTTCCTCGACAAGCGCAACCAGCTTATCGCCGACGAGGTGCAGCAGATGGGCACTGTCGACCACACCCCGGTCTATCCGCGCGAGGTGGTCAAGCGCGCGCTGGAACTGTCCGCCACCGCCATCATCCTGGTGCACAATCACCCGTCCGGCGATCCGACGCCTTCGCGCGCCGACATCCAGATGACGCAAGCGATCGTCGCGGTGGCGCAGCCGCTCGGGATTTCCGTGCACGACCACCTGATCGTCGGCAAGGACGGGCATG
>Ga0080064_1003432_pt1 | contig 22908 bp, 21 predicted proteins | sample Subgrocontami54m_FD_69260 | JGI IMG/M metagenome (GOLD analysis project Ga0080064, IMG submission 69260) | Subsurface groundwater microbial communities from S. Glens Falls, New York, USA - GMW46 contaminated, 5.4 m (SPADES assembly) (version 2) ...
GGCTATTGCAATACCTAGGGGATGAAGGATTTTATGATATCAATGAGTCGCTTAAAGATTTTTCCGGATGGCATTCCGCCGACTCGCGGCATCGAGAAACCGAATGGTAGAGTCTTTGTCGTTTCAGTACCCGATCCGTACATGGTTAACCCTACAGCGGTGGCATAAGCAGGGCTTTGGATTTCATCAATAATCCCTTTCATATTTGTCGGCAGTCCGACACGGACTGGCACAGCCAACATTCTTTTCGCTGCATCTTTTACGCCCACTGTTAATGAACCGCCTCCCGTAACAACAAGACCTGCTGGTGTTTGTCCCCCATAACCACTTTTCTTAATCTCAAGGCCTATCATCGTGAATATTTCATTTAAACGAGGCCGAATGATGCCATCAACCAGCGTTTTTTGCGACACCTTTCGTAGTTCTTCGGGAAGTCCGAGAGGGGTAAGATCTATCTCATCGGCACTCTTCTCTTTCGTCTTTGTTTCTTTATCCTCTTCCTCCTCAGGCTTTATAATTTTTCTTTCAGGTCCTTGAGAAAGAAAAAGTTTTATTTTCTCCGCACTCTCAAGTGAAATACGAAGACCGATTGCCAAGTCGTTCGTAATATGACGCGCACCAATTGCCAAAACCGATGAATAGGCTATAGAACCTTCTGTATAAATTGATATATCTGTCGTACCGGCACCCATATCGACGAGAATAACACCGAGTTCTTTCTCCGTATCTGAGAGCACCGAGAGTGAGCTTGCATATCCGTTAAATACAAAACTATCGATGTCTACACCTACTTCCGAAACTGCCTTATCCATATTACGAACAGAGATGCTATTTGCCGTGATTATATGCGTGTCTACTTCCAGTCTTACTCCTGTCATACCGATAGGATCCTTAATTCCCTCCTGGCCATCAACGATATAATTTCTCGGCAGTACATGAATAATCTCACGTGTTGAAGGAAGTGAAACAGCTTTTGCCGCATCAATGACACGAAGAAGATCATTCGGGGTTATTTCACCATTTTGATTTGAAACTGCGACGACACCACGTGAGTTCTGGCTTTCTATCTGACTTCCCCCTATAGAAACGATAACATGTGAAGCAGAGTAGCCTGCCATACGTTCGGCCGCTTCGAGTGAAGAGTTGATAGCACCGACGGCTTCTTCAATATCAACGATCTGACCTTTTCTTATTCCTGCAGACTTTACTTCAGAAACACCGAGGACATTCACGAACTCGTCTATTTTTGCAATAATCGTAACTATCTTATATGTCCCGACATCTATGCCTACTACGACTTTACCTTCATTCATATTATTTTACCAACACAATAGCCGGCCGATCGAACCGGAGGTCTAATTTACTAAATCGCTTTCCTTCCATTGTAAGCCGAGAAATGATGACTTGTAAAGAGGAGAGTTGCGAACGAAGATCCTTCGTATCTGATAACAAGACTTTTTCACCTGAAACTAATGTTACTTCATAGCCTGAACTCCCAATCTTTTTCACGTCTTTGTATACTACTTTTTCTTCTTTTAAGGACTTTTCTATCTTCTTTATCGAATCGTCATTATCTCCCAACACTTGTGATAATGAACCCTCAGGAATAGGACGAATCAACACATCGCTTTTTCGTAAAAAGAGCAAAAAGCCTACGGAAAAAATACCTATACTTAAACATAGGATTCCTAGGATCTTACCAACTCGTTTTCGTCTACTCCGGCGATTAGACAACGTTCTTTTTTTTCGTAACATTATGAATAACCTCTATCATATGTTTACCAGCTTTCAAATGAAGCTCTTGCAGTCCTTGTTGATTCAACTTATATAACGAGCTGTTTTTCCCCATATCCATAATCATTTTCAGCAACGCATCTCCGCTTGCAGCTTCTTGTGGCAGTACTTCGGCAAGACCTACTTTTTTCAAAAACTGCGCATTTTTTTCTTGCTCACTTCGCTGTGTGTACGGCAAGGGAATGAGTAGCGCTGGTTTTTCAAAAATAATAAGTTCTGTTACGGTATTTATTCCCGACCTTCCGATAACGAGGGTCGCTTGTTTCATGATTTTACCCGTATCCTTAGGGTCGATAAACTTTGTAAGCGTATATCGATTCTTTTTTTCATCTGAGAATGTATCTCGCATTGCTGATAAATCTTCAAAGTCGTTATACATTCTCGCATCTCCTGTCTGATGATAAACATGATAGGTTTCAAGTAATGTTTCGATACATGACTTTACCAGCATATTGATCACATGAGATCCTCCACTTCCACCCGTAATATATAAAAGAGGCGGAGATTGCATACTTTCCACTTTTCCCGTCATGATACGAATGGGATTACCGGTAAGAACAGTCTTTTTTACCGGAAAAAATGCTTGACTACTTTCCCAAGAAATACAAATCTTGGTAGCAAATCTTGATAACATCTTGTTTGCCAAACCTGCTTCCATCGTCTGCTCATGAAGCACAATGGGAATCTTAAGAAAAGAAGCCGCTACTACCACAGGAACGCTGATATATCCACCAAAACCTATTACGACATCGGGCTTTAATGATTTAAGGATTCGCGTTGCTTGTATCACTGCACCGGGAGTCTTTAGGAGTGATGGAAGCGTATAGCGAGTGACCTTCCGCTGAAGACGTCCCGTTTTTAACTCCTCAAAAAGAATATTACGTTTTTCTATCTCTTGGTACTCAAGCGATAGGGAGGAATCGCCTTCAAACACATGTTTTCTCCCGAGAAAAAACACCGTATCTGCATCCGTTAGCGCATCAATAATGGCCAGTGCAGGAGCGAGATGTCCACCGATAATAACTATTTTCATATTACTTCCTTTGGTCTGCCTGCTTTGAAATATTTAAAAGTATTCCTATAGACGCGAGATCTATAATAAGGGCAGATCCGCCGTAAGAGATGAAAGGCAACGGGACTCCTGTAAGCGGAAAAAGCGCAGTCATCGCTCCTAAGTTAATAACCATCTGGATGCCTAAAAACGCTATAATGCCGCCCGCCAGTAATTTTCCGAATGTATCCCGTGCCGATCCTGCAATAGTGAGTCCACGCCATACGATAACCATGAAAAGTAAGAGTAAGATCGTTGCTCCGAAAAAACCTAATTCTTCACCAATAATAGCAAAAATAGAATCAGTCGTGTTCTCCGGAAGGTAGGAGTATTTTTGTAGAGAGTTCCCAACACCAACTCCGAAAATTCCTCCCGACCCGAGAGCGATAAGTATTTGCTTAACATGATATGACGCATTTTCCAGGGAATGACCCAGATGAAGAAATGCAGTCAATCGAGCAAGACGGTAGGGAGCAAGAAAAATAAAAAAAGCTCCGACGATAAAGACAACAGGTCCTGCATAAAAAAAGTGTCTGATACTTCCGCCTGAGAGAAAATAGACCACAAGTGCTTCAAACAAAACAATCGATGCAGTTCCCATATCCGGTTGCAGCATGATAAGAAGCCAGACCGTTCCGATCAATAATCCGAAAGCGGCAAGCCTTTCTTTTTCTTTATGAGAGAACCACGCAGCCAGATATATTGCCAGGCTTAGTTTGACGAACTCGGCCGGCTGAAGAATAAATATCTGTAAATTGATCCACCGATGAGCGCCTAACGCATACACACCTATTCCCGGAATAAAAACAGCGATGAGGAGAAAAATGGCTACAATAAGAAGCGGAAGTGCTAGAGTATATAGCCTTTTATAATCAAAAATCGTGAAGAAAAAAAGTGTTACTGAGCCCAGGAGTACCCAGAGCAACTGATCTTTAATATAGTGGTACTTATCAGAAAAATCACGAAATGCAATAACTGATGATGCATCGTAAATCATAAATAAGCCAAATACCGTTAATGCAAGAACAGTCCCAAGGAGTATCAGATCAATTCGCTTTATCATAGACTACATATCATTGTATACCAAAAAAGACAGGTGGTTAAGAAGAAGCTAGGATTATGTAATGAGGGCTATATATAAACCGAGGATAGCGAAAAAGAGTCCTATCAACCATGCTCGCATAACAATTTTCGGCTCTTCCCACCCTCGCTGTTGTAACAGAAGATGAAATGGTGCTACCGGGAAAATTCTTTTCCCAAGGTATTTTTTCCCTAAAAGCTGAATAAGTGAAGATCCTACTTCAATAACAAAAACGCCACCGATCACTGCCAGAGCAAGTGTTTTCCCTGTTAAAAGTCCGATCACTGCCAGAGCAGCACCGAGAGACAAAGCACCGACATCACCCAGCCATAAACGCGCTTTGTAAATATTGAAATACAAAAATGCCGCTATCGAGCCGAGAAGTACTGCGATAAAAACACCAAGAGACGGATCAAGCTGCTGTGAGTTAATTGCTAAGAATGCTGTAAGACAGATCAGGAGTAATCCCGACGCAAGCCCATCAAGTCCATCTGCGATATTGACCGCATTAGTAAAAGAAACGATGACAAAGGCTGCGAACGGAATAAAGAGGAATCCAAGACTCGCGAGCCCGAATCCATGAATAAAGATAAACGTATACCCTAACTTGGTATACATAATCGTAGCGATTAGTAAAGCGAGAATACACTGAATAACAAATTTATGTCTGAATCGAAGTCCGAAAAAAGTTGATGGATGATCTTTATCAGTAGTTAACTTTTTCAAGTCATCATAAAGTCCCAATGCTCCAAAACTAATAAAAGCAAAAAAGATAACAAATAATTCCCATAATTTAAAGTCTATCCCGAGAAAACCGTATGTCCAGACAGTAATAAGCGTCACCACTACAATGATAAGTGTGCCTCCACCTACAGGAGTTCCCACCTTCCATTCATGAAACTTATCAAAAACAAGTGTCCGCTTATTAAATGGATCTTTTGTCTTTTGATGAACCCGACGAAACTTTAACTTATAGAGAAAATCAATAAAGGGAATGAGCAAAATCCCAGTTATGACAAAGGAAAGAATTGTAAGGCCTAGGATCTGAACCATGCTCTGTATTATACTCTTTTATCCGTGGTAGAGCAAAAACTCATCATTATTTTTCTAGCACTTTATCCATGACGTAGGCTGCCTCTTTTCCTTCAAAAATGATCACATCATCTTTTTTTGCATGATTCTGCAAGTACTCTGCAATCGTATTTGCATTCCCGACTTCGACTATACATTTCCCCTTCCCATCATGAATACCCTTCATAATTGACGAATAAAAATTGCCATTGGTCAGGAATAGATGATCACAGGTCTTTGAGATTTCTTTTGCTACACGATAATGTTCGTCTTTCGCCCTTTTTCCCAGCTCGATCATCGGCTGAAGAACAAGGATACGTTTTTTAGTATAAACCTTAATATACGAAAGGGCTGCTACGACAGCTTCAGGATTCGCATTAAAGGTATCATCAACTATGGTAACGCCATTACTTAAAACATATCGAATCATTGTCTTTGGGAGTGATTTTAAACGGGATACCGCATCTTGAATCTGTCCTGTTTTCATCCCAAGATGTTTTGCCACATACACTCCGGGTAAAATATTCTCGATGTTATGTGCACCTAAGAGATGTGTACGGAGATGCAACGTCTCTCCATCGATATCGACATCAAACAGGAGTTCATTTTTTTTAACTCCAATATTGTATGCGGTTATAATTTTACTTTGCTTCTGATCTGTTTTTTGAGAAGTATGAGCGGTACTTGTCGTGTAGAGTACTTTTGGTTTTTTTGTTTGGGTAAACATAGTTGCGGTAATAGCATTATTACCATTGAATAGCGCGAGACCATTTTTAGGAAGAGATTCAATAAGTTCATACTTTGCTTTTTTTGTGTTTTCGATAGTTTTAAAGAGAGAGAGATGCTGATCGTTAACAGCAGTGAGTATGCCTATTTTAGGATGAACAATCTTACACATCGAACTGATTTCACCACGCTTATAAGCACCCATTTCAACGACAAAAATTTTAATTGTTTTATCGAGTTGATCTAAGATCGTCTTTGCAATACCAATTGGCGTGTTATTCGTTCCATGAGTCTTCAGAGTTGAAAATCGAGAAGCAAGTATTTGAGCCAGATAGTCTTTCGTCGAACTTTTTCCATAGCTTCCCGTAACACCTATCACTAACAAATCTTTTCGTTCTTTGAGTTTTTTCACTGCCTTATCAATCTGTACATCCCGATGAATTTCAGTCGGGAATGCCAAAACAAGAACAATAAACCCAATAATAATAGTCAGAATTTTATCAATAAGAAGCAGCCACAGATACTTATCGAGAAGCGGAATAGCGAAAAAGGAAAGCGTTATTAAAAACGCACAAATAATAAGAAATATTGCTTTCGCGGTGAAAACAGGTTTTTTTGCCAGATTTGAAAAGTTCTCACGAAGAACCAGAAGCGCCTGAAAAAGATAGAGACCGACGATTGCTAACTGATAGGGACCACTCAGATCATCATTAAAAACAACGAAGACGTATCCTACTATCAATATGATTTTAAGAAGAGAAAGTGGAGAAAAAAGAAGTTCACGCCCTTGACCAGTCTCTTTGAGGTGTATGAGCATGCGATCAAATCGATACTCCTTCAACTGCCACAGAGATACCCAAAAAAGAATATTCCGTGTTATCCATAACAGATAAGCACTTGATGCAATAATAAAAAGAATATCCATAGGAGTTAGAACTACTATTGTCTACTTAACCGTCACACTTTTTGCTAAATTTCTTGGTTTATCCGGATCATCAAGCCCTTTTGCTAATGCGAGATAATAGGCTAAGAGTTGTGCAGGTATTACATTCACAATCGATGAAACGATACCGAGATCCGGTACCTTAATCCATTCATCAAATACAGGCTGTTTTTCAGGAGATATACCGATAATATGTGCCCCTCTTGCCTTAAATTCCATGGCATTACTAATCATCGCATCTTTGGTCTCATCATTTGGAATAAAGACAATCGTCGGAGTTCCTTTAGAGATAAGCGAAATCTCACAGTGTTTGGGTTCTCCGCCTGCGAATCCCTCTGCATGGATGTAACTTGCCTCTTTAATTTTATGAGCTGCTTCAAGAGCGATAGGAAAACTTAAACCTCTTCCGAGGATATAAATATCATGAAAATGAGCGGTTTCCTTGGCAATTTTTTCAATCTGTTTTATAAACTCTTTATCATCTAAAAGCTCTTTTGCAGCTTCAGCACTTTTTAACAGTAATGCCTTTCCCTCTTGGTACTGATCCATAAGGGTAAATGCGAGTAAATAGAATATCGCGATTTTACTCGTAAATGCTTTCGTTGATAGAACCGCCTTTTCCACCCCTGCGCGAAGCGGTAAAACAAGATCGCTTTCTCGATACATAGTAGACCCGATAACATTGACGAGTGCAGTCACTTTCGAACCGTGTCGACGAGCAGCAGCAACAGCATCGAGTAAATCTGCTGTCTCACCACTTTGAGAAGCAGCAACAAGAAGTGATTTATCGGTTAAAAAATCTTCAAAGTACGAAAATTCTGATCCTACACAAAAATTAACGTGCTTCTTAGCGATTACCGAGAAGATATAAGTAGCCATTCTACAAGCATGTGCTGCGGTTCCACAGCCGACTAAATAAGTACCAAAAGACTTCTCAATCAGCTTGGCGAAAGCAAAGAGGTCTTTTTCATTCTGCGTTACCGCATCGGCAATAGAAACAGGTTGATCGTAAATCTCTTTGAGTAAAAAATGTTTAAAACGACCCTTATCGGCAGTTTCGAAGTCCCAGTCAAGTGTTTTTATCTCTGGCTTAATTTCTTCACCGTTCGGCAACTGGAGAAGTTTCAGTCCATCCCCAAGAATAACCATCTGATTATCTCCAAGAAAAATTGCTTTCTTTGTATGCTTTACGATCCCAATGGCATCAGAGGCGATAAATAACTCCTCGTTCCCAATCCCTACAACAAGAGGCGACCCGGTCTTCGCTGCGATGATTTCTTTCGAAGGAGCGTAAGCGGCAACAAATGCATTAAAGCCTTTCAGGCGGTTAAATGCATCACGAAATGATGTGGCAAACCCTTCTTTTTGTAGATTCTCTTCGATTAAGTGGGCGACTACTTCCGTATCAGTTTCTGACTTAAATATATGTCCTCTTTTAAGAAGCTCCCCTTTTATCTCAAGATAATTCTCGATAATCCCGTTATGTAATACAGCAACTTCTCCTGTGCAATCAATATGTGGATGTGCGTTCTCTCTTGTAACACCACCGTGTGTTGCCCACCTTGTATGTCCGATCCCTAAACTACTTTTTGGGAGGTGGACCTTCGCATCGCCAATTTTACCGGTATGCTTATCAATCGCGATCTTTTTATCATCTTTTACGGCAATTCCCCACGAATCGTATCCGCGGTATTCAAGAAGCTTTAACCCCTCAAGGACCAACTCTGCTGCATTCTCTTTTTTCCCAATGTATCCAAATATTCCACACATACTGTTTGTTAATACGTATTTGCTATTACCGGAACTGCCTCTGAGAGAGAGGTTACGGTCGCATCGGGTTCAAATCCCGGTATATCCTGTTGATTTTCTGCAAAGGGACCTCTCTTAATCCAAATAGTTATGACATCTCGAAACTGTCGTTTCGCATCATGTAAAACAGGGAGTTTATCGTCGATGAGAAATACCAAACTCTTATCAAATCCTTGTAGCATTTCAGCGTACGAGTATTCTTTTTTCTCAACGATGTTTATGTAATCCTCATGAAACTGTGAGTGGATTTGTGTTTTTATTAACTTAGCGCGCTGAAACTCAGTTTCTCCCTCTGAAAAGATACCAAGCTTTGCGATTTTTTGCAACTGTGCTAAAACAGGTGACACTTCTTCATAAAGTGCGTACTCGACCAGATTTGTCTGTTTAAATCTTGCAGTATCAAAAAGCGTGTAATCGATATCAAAAAGAACGACTTTTTCTGTCTTTTCTTTTTTCTCGCTACTTACTGGTGTATCACTGGTTATTTTTTTGCTAATAACCGCTTCAAACTTAGCATAATAAAGCATGCCCTCTGCGACATTTTGATAAACAGTTGTGGAAGGACCAATAATACTTCTTTCTCCGATAAGTACTCCCGGCATCGTCGATACCCGAATACCTGCACTTACCTGATTACCAATAAAGGCTCCAAGTGATTTGCGCTTAGAATCTACGCCACCGGTAACCGTTTCGACAATTATGGATTTCCGATCCAGTCGTACGTTTCCCGTACAGAAATAAGCAGCTATTTTTGTTCCTTCATCGATAACGGAATCTCCGATAAAGCCTGAATGAGTCGTCACATTATCTGAAAGCACTGCATTTTTCAATTCCATCTGAGCGCCCACAACCACGTTTCTCCCAACCGAAACAAAATCACGCAAAATTGCGTTATTACCGATGACACTCCCGCGACCAATAAAACATGGCCCTTTTATGGCCACATACTCATGAATCGTGACTCCGTCTTCAATAATCGCCTTCGGAGAAATAACAGCAGACTCATGAATTGTTGCAGTGGGTGAAACAGAGCCCTCCGAATGTTCTAAAAGATATCTATTCATCTGTAGCAAATCCCAAGCGAACTTCAGTGACACAACTTCCTCTGTCGTGATGAGTGCTCGTGCTGTGTGTTTCGCAGCATATGCTGCTATCGCTTTTTCGAAATTATAGTGCTCATCCTCAGTCTGCTTTAATACATTGAGAAACTCACGATTGAGCAGGTAGATTCCGACTACACAAAGCTTTGCTGCATCCTTCGTTTCTTCAGGCTTCTCAACGAGATCTGTTACTCTGTCTCCCTGTACTGTAAGAACCCCAAATCGAGAGAACTGCTCAGTTTCTTTCGCAAGCAATACTATTTCCTCTTCACTGTTTCTTTTCTTTTTCATCTGGCTAAAAAAGGCTGTGATATCAACATGATGTGCATGGAGAACAAAAAAAGATCGCTCAAGATGCTCTTCAGCACAAAGCAGCGCATTACCCATACCTTTTGGCTCGCTTTGAATCACAATCTTTATCTGTGGGTATGTTTCCCTGAGTTTCTTAATAAGAGGGTGAGACTCCTGTTGTGGACTAATAACGAGGATAATACTTGAGACATCAAGATCTTGTAATTGCTTTACCGTGTGTTCAAGAATGGTTAGACCAAGCAGTGGAAAAAACGACTTGTGCTCACCGCGACCAAGCGGATAAAATCGAGTAGATTGTCCTGCTGCAAGAATAACTGCCTGCATATTATTCCTCCCTCACTTGAATCTCTGCACCCAGCGTTCGTAATCGCTGATCAAACTCTTCATATCCTCTCTTAATATGATGGATGCCATGAACGACTGTTTCTCCTCGAGCCGCAAGCGCAGCAAGAACAAGTGTCGCTCCTGCACGAAGATCTGTGATAGAAACGATGGCATTGTGTAAACGAGTTGGTCCGGTAATCTTAGCAGCATGAAAAAATTCAGGATTATCATCTTCCATATTAAAATTATAAAACTCTTTTGGATTTTCTACAGGAGGATTAAAGAGTGTAATTGCGGCTCCCATTTTTTTCAGTTCGGGAATATAACTAAATCGATTCTCGAAAACTGCCTCATGAATAACAGACTCTCCTTTTGCTTGAGTCATGAGAACTGCCCACGGCGCCTGCCAATCTGTCATAAATCCCGGATAGGGTCCCGTCATCACATGTGTTGGGAGAATTTCGCCTTTTGAGAAAAATCGGATACCGCCGTCCTTTTCTTCAATACCACCCCCGGCGTCCTCAAGAATATCAAGAAAGTCTGAAAGATACTCCCTTTTTGCGTCGTGGATAAAAATATCGCCCTTTGTTAAGACTGCGGCGATAGCGAATGTTACGATCTCATTTCTATCTGGGCCTACGGTAAATTCAGCACCATGGAGTTTTTCAACGCCCGTAATTTCTATGACTCGATGTTCTGTACGCTTAATATCCGCGCCCATACTATTCAATAGGGCAATAAGCTCATCTACTTCTGGCTCCTCTGCAGCATTGGTCAATACCGTTTTTCCTTTAGCTAACACTGCCGCTATAATCATCGTCTCCGTACCTGTATGGGTGTTTTTATCAAAAGTATATGCAGTTCCATGAAAGGAGGAACCCTTTCCATGAAAAAACCCGTCATCGCTGTCATAGGAAATATCTGCCCCCAACTGCCGCAGTCCGTCAACCGTTCGATCGATTGGCCGTGCTCCCAAACGACAACCACCGGGATTTGGAATGAGAGCGTTTCCGGTACGAAGTAACAGAGGCGCGAGAAACATTGACGATGTGCGAGTATGCGCTGCGTCTTCAAGTGAGATATCTGTGCGGGAAAAGGTGTGCATCGTAATTTTCATCGTGTGATCGGAAAGACTCACCTTTCCTCCCAGTTTTTCGATGATATGTGACATAGCAGTGAGGTCCGAGATAAGCGGAACATTATGAATAATAATCTCCTCATCAGTCAGACACGATGCCACAATAGCTTTCAGCGCGACGTTTTTCGCACCCGATACATGTAGTGAACCCGAAAGAGGTTTTCCACCAGTAATAACGTATTTTTCCATAATTTCTAATTGACGATGGTCATCCCCAACTCTAATTGTATCTTAAAAGTAGTATACACATCATGCTGTATTTTTTTTATACTGGAAACTATTTGATTGGCAGTAGCAAGGCCTTCAATGTAAAGATAATTTGCATCAGTCTCGGATAAACGAACTGTTCCCTTCTCAGAAGAACCCAAACCTACTTTCTTAATAAGATAGCTCGGAGACGTGTCATAGTTTGGTGTAGGTATAGTCATAGCATCTGCAATTGAAATATCATTAAAAATCGGCCCAATCACTGATTCTTTTGGAAAATGTTCTGTTCTAAAGGCTACTGCGTCATCTGCTTTCTCCCAAAGTGTTTTTTTATCCCCCGTATGAATCTGAAACACGACCTGTAAAATACTACATTTTTTCTTCAGTGCTTTAAAAGTTTCAACATCGACCTCTCTGATTTCTCCATCGTTATCCAAGATTGTTATCGTTTTTACACTATCTAAGACATGCTTTCCTGTTTTTGGATAGTAGGCATCTGTTGCTACTGCGCCTCCGACAGTACCAGGTAAGCCTAATGCATGTTCAAGACCTCCGAACGACTGATCGAGTGTATAGCGGACGATTTGATTCATCATTGTTCCTGAATCTGCATACAAAAGCGCATCATCAAACGCTACTTTGCCGTTTCTTATCTGTCCTTTCATACTCATCATCTCAAATGTACGACAATTATTTTTTATAACAACACCTGGTGTTACCCCGGTCGGAAATAATGTCTTCGTACTTGCTCCAAGAATGATAAATGGCTGTGATCTTTTTTGCAGAAACTTCACAACCTTTATCAGCTCCTCGATCTGATCAATCTCTAAAAAAAGCTCCGAAGGACCGCCTATGCGAAGCGATGTATGATGACTCATGGGCTCATTTGTCTTGATATGTTTCAGGCCTATCTCAGCTTCGAGATCCTTAATGAGTGTCGTCATCATGGGTTAATGGTAAGTCTTCGAAAATGTTATAGATATCTCCTGCTCCCATAATCACAAGAACAGCATCTTTTTTAAACTTATTTCGCTCTATGTATTCTACCACACTAGGCATATCAGCTTTATATTGAGCATTTTTATTACCCAACATGAGCGAACGAACTAAATGTGCTGAAGAGACTGTAGCATCTGGAGCTTCACGCTTCGAAGCATAGATATCAGTCAATACCACCTCATCTGCATCAGTAAAGGCTGCTAAGAAATCTTGAAAGAGTATTTTTGTTCTTGAGAAGGTATGGGGCTGAAAAATACAGATGATCCGTTGCTTCGGATAGATTTTTCGTAAGGCACCAAGCGTTTTTTTAATTTCTGTTGGATGATGGGCATAGTCATCATAGACCTTAGCCCCATATGGTAAGCTCCCTTTATACTCTAACCTTCGTTTGGATCCTTTATACGTATGGAGTGCCGCTTTTATCTTTTCCGGGGAGAAGCCTAATTCGAGCGCTACGACGACAGCTGCGGTGGCATTTAAAACATTATGCTCACCGGGAATTTGTATACCAAACTCACCCACGGTTACACCATTTGACTGAAGACGAAAGAACATATTACTTCCAGAGAATGTGCAGTGTGAAATATAATAGGTATTCTTTGGAGAAAAACCATAGGTCATAGCACGTTTTTTATAGGTTACAAGCATCTTTTGTATCTGTGGATCGTCACCACAGGCTACTAAAAATCCTTCATGAGGTATTGATTCTGCAAACTGTAAAAATGCCAGCCGAACATCATCTACTGAAGTATAGACATCGGGATGATCCAGTTCTATGTTCGTCAGCACTCCAACCCACGGATGCTGCCATAAAAACTTCGGTGTTTGATCAATAGATGGGTCTGTCGCATATTCATCAGCTTCAGCAACAAAGTACTTCCCCGCTCCAAAATGCCCGGGAAGACTCAAAGAAGAAATAGAGCTCGTTCCAATGACATATGATGGGTCTTGTTTCAAGTAAGTCAAGATCGTAACAAGAAGCCCTGTCGTAGTGGTTTTTCCGTGTGTGCCGGTTACTGAGATGCCTTTGTACTTTTTCCCAAAAATCTCGCCACTCATGAATGTTCCGACCGCTTCTCCCTGCGTTAAGACAGGAATTCCCTGTGACTTAGCGGCTAAGACCTCTGCATTTTTGGTGCCACCATGAGCACCAGTGGTAACAACAAGCGTCACATGTTTCAAATGCTCATCAGAAAAACCAGCGAGCGGTTTTATTTTCGATTTTCCTAGTGCGTAATCGGTAATATATGGCTCATCGACATCGCATCCTGAAACGGTAAACCCAGCTTCTTTAGCGATAATCGCCAGAGGAGTCATACCGACTCCCTTTACGCCCACAAAGTGAATGTGTGGTTTTATCTTTTTCATCGTAGCTTCAGTGCCTTCGCCACTGCTTCGTAGTCACTCCAGGGTTCTTCGCCTTGGCCCATGTTCATCGACTGCTCATGACCTTTACCCGTAATAATAACAGTATCACCTTTTTTCGCAACTGAGATTGCTTTTGTGATCGCTTCCTGTCTATCTGCTATACGCTCCACGCTCACCACCTTCTCCTTCATTCCGTCTTCTATCTGGTCGAGAATCTCATCAAGTAATTCATTTCGTGGATCTTCTGCGGTGAGAAAAATCAGATCACTATACTTCGCCGAAACGGCACCCATTTTCGGCCGTTTCGTTCTATCACGTCCCCCGGCACTCCCAAAGACATGAATAATTCTTTCCCCCTCTTTTTTTCCTTCCCTCACCGTCTTAAGCAACTGCTCAAGTGCATTGGGCGTGTGAGCAAAATCGACCATGACACGAAAGTCTTTATCATACACGGTATCCATTCTTCCTACTGGAGGCTTAAAGTCAGCGATCGCTTTTCTAATAGCTTCATCCGGTAATCCTAACTCTTTTGCGACACTAATTGCTGCAAGTATGTTATACCTATTAAACTCTCCCACTAGCTCCGTCTTGAAAGGAAACACTTTAGGATTTACATTTGCATTTTCTCCCAAGCCATAACTCTTCCACTTTTTTGTATCTGAAAGTAACGTATACGACTCATCATCCCTATTAACAATCGCTACCTTTGCCATTTGTAATAGTGATAGCTTTGTTTTTGCATAGTGCTCGTATGTTTTATGGTAATCCATATGCTCATGGGTCACATTGGTCAAGACCGCAATGGCAAAAGGAATACCATAGATTCTGTGCTGGTCAATTGCATGTGATGTTACCTCAAGGATAAGATAGGAGACTCCTGCATCTTTCGCCTGTTTTATGTATTTCTGCAGATCAAAAGGGCCAGGTGTACTGACATGAAATCCAGTATCAAACTCCTTGCCATTTATAATGGCTGAAACCGTTGAAATAATAGCTGCTGATTTTCCTGAACCTCTGAGGATATGGTACAAAAGGCTTGCTGTAGTCGTTTTACCATCTGTTCCAGTCACGCCGATGACTGTCATGGACTTCGCCGGGCTGTTATAAAGTAGTGTAGCTACGATCGCCTGGCAAAGGTGATAGACATTCTTTATTTTCTGCCACATGTAGCTTTATTATAGCTGTTCTATTCACGCATCTCCAGTTATTTTATATGGTGTTTGACGAAATCGAGAACTTTGCCATAATGAAGGTAAACCAGATAGATATTGATCAGAAGTAGTACAGGAAATACGAACGACTTCTCTACAATTCCTCCTGTTTTCATGCGTAAAAACTTCAGTGGTGGTATACCGAAACGAAAAGGAATAGGAAAAAGCCAAGGAACTCCTTCTTTCGTGAACGTATCGATTGCCAAATGAGAAAGAAATCCTATCATAAACGCCCACCAAACGACATCCATGTCTACAATAAGCACTGATTGCATCATAGTAAGAAGCGTTCTCGTTACAAATCCGAATAAAAATATACCTATAATGGAATGCGATATATATCTATGACCACCAAGCAATGGTTGTATAATCTTTCCTATGATAGAACCAGCACGAATGCGACGCCATAATGCAGCAGTGGGTTGATCGATATCGGGAGCAAGTCCTCCGACCATGTTTGCGCTGAAGGCAACTAGCGCAGTCGCAAGTGTCATCTCATGAAGTGGATGGGTAACTAACACATAAGTAAGTGCAGTAAAAGCTGTTAAATCATGCGTTCTTCCCGTCATATACCTAGTATAACAAAATCTCTTCCATTCTATGCTACAATATGCCTATGAAACCGATCATTACGTTTGACGAATTTGCAAAAATGGACCTTCGAATTGGTAAAATTATTGACTGTACTGAAAAAGAAGGATCTGAAAAACTTCTCCGTCTCACCGTGGATTTTGGCGATGAAGGGACGAAAACAATTTTTACCGGTATTAAGCAATGGTACACTCCTGAGGAATTAAAGGATAAACACTTCCTTTTTATTATTAACCTTGAACCCCGAAAAATGATGGATGAGATATCTGAAGGGATGTTTCTCTGTGCGGAAGGTGAAAAACCTATTCCTCTTCAGCCTATTATGGATGTTCCTGCAGGCACAACGCTTCGTTAATCCCCTGACTCTGTTGGCGAAATACCGTAGTATGCTAGTAAATGTTTTGCTATTGAGAAAAAAGTCGGCGCAGCTGTTTCTGATCCATAAATTGACGATGTAGGGCGGGCAATAACAACAAGCATAATAAATTTGGGGTTGTCTGCAGGTGCGTATCCGATAAATGACGCAATCGTCTTCGTCGGGTCATAGTGTCCGGCGATCGGAATTTGAGCCGTACCCGTCTTCCCTGCTATTCGATAACCCTTCGGCTTGGCCCATTTTGCTTCCCCTTCATTCACTGCTTTTACGAGTATCTCAGTCACTATTTTGGCTGTCTTTTCTGAAATAGGATGAGAAAGTTCTTTAGGAGGTATCGAGACTGTCTTTCCGTCGGCTGTTTCGATCCGTGAAACGACATGTGGCTCCATACGTCGCCCATTATTCGCAATCGCAGAAAATGCACTCAGAAGTTCAATAGGTGTTATTGAGATACCTTGGCCAAAACTCGCAGTGGCTAAATCTATCGGATACCAGTTATCACGAGGGCGCATCACACCCGCTGTTTCACCCTGCAGATCGATATTTGTTAGCTCGCCGATACCAAATTTTTCAAAGTAAGCAAGTAACGGATCTAACTTTAACGCCTGTGCAGCGAAGACCATGCCCGTATTATCTGAATGAATAATTGTATCGGTCATGGTTATGTCTTTTTTATACTCGTTATTCCAGGTGCGAATTTCGTAGCCGCCGATTGCTACCGGTGCTCCGCAAACAGAACATGGTGTATCCGGTAAAACTTTGCCTGCGTCGATTGCCGAGGCCATGACAATCGGTTTGAAGGTAGATCCTGGCTCATAGGTATCGGAGATGAAGGGATTTTTATATAAATCATAGGTATACTCAGCATACGAACGTACATCAAAGCTCGGAAATCCAGCCATAGCTAAGATAGCACCTGTTTTCGGATCCATAATACCTACCATGCCTCCTTGTGCACCGTATTTCTCAATAGCTTTTTTTAGCTCTGACTCGGCGAGAAACTGTACTGCTCTATCAACATGAAGATGTAAGGTCGCACCATCTGTTTGAGCCGCTCTCTCATTCATCTTTGCAAGTATTGGACGATTCTGGGCGTCATGTACCTGAATAGCTGTTCCTGTTTTCCCTCTCAATAATCGATCATAGTATCCTTCGAGTCCGAAGTAGCCCTTATCATCACCGTTGTCGTCCTTACCGACAAACCCAAGTAGTTTCGCAGCAATCGATGCCTCCGGATAGAAACGGATTGATTGTTCTTCAAATCCGACACCAGGCAGGTTAAGTTTCTTCACTTCCTCTTTCTTTGTTTCATCGACACCTCTTTTTAAAGCAACCCAGTAGCGATTTAATGACAAAAGACCACTGATTGATGCAGGCTCTACTTCAAGAGCTGAGGCAAGACTATTCGCCGCAAGGCTTATTGACTTCACTTCTTTGGGATTCGCAAAGACAAGATAGGAAATTTTGTTGGCTGCTATACTGAAGTCATCGGAGGTCTGTATCTCTCCTCGTTTTGGTGTAAGTTTGATAAATCTTCCATACTGTGACTCTCCAAGAGCGGACAGTGTGCTTGCTTGCACTACTTGCCACCAGAATAACCGAAGCTCAATGAAGATAAACAGTAGGATAAACAGTAAAAATATTATTCTGAATCGCCATGTCATTGTTTCAGTGCCAGTGGTAACGGGGTTGAAAGATACACTTGAGACTTTTCAAGTGTATATCCATCTTTCGTTGCAATTTCTGAAATTCGTACAAGAGAAGCTTGCGTCAGAATTTTTTCATTTAAGAGTGCGTTTTCTTTCTTATAGTGCTCTATACTGTTTTGTATTTTCTCCAAGTCAACTCCTGTTGTTGAAATACTGTTTGCCACAAAAACTTGTACAAGGGAAAGCACAACAATAATAAAGAATATAAAAAATAAAAATAAAACAGGTTTTTTCATAGCATTTCAAATCCCCGAAGCTTCGCGCTTCGCGATCTCGAATTTTGTTGTATCTCTTCTGCTGTTGGTGTCATCGGCTTATCTGTGACAATCAATCCTTTTTTTTCTTTTTCGAATTGTTTAAAGTCTTCTTTTACGATTCGATCCTCTAATGAATGAAACGTAATGACGACGAGTCGTCCACCCGGACGAAGTACTGTCAGAGAATTAGCAAGTGCGTCTTTCAGTACATTCAATTCATCATTAACAGCTATACGTAAGGCTTGAAAGACGCGTGTCGCAGGATGTGTTGCCGTCGATTTTGAAAAAATAACACTTCGTACGATACTCGCTAACTCAGCGGTCGTTTCGATCGGCTTGAATGAACGCGCTTTCACGATCTGATTCGCAACTTTCTTTGCAAATGGCTCCTCCCCCAACTTCATGAAAAGCTCTGCAAGTTCACTCCGTCCTAATCCATTCACTAAGTCTTTAGCACTAACCGTAAGATTCCTGTCCATCCGCATATCGAGTGCCGCGTCGTGTTGAAAACTAAATCCCCGCTCCGGTGTGTCAAATTGATGACTCGATACTCCCAAATCAAATAAAATCCCACTCACACTTTCAAACCCATGCTCCATTGCTATCGTTGGGATACTGGCAAAATTCCCTTGCGCCAGGGTAATATTTTCCTTCTTAATGCCAAGCTCTGTATTCTTAATTCTCTGTTCAACATATTCAAGTGCGTCCTTATCAACATCAATTCCCAGTACTTTCCCACCCCTCTTCACAATTTCGATCGTATGCCCACCACCACCAAGCGTGGCGTCAACATACTGCTCGCCTTGTCTTACTTGTAGTAGATCAATACTCTCCTGAAGGAGAACACTCGTGTGGTAGTTATTCATCTTTCTGTGCGGACAGTTTTTCTGCTATAGATGTGATATTCTTCGTCAGTGATTTCTGATACTCTTCCCACTGTACTCTGCTCCATACTTCAACATACCTGGATAAACCTATAAACAGTACATCATCCGTTATACTAGCAAATCGTTTTAAATACTCCGGCAGTATAAATCTTCCTTTATCATCAAGCTCGACGAATGTCGCATTTCCCAAAAGAAACCGCTGCATTTCTCGAGTCGCACGGGTAGTAAAAGGTTTCCCCTCCGTTCCTTCGAGAAGTGCCTTCCAACCAGCTTCAGATACAACTATCAAAGAGCTCTCAAAGCCTTGGGTAATTATTAGTTTGTCACCCAAAACCTCCCGAAACCGTTTCGGGAATGCAATTCGTGATTTCTCTCCAACTTTACCTTCATATTGTCCGAGTAACATAGCTGCCTGAATGGTTTTGTCCCACTTTTTCCCACTGTGGACCAATAAATACCATTTTGAATGTTTCAATAGAGGTTGTCAACAGGTATTTTCACAGAAATCTTTCACAGGGGAAGAAAATAATGGAGAGTTAAGAAAACTGAGACTAAAGTTTCAGGGAATCTTCTACTTGATATACCTTACCATCACGTTTCGTGATCTTTAAGAGAAGTTTTATCTCTTCGATACCTGTGTAATAGACACAGGTTCCACTCGAGCAACTTCCCAGATCATGGTACTTTGATTCATACTTTGTATCACCAGACTCAATATCAGCCTCTCCACCTGTACCACGAGTGACTTTACTTCCATCTCCACCACCATCATCTGAGTTCTGTGGAACATCGGCATCGTAGGTAATCTCATACTCAATACGTTTTATATCACTCACATCACCTATAACGAACTTCACTCGCCTGCCTGATGAGTCAGTCATCATGGTAAGTCCTATCTTATCAGGGGTTAAGGTGGGGATTACTTCTTCTTGTGCTGTTGGCTGCTGGTCGGCTGCTTTCTTCGCATTCTTTGAGGTGAGGACATAGGCACCGCCTCCGAGAAGGAGTAAAACGACAACAATAACAACGAGTATTCTTTTATCCTTCATTAGATTTATTGTAACAACTCTTCTGTTCTTGTCAACTTGCTAATTTCTTCGCGAAGTATAGTGGGAGCTCAGAAACCTTCACACGCTCTTGTTGCGTGGTATCCCGATCTCGAATAGTCACCGAGTCGTCCTCAAGTGTATCGAAATCGACCGTAACACACCACGGAGTACCGGCCTCGTCTTGGGATAAATATCGTTTACCGATATTACCTCGTTCATCCCACGCAACCATATACTCTTTTCGAAGACCCTCATAGATCGTTCTTGCTTTTACTACGAGTTCCTCTTTATTTGCTAAGAGTGGAAAAACGGCAACTTTATAGGGCGCTATTTTTGGATGAAGCTTCATAACGACACGTTTCTCTTCCTCCTGATAGGCATCGAGAAGGAGAAATAAGACCGAACGATCAACTCCCGCTGAAGTCTCGATATCCCATGGAATGAACTCTTCACCGGTGACTGGATTCTTATAACTTAATGGAACACCTGAGTACTTCTGATGTCGAGCCAGATCCCAGTCGCCTCGATGATGAATACCCATGAATTCCGACCAACCAAATGGCGCGTTATACTCGATATCCGTAGCCGCTTTTGCATAATGCGCACGTTCATCGGGCGCATGATCGCGGAAACGAAGGTTCTCTTTCTTCATGCCGAGTGATAGATAAAATTCCATTCTGTTCTGCTTCCAGTACTCAAACCACTTTTTTCCCTCCTCGTCCTCCGGCTTTATATAGAACTGTACTTCCATCTGTTCGAATTCGCGAGAACGAAAGGTGTAGTTTCCAGGAGTAATCTCGTTTCTAAACGCCTTCCCGATCTGAGCGATACCGAAAGGGATCTTAACTCTTGTCGAATCAACAACGTTTTTAAAATTTACCTGGACGCCATTGGTAATCTCGCCGCGAAGATAAAGCTCTGATTGTTTTCCCTCGATAATACCCAAATAAGTCTTAACCAAAAGGTTAAATTTCTGTGGCTCTGTCCATTCTACGACCTTTCCAGAGTGCGTCTTCTCATGCGCTTTTATTTCCTCTTCTTTATCTGCTCTGAAGCGCTGATGACAGATTTTACATTCGACGAGCGGATCAGTAAATGCCTCCACATGCCCTGATGCTTCCCAGGCTTTCGGATTCATCAAAATTGCAGCATCGACACCTACGATATCGTCTCGAAGCTGCACCATCTCTTTCCACCACAGATCTTTGAGATTTTTCTTCAACAGTGCACCTAAAGGACCATAATCCCAGGTACCACCTAAACCACCATATATCTCAGATCCAGGATAAATAAAACCCCGGCGTTTACACAGAGAAACCAATTTTTCCATCAGCTGTTCAGTCATAGCCGTATGATAGCAGAAATCTATGCAGTCTGGAAGACAGGCTCTCCTCTTCGGAAAGAGACAGTGGAAGACACTGAGAGAGAACAGGGATTACTATCTGCAAAACTTAGTTGAAACCTACGCAACTCTAGCAAATCTATGCGGGAGAACCCATCAAGCATATATGACGGCAACGTGTCAGAAGGCAAACCGACTCCCCATGTTAATTGAGCATCTCCACATGTATTTGAATCAGCAGGTCCGATAAGAATATATTCTTTGAGGTTTCGGCTCTCACGAAAACTCGCAGTCCAATCCTGCTGAGGAATCTTCCATGAAGCTATCAAAATATCAGGATCATACTTTTCGATTGCTTCCTGATAGCCCAATACTTCCACTGTTGAGGCAGTACGCATTCTCGAAATACCCCATTCATCAGAATCGGTAGCAACATATTCTATAGTACTATCGCTTAAACCCATCTGAAGAAAATAAGCTAACTGTCCGTCTCCCGCCCCCACCTCTACAATCCTTACAGGACCATAGCCTGTTGCGTATTTTTCAGCCCGTGTTTTTAAGTAAGCACCTAAACCTTCAATATATTCTTTTGTGAGCAGTTCGTGTGGCATCCTTCCAGAATCATACAGCTGTGACCACAACTGCCTCCAATCCCCATCCTCTCCACAGTAATCAAATGACCGACCAAACGCATCAGTTACAAAACTGTGAGACGGCAAGAATGTCGGATCTTGGAAAAGGTATTGCAGGGCTTCAGGCGTGTAACGACCATCTTCCAGTGTTATCATGCAATAGATTATACATCACGCTGTCAAAAAACTATAGGTTTATGATTTGAGGAAGCTAGGATGTAGATTGAACATTGTAGATAAGACGCGAGCTCGGATCGAGTGTCGCGTTTTTAACAGCACGCTGTTCATCGCGATAGAGGACACCTTCCTCATACAATATTCTAAATCCATTTCTAAATGCATTATCCATATCTCCTGGATTACTTACGGGAGCTCGACCGAACCATAAGAAAAGACTCTCTGCTTGTGCTACGCCTTGAAATGCAATCACCTGTGTATTTTTATTGGCAGTATTCACCACATCCGGATGAAATACAACTTCCACCGTAGTAAATGACGCATCTAGTGTGTTAAACGCATCAAATGGCTGACGGTGATTCGGGAAGTCGATCTGGGCAAACATTGTATCTAATTTTCCGGCAACAGGTGGTCTTGCTTTATTAGGTTCTCCTGTTACTAAGATAAGCTCCCGAAACCCATCTTGGTTATCTCTATGAATGTAGTAAAACGTGTTGTCTTGTGGAGGCATCGTGTATGCCCACCTATATGATTCTCCTTCAATTTGCTTCAAATGATCCCAAGCATTTGCTATCTCTACAAATCTCACCTGTCGAGCAGAAGCTCCTTCAAATCGACGATCCAGCTCTTCAGGAGTTTCCTTAAGCGGATCGTAGGTGAGGCGATTGTAGGCATCGTCTGCGTGTGGTGCTGCAATCACTGCGAGAGGAACAGCCGCAGCTGCTGTAAGAAGTGCTCGACGAGTAGGCCGCCA
>Ga0080064_1003434_pt1 | contig 22898 bp, 20 predicted proteins | sample Subgrocontami54m_FD_69260 | JGI IMG/M metagenome (GOLD analysis project Ga0080064, IMG submission 69260) | Subsurface groundwater microbial communities from S. Glens Falls, New York, USA - GMW46 contaminated, 5.4 m (SPADES assembly) (version 2) ...
TGCGGATAACGCTGCACGAACGCCGCCCCGTGCCGCCGCAGAATGTGACCGAGTGTCAGCCACCTGTCACTGGCGGGACCGGGACGCTGCGCGCCGTCGCTGTCGGCACGGCCGGCGCGGCCGGCGCGGCATCCAGCGTCGGCAACGTCTCCAGGGGACTCACCACCTGCCGCAACCCCGTCATGGTCACGTGCGTGTAAATCGCCGTCGTTCCCACCCGATGATGACCCAACAACGCCTGGATCGTCCGCGTGTCCGTGCCTGCTTCGAGCAAATGCGTCGCATAACAATGGCGCAGCGTGTGCGGCGTCAGACGCGCCAAGCCCTGCTCGCGGCACACCCGCTGGCAGCAACGCTGCACCGCCGAGGAGTGCAGCACCCGGTCCTTGCGTTTGCCAGGGAACAGCCATTGTGTCGGCCTCACCTTCCGCCAATAAACACGCAACTCGCTCAGCAGCAGCGCTGACAGGGGGAGGACACGCTCCTTGTCCCCCTTGCCCACCACGCGCAACACCATCTGCCGGCTGTCGATGTGCGCCGCCGTCAACGCCAATGCTTCGCCCAGCCGCAGACCGGTGGCATAAATCGTCCGCAGCACCATGGCGATCGTCGGATTACGCACGCCGCCCAAGAGCCGGGCCACTTCCTCACGCGAACGCACTTGCGGCAACCGCTTGGGCCGCTTGCCGTAGGGCAGCCGTGTCACCACGGTGTCACTCGGACAGGTTACCGTGAAGAAGAAGCGCAACGCACTGACAGCCTGGTTGTAATGCGGCCACGACGCCTTTTTCTCGTGCAGAAGATGCACAAGATAACGATGAACATGGTCGCCGCCGAGCCGGTCGGGCGACTGGTTGAAGAAACGCGCGAAATTGCGGACGTGAAAGACGTAGGCCTGGACGGTCTTGGGCGAGCGGTTGCGCAGTTGCAGGTCTTGGATGAAACGTTGACGCAGGGGTGTCACAGCAGTCTCCGGTGGTAAGGATCGGCGCTGGCAGCTGCGGCAAGTATGGACCACGAATGGCCCTGGCGCAAATCGTCACAACCGGAAGAATCGCTGCGACCGGAACAAAGGCGACGAGCAGAGACGGGAGACGAAACCAAGACGCCGACCGCGTGCCGTGGCCGCCGCCGCCGCGCGCGGTGGTATGAGAAACTCAAGACAAGGACGTGCTGATGCGCCGGGACCAAAGAACAGAAAACCGACAACTACCGGAGGTTTCGTTCAACGGTACGGCTAAGCCGCAAGCGGGGTTCATTTCTTCTCCTTGAACAGCCCGCTCAGGCCGATGCGTACTTCCTTGGTGTCCGCCGCTTTGACGATCGCGGCATTGCCTTTTCCGATCAAGTTGCGCTCGATCGACGGCTTCCATTGATTCATCGCATCGTGAAACGTCTCGCCGATCACCTTCGCCGCAGTGCCGCCTAGACCCGCGATGTGCTCGACGATGAGATCATCGTAGCTCAGGTGAGCCTTGGCGACGCGTAAGCGAAAGACGATGTCGGGCAGGAACGACCCCTCTTTTGTCTCGGCGCGAATGATGTTCTCGCAATCGAGGTGGGCCTTGACGTGCAGCCGAGCGCGGACGCTGCCCGACCAGAGCCGAATGCCCGATTCCCAGTTCTGCTGGTCGTACTCGACGGTGCAGCCAAACGCCAAATCGGTTTTGAAGGTCTGCTTCTCGTCGTTGACCTTCTTCAATCCGTGCATGCGGACCTCGACAGTCTGCTTGGGATTGCGCACGCTGATTTCGATGTGTTTCCACGTGCCGTCATTGCGCGGCGACTTCGTGAATTCAGGTCGCAGACCATGCCAGCGGATGGCGTGCGTCACCATCGTGGTGTGGCCCCAGTTGTCGTGCTTTTCGTAAAGGACCGTCGGCAACGCATCGGCGAGCAGCGGTTTGAGCATCTTGGACAGCTCGGCGAGGTTCTCGGGTTGCTGCGCCGGCGCGGGGCAAAGGTCGCCCACCAGTCCAGCCAACACAAAACAGCTTGCAACAACGCCGATCATCCGCACCATGGCACACCTCGCTGTTCAGAAGACGCATCGTCGCGCCATTCTTGCCGACTTCATGGTAAATTGGCAAGCAAGGTGTCCGAGCAACCGAGAAGATGCAAAAACTGGGCAAAAGCAGCGGATCGTAACGCGCCGCCCGGAGCGTTCCCGGCCCCATTACAGTCCTTGAATTTGCTGATTGGCTTCCGCCTGCGCCCGCAGCAGGAGATCGGTCACCTGCAACTGGACCGCCCATTTCTGAAGATACGCCTCATCCAATCGCTCCTGCCGCGTCGTCAGCATGCCGAGCACATCTTTCCATTGTTGCTGACTGGATTCTTGGCCCAGGCGGAACCACTGCAATTTGTACAGAATCACGTCCTCGGCTGACTGCAACGAAATCGGTTCTTCCCCGGCGTCACCGATGAGGACGAGTTGGCGGCGGGCCATCGCGCTTTGGGCAAACGGCTCATCAGGGCGGATGAAGACGTCCACCTTGAAGCCGGCTTCCGCGTTGATCAGATTGAACGACGAGCGCAAGCGGTGGGCGTCTTCGATGGCCAACTGACTGACATAGTAGGCCGGGCCGAACGCGGCGCCAAAGGATTGAATCTTGTCGGCAAACGGCTCGGCGGCGATATCCGCGTCGAGTGTCAGACGCGCAATTCCGTGCAACGAGCTGGCCATCGACCCGCCCAGGGCATGCGGGATTTGCAGCCGCGTCAACACCGACAAGACTTCGCGCAACACTTGCAAGTTGGAAAGCGGCTCGGCCATGTCCGACCTCGATGGGAATTCGCGACAACCATATTGGCGTGCCAACCAATCGCGATTGATTGCGGACCGCGGAGCATCGAGTTGCGTTTGGCGGCAGCCCGCGGCATGCAATGCTCGGGCGGTGCGAAAAGCCTGCCCCACGAGCCGCCATTTTTTTGCGGTGGAATAGCCGCGAAAGGCGTTGATCCAGATGCGCTGGGCTTCCGGGGTAGTGTCCGACAAGATCGTCATCGCTGAAGCGCTCCGTGTCGGCGAGCTGCCGAAACTACGTCAAGTAAGCAACTCCCCAATCACATTCCCCCACGGCACCAGAATGAACGGCCGATTGAGCCGATCGCGCAGCTCCAGGTCGGCGGGGATGCCGAGGCAGCGATAAATGGTGGCGATGATGTCGGCGGGGAAGATAGGGCTGAGGCTGGGAAACGCGCCGATGCGATCGCTGGCGCCATGGATGTAGCCGCCTTTGATGCCGCCGCCGGCCATGAGCAGGCTGTAGCAGAAATTCCAGTGATCGCGGCCGGCGCCGTTGGCGTTGATTTTCGGCGTGCGGCCGAATTCGCCCATCACCGCGACGATGGTGCGCTCCAACATGCCGCGCGCCGCCAGATCGCCGAGCAGACCGGCCACCGCCCTGTCAAGTTGCGGCAACAGCTCGTTCTTCAGCTTGTTGAAGTTGTTGCCGTGCGTGTCCCAGGTGGCGTTGGCGTCCGGCGCCCACGAGAGACACACGGCGCGGGTGCCGGCTTCAATCAACCGCCGCGCGAGCAGCGTGCTTTGGCCGTAGATATTGCGGCCATAGTTGTCGCGCAAACGGTCCGGCTCGCGGTCGATTTGGAAAGCTTGCTGCGTGGCGGGTGAGGTGAGCAGATCGAAAGCGCGTGCCTGGAACGCATCGAGATCCTGCAATTGGCGCGTGCGTGCGCCGGGCGTGAGCGCAGCGCCAAGCGTGCGGCGCTGGCCGAGGCGCTGCGGATTCATGTCGCCGCCGAGGCCGACTTCCGGCATGGCGAAGTCGGGCCGATTCGGATCGCGCAGCACGAACAGCGGATCGTGATTGCGCCCCAGCCAGCCGCCGAAGAAGCCCGGCTGCGGCGGCCCGCCGGCGCCTTCCTTGCAGATGTACGGCAAGGCGACGTACGGCAATACGCCACTGGGTACGGGGCGAACATAGCCGGCGACGGCGCCGACGGCGGGGTAATCATGCGGGGCGGCGCCGATGGCCACGTTGGCATCGCCGCGGTCGTGTCCGGTCAGGCCCGCGTACACCGCCGCGGCGTGAGCGTTGTTGACGCTGTGATGCACTGAACGCACGATGCTGCACTGATGCACGTGTCGAGCCAGGCGCGGCAAGTGCTCGGAAAGCTGCACGCCGGGAACCGTGGTCGCGATCGGCCGAAACTCGCCGCGAATCTCCGCCGGGGCCGCGGGCTTCATATCCCACATGTCGAGGTGGCTCGGCCCGCCGTTGAGAAAGATCAGGATGCAAGCGTCGGCCGTGGGATGCAATTCGGTTTGCGCGGCGTGCTGCTGGGCGCGCAGCATTCCCGGCAAGCTGAGCCCCAACGCGCCGATGCCGCCGATCTGCAGCATGCGCCGCCGTGAAAGTTGCGGGCCGGGACAAGGAGATCGTTGCATACGCCCCCCCCACGAAACCAACACACGAACACCCCTATTATGCGCGATCGCGGCCAAAGCTCAAGCGCCCTTGAAGAGTTGATCCGCAGATTTCGCAGATTCCACAGATTAAATAACTAGATTCGCGCCCAGCGGTGGGCAAGATACAATCTGATTCGTCCCGCCAGGCGACGCCGGCAAATTCAATCGGAGAAAAGTACCATGTTCAACGGCCAACTGATCGGCATTTTCGCAGCGCTGCGCACGGCGACGATCTGCAACCCCTGCAGCACGCCGAAGCGATCGCGGGGCGCGGCCTGGTCGGGGACCGCTACTTTCTCAAGGAAGGGACTTTTTCAGGCAAAGACGGGCCGGATCGCGAGATCACATTGATTGAAATCGAAGCCCTCGAAGGGCTGGCACGCGAATACAAGGTGACCCTGCAGCCCGCCCAAGCGCGCCGCAACTTGCTCACGCGCGGCGTGCCGCTCAATCATCTCGTCGGCCGCGACTTCAGCATCGGCCCGGTCGTGCTGCGCGGCATCCGCCTGTGCGAACCGTGCGGGCATTTGGAGAAACTCACTTGCAAAGGCGTCCAACCCGGCCTGATCCACCGCGGCGGCCTGCGCGCCCAGGTGCTCGAAGGCGGCGTGCTGCAGGTTGGCGCCGCGATTACGCCGCGAAGTGAGTGAACTTGCAGTCCGCGGCGAACTAGCAGGCCCTATTTCTGCCCCTTAACAAGAATCACGCACGGATCGAAGTCGTCCTGCTTCGAATTCAAACCCGGCGTCGGCAGCAGCTTTTGTGTGGCGCGGTCGTACAGATAAACGTCGCGCTCGCCCATGCCGCCGAGTTTTTCCGAGACGAAGGCCAGGTAGCGGCCATCGGCGCTGAGCGACGAAGATTGCTCGGCTGTCTCCGAGTTCACACCGGCCAGCGGCAGGAATTTCTTGTCGGCGCGGTCGTACAGGTAGATGTCGCGGCCGCCAGCGCCACCCGGACGGTCGGAGGAGAACGCGACTAACCGGCCGTCGCCCGACAGCGATAGTTGCAAATCCAGGTTTTTGGAGTTCATCTCCGGCAGGGCCAGCAGCTTTTTCTCGACGAGATCGTAGAGATAGATGTCGGTCGAACCGACGCCGCCCGGTGCGTTGGAGGCATAGGCGAGCCAGCGGCCATCGGCGCTGTAAGCCGGCATGCGCTGATCGGAGTTCTCGCGATTGAGCTTTGGCAGGTCGATCACCTTTTTGGCCGGCAGGTCATATAGAAACACGCCCCAGCGTGACGTTCTCCCCGGCCGGGCCCAGGCGCTAAACGCCACGATTTTTCCATCACCGGCGAGCGACGCGCCCATTTGATGGATCTTCGGATTCTCTTGGACCGAAGGCAATTCGAGCAGCTTCTTCTCCTGGCGATCCCAAATCTCAACCCGGCCGCCGTCGAGGACGCCGAACTGCGAGCAGAACGCACAGAGTCGGCCATCGCGGCTCAGCGACGGATGCATGTCGGCCCGCGTCTTGTTGACGCCGCCGGTGATCGAATCGACCGATCCGAGCAGCTTGCCGTTGGCGACGCCGTCGTGCTCGTAGAAGTAGATCTTCGGATAGGGCGGATCCCAGCGTTCGCGCGTCGAGGCGAAGGCGAGGAGGAGTTTTGGGGCGGCTGGTGGTTGAGAGAGAAGAGGTTGAACCACAGAGGCACAGAGGGCACAGAGAAGAAAGCAAGAAATTGGCTTGGGACTCGTTATCGAAACCATCGATTGCAGCCCTGAGCGCATTTACTTTGGAATAGAGGACTGGACTTCCATGATCCAAACGAAACCAATGGCGCAACAGACAATCACGCAAGTTGCCGCAGCGATCCAACGGAGAAATCGATCCCGGCTGGCCACGGCATGCCAGTTCGCTGCAATGCTTGTTATTATCCCAAAGGAGCCAACGTCGGCCAGTTCCTCCCTTGGAAAAGCAAACCATCGCCCAACCAGGATACCACATGCAGCAACGATCGCAGCGATGGCAAGCAACAGACCCTCGCGTCGTTTTGAAGATAACTCCGCCATCGGTTCACCGTCGAATGACACTTGTCAATGTTTGTTGAGCTTCGGTTCCACAATTGCGACAATTCGCTCCAAGTGCATTTTCACCTCTTTGCCATTCTCATCCGTGTACCGGAAACCGGCGTCGTAGCGCACCGATTCGCTGATGTCCTTCAGTTGGCGATAGCGCCTGGGAGCATCACGCAATTCTGGGCATCGATCCATTGCCTTTTTTCGCCCCGCGTGTTCGGCCGATCCCGGATCAAACCGCACATGGCTCCTGTCGATCAGATACGCCGTCACCAGATGGAGGGCCGCGTAGAATCGGACAACGCAGTTCCAATCTCGGTCATCGGGCAGACGCTCTTCCAGTCGCTCCGCCAGGGCGACATTCTTCTGGTATTTGCCGTAGCATACCTGCGCACGGTTGCTCATCATCGCGAATACACCAATTCAGCCTCGAACGGCGCGGCCTGGGCCGGCTCTCGGCCTTGATGGGCACGCACGTGGAACTCAAACGCCATTTCCGGGAACTTCTTCTCGATCGCGGTTTCTTTCGGGAGCAGTCTCGTATAGAACTTGGACTGAAACTCCCGCACAACCGAATAGATGTGTATGACGTTCGTTTCATCCCTTAAGAGAAATACCGCGTCGATTTGCGGCACTCCAGACAGAACGCGGCGGATCGCCTTCTCGTAAGTGGCGGGGCGACTCAAAACCGCAGTCGATCCATTTCCCGCTCTGGTTTGCTTCTTCGCGGCCATGGGTCCGGTTCCTGTTTGAGAAAGCCACGTCTTGCGGGCCATACATCACCCAGTCGAGTCGGGTCTGCCATTTACTCCTGCCTATTATACATGTCGCTCCATTTCGCGGGTTTCACCAGTTCAACTGTGGGCAGGCCATCGCGGCGAGCTTGCTTGTGGATCAGTTTCCAGAATGCCTTGCGCTGTGCGCCCGTCATCCCCTTCAGTTTCTCATGGAGGCGAAACTTCCATTGATCGACTTGGGTGAGGACGTTGTCGTATTCGGAGTTCATCGCATTTCTCACGTTGAATCCGCTGCGCCTAAATCAGCTCCGCCACCGGCCCAGCGCTGCCGATGAACGGCCGCACGCGCACATCGGTGTTCGTGTCGATACCGAGGCGGCGGTACAACGTCGCGGCGAGTTCGGCGGGGTAGACCGGATACGTGGCGGGGTACGCGGCGTGGGCGTCGCTGCTGCCGATGACCGTGCCGCCGGGGATGCCGCCGCCAGCCAAGAGCGCGAACAGGCACGCGCCCCAGTGGTCGCGGCCGCCCCAGTGGTTGATGCGCGGCGTGCGGCCCATTTCGCCCATGACGACGATCAGCGTCGATTCCAACAGGCCGCGCTCGTGCAGATCGTCGAGCAGGGCGGCCAGACCTTGATCGAAGCGCGGGCACAATTCCTCTTCCATGCGTTCGATGCCGGTGGAGTTGAAGCCGTGGATGTCCCAGGCGCCGTCCCAATCGTACCATTTGACCTGAACGAAACGCGTGCCGGCCTCGACCAGCCGCCGGGCCATGAGCAGCGACTGGCCGAACATGTTGGTCCCGTAACGGCTGCGGAGCGTGGCGCTTTCGCGGGCCAGATCGAAGGCGTCGCGCACCCGGCTCGACGTGAGAATGTTGACCGCCCGCTGGTGGAACGTGTCCATCCGCTCCAGCGCGGGGCTGGCGTCGGCGCGCGCACGCAGGCGATCGATCGAGCCGAGCAATTCAAGGCGCTGCTCAAAGCGGTTGGCGGGGATGTCGGCCGTCAACGAGAACTGCGGCAATTCCATTTGGCTGGCGAGCGGATTGGGGATCATGATCGGTTCGCAGGCCGCCCCGAAGACGCCGCCGCCGACGCCCGGACTGCTGAAGAGCTTGCCGCCCAGGTGGACGTACGGCGGCATGGCGCCGTTGTCGCCTTTGAGCCGCGTGACTACGGCGCCGTAGGTGGTCGAACCTTGCAGCGAGCCGGTGAGGGCGCCGCGCGCGTTGTGAGCGCCGTCGAAGCCGGTGAGCGAGCGGATGAGGGCGCAGCGGTGCATGCGCTGCGCAATCCTCGGCAACAGCTCACAGATTTGCGTGCCGGAGACGCTGGTGGCGATGGGTCCGTACGGCCCGCGAATGTCGTTGGGAGCGTTCGGCTTGGGGTCGAACGTTTCGAGGTGGCTCGGCCCGCCTTCGAGAAAGATGAAGATGCAGGAGTTTTCGGTGCGATGGCGGGCGGGTCGTGGGCTGGATCGATTCTCGTCGGCCTTCAGCCAATCCGCCAGTGACAGGCCGAGCAGACCAAGTCCGCCGACCTGCAACAACTCGCGGCGCGTGATTCCCCGACAATTGCGCGAGACGGTTCGGCCGACGTTCAGCATGGCAATTCCCCCTGGAACGCCTTAAGGATACCACAGTTATCGCGGTGATTGCCACGGTTTTCCGGGTTCGCAGGCCAAGTCTCTCGCAAAGACGCAAAGGCGCAAAGAAGAACCGCTTTTCATGTGAGAATCTTCTCTTTGCGCCTTTGCGTCTCTGCGAGAGACTGATTTCCCTTGGCAATCCCCCGCCGCCGCGGTATCGTCGTTATCAGCAGATTCACCCTTCACTTTCTTGCGAGGACATCGTCATGGCCTCTTCCCTGGCGCGACAAACTTTGCCTCTGGTCATCACCTTGGCGTGCGGATTGATCGGCGGTTCGTCGCTCGATGCGGCTTGCTGCTACTTTTCCGCGAAGAACGCCGACATTTTGCAGCCGGCGCAGAAGGTGTTCATCACCTGGGACCCCCAGGAGAAGGTCGAGACGTTCACGGTGCAGCCCAAGTTCGAAGGCAACGCCGTCGATTTCGGCATGGTCATTCCGACGCCGAGCCAGCCCAAACTGCACGAGATGCCGCGCGATTTCTTCAAGCATCTGGCGGTGTATTCGATCATGAAGAAACGCGAATACCCTCAGTCGAAGCTGGCACCGGAGGTACGGATCGTTCAAGGATTAATGCTAGCCAGGCTGGGAGGCTCTGGCGGCGGCGGAGTACCCGTTGCCAAAAAGTCCACCGTCGTCGTCCTGGAAACCGGCGTCGTCGGTTCGCTCGATTACAAGATCATCAGCGCCGAGCGGGCCGACGATCTTTATCAGTGGCTCAAGGACAACAAGTACAGCTACTCCGGCGACGAGGCGACGCTCAACCATTACGTGCAGAAGAAGTGGCTCTTCACCGTCATGAAGATCGACACCATGCAGATGAAACGCAACAAGGACGGCACCTACGCCGGCGAAGTCACGCCGACACGCTTCCAGTTCGCCAGCGACAAGCTCGTCTATCCGCTCAAGATCACGCAGATTTCGGTGAAGGACAAGACCGAGGCCCTCTTCTACGTGCAGGCCCCGCACAAGGTCGATCTGCCCGGCGATCTCACCTATCAGTATCAATGGGCGCCGATGCTGCACGCCGCCCAGGGCTGTACGCCGGACGGGCTGCCCGGCAAAGGCATGGTCTGGCTGAAGGATTTCGGCCCGCAGATTCCGACGTTCCTGCAACGGGCCCGCGACCTGGGCTTCGTCTTCCGCCCCGGCCAACGCCCGGCGCCCGGCAAGAACGGCCACATCCCCACGACCATGGAATGGGCGCGCCGGCTGACGGCGGAGGACATCAAGGTCCTGCGCGGCGAAGGCGCCTACAGCGAGAAGCTGCCCAACGTCGATGAAGGCTTCACCCAGGCCGACCTGAAGGATGACAAGCGGCGCGAGGCGGTGTTCAAAGTCATCCGCGAGCGCCTCGACAAATCGCGCAAGGAGCGTCCCGGCGGCTACCTGGTCCGCGAAGCCCCGGCCGACGATCTGAAGCAACTACGCTTCCTCGTCGGCCATCTGCGTGAGGGCCTGTTCATCACCAAGTTCCGCAAACTGTTCATGCGCGACGAGATGAACGACGATTTGCTGATCGTGCCGGCGCGCTATGGCGATGCGGTGGATAGCTCGGAATACGAAGAGATTCTGCCGACCTCGCCGCCGTGAGAGGAGCAAAAAGACAAAACAGCCACAGATGAAACACAGATCGAACACAGATTTCAAGAAAGAAAGCAATGCACCCTCTTGCATTTCAATCTGTGTTTGATCTGTGTTTCATCTGTGGCTAAAGACTCTGCTGTCCGTGGTTCTCATTTGCCCAGCGGCACGATTTGGACGGTGTGCGGCTTCATTTCCAACGCCTTGCGGACGGCGGCGTCCAGTTCGGGCATTTTCTTCATGCGCTCGGCATACAACTCCTGATTGTTGCCCGCGAGCACAACGCCGCGATAAACCTGGTCGTGGAAATACTTGTTCTTGTCCTTGACGGCGGTCCACACTTGCTTGACCTGTTCGGCGACCGGACCGGCGGCCAGCGCGGGGCCGGCAAGGTTCACCCGATTGGCCAATTCCTGCGCGGTGTACTCCGCAATCTTCTGATCATTCAGCTGAACCGCGTACCGGCCGGGCTTGAGGCCCTTGACCGTCAACCAGTAGCGATTCATGTCGTCAAGGATCGGCGACCATTTGAGAATGCTCTTGGCTTCCTCGGGAAAGAACGGCAAACCGGAAGTCACGCAACTGAAGCTCAACGTGCCGTCGTCCTTGGCGCCCAACATCTTGACTTGACAGTTTTCCGCGTCAAGCTTGTCGCCGTCGATGACCACGCGGGCAATGAGCCGCTGGAAATCGAGCCGCTTGAGGATGGCGGCGGCCATGACCACCTGGCCTGGCGGGCCGGGGTGAACCGCATCGCCGCCCGTGACATTGATGTTTTTGGGATCGGTGGCGCGGGCCTTGGCGAGGACGGCCAGGTAGGGGTGGAACTGGTCCACGAAGATGCCGCGGTTCTTGACCGCGATTTGCTCGACGCCTTCGGAGAAACGTTCCAGCGTCTCGTTGACGCCCTGCAAGGCCGAGCCTACCTGACGCATTTCGATGGGTTGCGTCGTGATCCAGGCGACGCGGATTTTGGCCGCCTTGGCCTGATCGGCGATGCCCTGCAGGCCTTTCAGGTAGGTCTGGAACGCCGGGTCGCTGAACGTTTTGCTGTGGCCGTCGTTCATGCCGAAATCGACGGTCAGCACGGTGGCCTTGTGGGCGAGCACGTCGCGTTGGAAGCGATTGTTGCCGCCCGGAGATGTATCGCCGCCGATGCCGACGTTGCGGAAGGTCAGGTTCCGCTTCGGAAACCGGCTGACGCTCCACATCTCCAGGTAGTTGCTGTAAAGGAGTTGCTCGGTGATGCTGTCGCCCATTACGACGATGGTGTCGCCGTCCTTGAAGAAGAAATACTTGCCGTCGTCTTTCTCGGGCGGCTGGGCCTGAGTCGCCGTTGCCGTCAGGACAAGGGCCAGGACCGCCGACATGCTGCGAAACGTTCTCATGGTGTGCCTCCGCTGGAACAGGGCGTGGATCGAAGTTTGTGTTTCACATCTTGACACATTTCTCGCCAGGTTCAAGTGGGTAGGACAGAAAGTCCGGCTTCGTCCTTGACGCACATGAACCCAAGGCTTACGGTGAACCGACGTGGGATAGAACTCCGCTTCTGTCCCGCACAAACCGGACAGAAGCGGAGTTCTATCCCACGTCGGCACCCATGAAAGTCAAAGTCTTCAATCGCCAAGGTCAACTGGTCGGCCCGATCGAAATGCCCCGCGTGCAAAAAAGCGATGCGGAATGGCGCGCTCAGCTCACGCCGGCGCAATTCCAGATCGCGCGCGGTAAGGGAACGGAGCGGCCCTTCTGTGGCACGCTGCTCGACAACAAGCGTCACGGCGTTTATGCGTGCATCTGTTGCGGTTTGCCGCTGTTTTCGTCGGCGGGCAAATTCAACTCCGGCACCGGCTGGCCGAGTTTTTTCCAACCCGTGGCCGAGGAGAACGTCGCAACGACCACCGACCGCAGCCATGGCAGGGCGCGCACCGAGATTCTGTGCGCCCGCTGCGACTGCCACTTGGGCCACGTCTTCGAGGACGGCCCCGAACCGACCGGGCTGCGCTACTGCGTCAATTCCGAATCGCTCGCGTTTATCGATGGCAAAGATCTGGCCAAGCTCACCGATCCGGCAACGTAGGACAGGACTCCGCTCCTGTCCGCAGAATCGGACAGGAGCGGAGTCCTGTCCTACGGATGACTCCCATGGCCACGCCGCGCGACCAACTCAGGCGACGATCTTACGATGCCGTCGTCATCGGCAGCGGCCCCAACGGCATGGCGGCGGCGATCACGTTGGCCCGGCGACAATGCTCGGTGCTGGTGCTCGAAGCGAATGCGACCATCGGCGGCGGGGCGCGTTCGGCGGCATTGACGTTGCCCGGCTTCGTTCACGATGTCTGCTCGGCCATTCATCCGTTGGCGGTCGCGTCGCCGTTCTTTCGCTCGCTTGATCTGGCGCCGTACGGGTTGGAATGGATCCACCCACCGTCGCCTGTGGCGCACCCACTCGACGACGGCACCGCGGCGGTGCTGGAACGGTCGCTTGAAGACACTGCTCGCACGCTGGGCGCGGATGCGTCGGCGTATCGTCGTTTGATGGAGCCGCTGGTCACGCGCATTGACGCGATTCTCAGCGACGCGCTGGGTCCGCTGCGGCCGCCGCGCCATCCGTTGGCGCTGGGCCTGTTCGGTTTGCGGGCGCTGCGTTCGGCGTGCGGCTTGGCGAACGCTTGGTTTCGGGAGCCGCCGGCCCGCGCGTTGTTCTCCGGTTTGGCGGCACATTCGATTCTGCCGTTGGAACAATTGCTGACGGCCGCGGTTGGGTTGATGCTCGGCATGGCGGGACACGCCGTCGGTTGGCCGTTGCCGCGCGGCGGCTCGCAGCGCATCAGCGACGCCCTCGCGGCCTACCTGCAATCCTTGGGCGGCGAAGTCGTCACGAATTGGCGCGTCGCAGCGCTCGCCGAATTGCCGCCGGCGCGCGCCTATCTATTCGATACAGCGCCACGCCAACTCGCGCAGATTTGCCTGGAACGACTGCCGGTTCGGTTTTGCGAAAAGTTGGAGCGTTTTCGCCATGGCCCCGGCGTCTTCAAGCTCGACTGGGCGCTGCACGGACCGATTCCATGGCGCGCGGAGGCGTGTCGTCGCGCAGGCACCGTCCATCTGGGCGGCACGCTCGAAGAAATCGCCGCCGCGGAAAAGGCGGTCTGGCAGGGCGAGCATCACCCACGGCCCTATGTCCTCGTCGCTCAGCCGAGCTTGTTCGATCCGAGCCGAGCACCAGTCGGCAAGCACACCGCGTGGGCGTACTGCCACGTGCCGCCGTATTCAACGGCCAACATGACGCAAGTGATCGAACAGCAGATCGAACGCTTCGCTCCGGGCTTCCGCGACTGCATCCTGGCACGCAGCGCCATCAGTTGCACCGATTTCGAACGGTACAATCCGAACTACATCGGCGGCGACATCAGCGGCGGCGTCATGGACGTTTGGCAATTGTTCACCCGGCCCACGGCACGCCTGGTCCCCTACACCACCCCGGCTCGCGACATCTTCCTCTGTTCCGCGTCCACCCCGCCCGGCGCTGGCGTCCACGGCATGTGCGGCTACTTCGCGGCTAGAGCGGCGTTGCGGACGGTGTTGCAGACACGCTCTCCGCATTAGCCTATCTTGCGCACGAAGGCGAAAATCTCGGCGATTTTCGCATCCGGCTGCGTGTGGCGAGTACGTCGCAACAGACGGTCTTTCAATCCGTAGCGACGACGCCACAGTTTACTTTCGAAAAAACTCGGAAATCTGGAATAAATCACTCCCGATCCAACATTACTTAGGTAGTGAGACAGCCTACAGTCCATCGGGTTTGCTGGGATCGGACGTTGAGCAAGGGACAATCGAAGGCCGAAAACTTCATGCGGCACCTGGAGCCAATCCACGGCGCCCTGGAGTCGTATTGCCGACGGCTGTTGAACGATCTGAACGCTGTTGCCGATGTGCTGCAAAGCGCGATCGCCAACGCTTACCGCGACTTTCATCTTTACGCGGAGGGGACCGACTTTCGGGCTTGGATGTTCCGCTATGTCCACTTGCAGATTCTGAATTGCAATCGCAAATACTCTCGAACTAGGCACGAGGAATTGCCCGCGAACCTGGCGGTTGAAGACACTTGGCAGTTGGCTCTCGACGAGCCGCTCTTCAAGGTCCTGCTCGACGATCCAGAGCCTGTGCTGGATCAATGCGACGCTATCGTGGCCCAAGCAATGCAGGACCTGGCGCCCCAGGAGCGGGCCGTGTTTCTGCTTCAGGCGATCGGCGAGTTTACGTACCGCGAGATTGCCGAGATTCTCCAGGTGCCCATTGGCACGGTAATGAGCAGTCTGGCTCGGGGCCGACTGCGCCTGCGGCAACGACTGGTTCAATATGGGGAAGAGCAAGGATTGCTGCGCGAAGAATGAAGAGGTCCGGCGTGCGGTGATCAACGCCTGACCCATCTAACGCCTACTGCCGATGTGGGGTGACTCATGAATTGCAACGAAGTACGACAACATTGGAACCTGTACCACGATTCCGAGGGGGACGCCGAACTGCATTTCAAGATCAGCGAGCATCTGGACATGTGCGCGGATTGTGCGCAGTGGTTCAGCCAGCAGAGTCGGCTCGAAGACATGATCGAGGAAAAGCTTACCCCGTTGCCCGCCGACCCGGTGCTGTGGAATCAGGTACTGGGGAAAACGGGGCTGCGTAAGCCTGTTCGAGTCCGGTCATGGATGTGGTTTGCCGGCGTGGCGGCAAGTGTTGCCGCGGTGGGGATGCTCGTGCTGCTGTGGCAAGGCGTCTCGGCGAATGCTTCTGACCTCTCCAAGTTGGCAGCGTCCTGGCATCAAAAAGTGTTGGCCGGTCAAGAGCCCGATTTTCGTCCCCAGTCTGACAGCCCCGACCTGGAGGTGGAACATTACCTGCGCAAACACGTTGCTTTTCCGGTCCGATGTCCACCGCGCAAGGACGCGGGCTTTGCGGTCGATGGCGCGGGCATCTGCAAAATGGCTGGGGAACCGGCTGCCTACTTGACCGGACGCGTTGACGAAGCGCCTGTGTCGATCTTTGTTTTGTCCGGTGCTAGCCTCGCCGCTTTCCCCCACCAACAACAAGCGCTGCGCCAAGAAAAAACACACCAATGCCGCGAAGGCCCCTACCAAATGGTGCTGGCGGTCATCGACCGCAACACCGTCCTGGTCATCGGCCAGACGGATGCCGATCGCCTCGACCGCGTCTTGCGCGCGTACGGCACCTATCCGGACCATCATTGATAGTGAGTGGTGAGTGGTGAGTGGTGAGTGGTGAGTGGTGAGTGGTGAGTGGTGAGTGGTGAGTGGTGAGTGGTGAGTGGTGAGTGGTGACTCTCCGCTTGTCACTTTTGTTAGGAGGAGCGCAATGGACCCTAAGATCGAACAAGGTTCCGGCCCTGACGTACCTGTTACTACTCACCACTCACCACTCACCACTCACCAAGCTGACTCACCACTCACCACTCACGACCAAAGCACCTGGCTAGTCCGAGTGTCGGTTTCCAATCCGCATCTCGTGATCGTGCTGTGCCTGTTCATCGTGGTCATCGGCTCGATCTGTATCGGCCGCGTCGCTGTGGACATCTTACCTGTCTATCAGACGCCCGCCGTCCAGGTGCTGACCTTATACCCAGGCATGCCGACGGAGTTCATGGACCGGACCATCACGAACCGCATCGAGCGCTGGACCGGCCAGGCGGTCGGCATTCAGCGGCAAGAATCGCGGACCATGATCGGCGTGTCGGTGGTGCGCGACTACTTCACCGAGGGCTTCGATCCCAACGCCGCCTTCGCCCAAGTCTCCAGCCTGGCGATGTCGGACCTCTACTACCTGCCGCCGGGGACCGTGCCGCCGATGGTCATGCTGTACGACCCCACGGCGCCCTTGCCCACGGCATACCTGGCTGCCTCCAGCGACGTTCTCGACGAAACCAAGGTCTACGAGCTGGCCTACTTCAACGTCCGCAACATGCTCCAGGGCACGCCCGGCGTGATTGCCCCAGCCGTGTTTGGCGGCAAGCTGCGGCGCATTTACGGCGAACTCGATCCGCAAGAGTTGCACGCTCGCAATCTCTCGTTCATGGACGTACAACGCGCGCTGGCGCAGGGCAGCCCCATGATCCCCCCAGGGCGACTGGCGTTGGGCGACGAGCCGGGGGTGCCCGAGCACTTGCGCCATAAGGACGTACTGTTGGCCATCAACAATATGCCGGACAAGGCATTCGAGCTGAACTCTATTCCCGTCAAGGTGGGCAACTCCGACCAGCGGCAACAGGTCGATCTCAAAGCCGTCGGCGGGATCGCGGACCGCGCGGCCATCCAGACCAATATGGTGCGGATCATGCGGGCGCCGGCCTGGGAAGGAAAGCAAACGGTTTACCTCCCCATTCTGCGGCGGCCCGGCAGCAATACCATCGAAGTCGTCCAGGGCGTGCAAAAGAGCATCACGACTTTTCTCGACCGGCTGCCGATCCAAAAGGACGCGAAGGGCAACGACCTGCCGGATTCCGGCCTCAAGCTCGACGTGGTTGCGGACCAGTCCGTGTTCGTCCGCAACGCCGTCAACAATCTGCTCTGGGAAGGCGCCCTGGGCGCCGTGCTGGCCTCGCTGATGGTGCTGATCTTCATCGGCAGTGTGCGTTCGACCATCGTGATCGCCCTCACGATTCCGCTGTCGGCCCTGGTCGCCGTGAGCGGCCTCTACTTCACGGGTCACACGCTCAATCTCATGACCCTGGGCGGGCTGGCCCTGGTCATGGGCCGCTTGGTGGATGACCCGATCATCGACATCGAAAACACCTTTCGCCACTTGGACATGGGCAAATCGCCCATGCAGGCGGCCCTCGACAGCGCCCGCGAAATCGCCATGCCGGTGCTGGTGGCGACGATCACGACCGTGGCCGTCTTCTTCCCCGTTGTCTTCCTTTCAGGCATGGGCAAGTACCTGTTCGGGCCGTTGACTTTGAGTGTGGCCTTCGCCATGTTCGCGTCCTGGCTCTTGTCGCGCACGTTGTCACCTGCCTTCTGCGCCTACTTCCTGAAGCCGCACGCGGCGGGCGACAAAGAATTCTGGTTGTTCCGCGTGCTTGACGCGGGTTACGAACGCGTTCGCGATGCCTATGCCGGGGCCCTTGCCCGCGCCGTGCGTGGCCGCTGGCTCGTCGTGCCCGCTTCCCTTGTGCTGCTGGTCGCCAGCTTCGGCCTGTATCCTTTCCTCGGCCAGGAGTTGTTCCCGGCAACCGACGCAAACCAGATCGTCATCAATGTGCGCTTGCCGGCAGGCACGCGCATCGAGAAGACCAACGAGCGCATCAGCGGGGAAATCGAAGTCGTCGAGCAAGGGGTGAAACGGAAGACGAAAACGGGGAAAGGCATCGAGGATGTCATCCTGGCTGGGATCCCTGACGCGGACCGGCAGTTGATCCTCAGCGATATGGGGGTGCTCTACGATTGGCCCGCGGCCTACACGGCCAACGCCGGGCCGATGGACGCGACCATTCTCGTTCAGCTCACCGACGCGCACCAACGCGGCACTTCCAGCCAGGAGTACGCCTACCGGTTACGCCGAGCGTTTGCAGAGGACCCGAACTTCCAGGACACGGAATTTTCGTTCAACACCGGCGGCATGATCTCCGCGGCCCTGAACTTCGGCCTGCCCGCGCCGATCAACGTCCAAATCCGCGGCCGAAATATGTTCAGCCAGTATGAGATCGCCAAGGATCTTCGGGAGCGACTCAAGAAGGTGTCCGGGGCGGCGGACATCCGGGTCCAGCAAGCGATCGACTACCCGACCGTCGCCCTTGAACTGGACCGGCAACGGATGGCCGACGTGGGCGTGACCATGCGCGACACGGTCGAGAACACCCTCGCCGCCACCAACGGCTCCGACGTTCTCAAATCCGACTTTTGGCTCGACTACATAAGCGGCAACCACGTCTTCATGGGCGTGACCTTGCCCTTGGCCAAGATCAGCTGGCAAAACCTCATGCTCACGCCGATCCGGGGCAAAGAGCCGCAGAACAAGGCTCAGCAACTCCAGAATCTGGTCAAGAGCGTGGACTGGTACAAGAAGACGCCGGTTGAGATCAATCATCAGGACCTGACTCGCGTTATCGACGTCTTTGTCAACGTCGAAAACCGCGACGTCGGCTCGGTTGCCGCCGATATCGAGAAGCTGCTCTCGGAGTGGGGCGGACCCGGCAAGACCAGCGGCAACGTGACGAGTTGGTCGGTGCCCGATCCCGCCAATCCCGGCAAAGCACTTCCCGGCTATGCCGTGCAAATGCGCGGTGAGGTTTCGAACATGAAGGAGTCGTTTCAGAGCCTCGGCTTCGGCTTTGTGCTGGCCATCGTGCTCATCTACCTGATTATGGTCGCCCAGTTCCGTTCGTTTCTCGATCCATTCATCATCCTCTTCGCCGTGCCGCTGGGCTTGATCGGCGTGCTGCTGATCCTTTTCCTGACGGGCACGACGTGGAACATCCAGTCGTTCATGGGCGTGATCTTCATGGTGGGCATCGCCGTGACGAACTCGATCCTTCTGGTCGAATTCGCCAACCGCCTTCGTGCAGAGCGTGGCCTGTCCGTCGTGGACGCGGCCATCGAATCGGCCAAGATTCGGCTGCGGCCGATTCTCATGACCATGCTGGCGGTGATTGTCGGGCTTTTCCCCTTGGCCTTGCACACGGGCCAGGCAACGACACCGCTGGCGCGGGCCGTGATCGGCGGCCTGTCGGCCTCCACCGCCCTCACGATTTTCGTGGTTCCCTGCTTATACGTGATGTTCAAGGGTCGCGGCGAACGCACCAAGGCTGCCATGCCGGTTTCTGCCTGAAAGGGGGCATGTTATGCGAACGAAATCAACAAGACGATCGGCGGCCAGGGTTGGAGCCGGCCTCGCCCTGATGTCGGCTGTCAGTGTGGCGTTCGTCCTCTTGGCTGGACTGTCGGGATGTTCCAATCAGAATACTGCCGCGCCGGCGCCGGCCGGTAAACAAGCCGCCGCGGCTGTCCCAAGCGCCGGCTCGGATCAGCCGGTCCGGGTCAAGGTCGTGCGGCCTAAACGGGAACACCTGAAGCGCGTTTCGACGCCCCAGCCGGCTCACGTCGAGCCTTACGAGAAAACGGACATTCACGCCGTGGTGTCTGGCTACCTGGAAGCGATCGCACCGGCGCTACGCCCGGACGGCAAAACGATTCTGGACAAGATCGGCAAGCCGCGGCTTCTGGATATCGGCGACCGTGTGAAGAAAGGCCAAGTGCTGGCCGAACTGTCGGTCCCAGAAATGAACCAAGAACTCGTGCAAAAAGCGGCGCTGGTGGAAAAGGCACGCGCCGATGTCGGGCAAGCGAAAGCAGCGTCGCAGGCTGCCGAAGCTATGGCGGCTGCCGTCCAGGCCAAGGTCGAGGAGGTAGCGTCCCTCGCCGCAAAGTATGACGCCGACGTGCGATACCGTAAGGGCGAGCACCAGCGTTATCTCGGCTTGTTTCAGCAAAATGCCGTCCAAGGCGACGTGGTGGATAAGGAGGCCAACCAACTTCGGGCGGCCGAAGCCGCATTCGCCGCCGCGAAAAATGCCGTCGTCACCGCCCAGGCCAACACCAAGGTGGAACAAGCCAAGCAGATTCAGGCAGCCGCGGATGAAAAGGCTGCTGAGGCCCGCTTGAAAGTCGCCCAGGCGGATCTGAAGCATTCGGAAATCATGGTGGACTATGCGACTATCAAAGCCCCCTACGATGGCGTTCTCACACGCCGTCTCGTCGATACCGGCGCGTTCATCCAGTCGGCGACGACCGGAAAAGCGACGCCTCTGTTTACGTTGGCACGCGTGGATCGTTTGCGGATCGTTGCCGACATTCCGGAAGCGGAAACTGGCTTGGTCAAGATCGGGCAGCCCGCGACTTTTCAATTGACTGCCTCGGGCGGTCAGCTTTTGACGGGCAAGGTCGTCCGGCTCGCGGACGCTTTGGACTCCGCGACCAGAACCATGCGCGTCGAGTTGGAATTGGACGTACTACCCGCGAATTTGCGGCCGGGGATGTTCGGCTCGGGCACGATCACGCTTGCCGACTTCCCCGATGCTCTGACGCTGCCCGCGAGCGCTTTGGCAACCAGCGGCAAGCCGTCCGTGTTGTGTGTGCAAGATGGTCGCGCTGTGCGACGGGAAATCGAAATCGGGTACAACGACGGCATTCGCATGCAGATTACCCGTGGGCTTACTCCCGAAGCCCAGGTCATCATCGACGGCAAATCGTCGGTGCGGGAAGGCCAGGCCGTCGAGACCGCCAACTGACGGGAGAGCGAACGAGGCAACAGTCTTCGCTCGCTTTCCCATACTACTTAATCCGCGAAATTGACTCATTCGGGAACCTCGTTAAGTCCGATATGATTAGAGCATTACGCAGTGCTCAGGAAAGGCAACTGTCATGGGCGACAGAAACAATCCCAAAGGGCAATGGGCACGAGGCCTGGTCCTAGCAACCATGTCTTGCTGTCTCGGGGTTGGCGGCGCCATGGCTCAACCGCCCAAGCTACCTGATGCCGCACCGTCTATTGCTTCATCTCAATTGCAAAAACCTGGCGCCGACCGTTTCCCGATTGACCTGCCGGCGGCATTGCGGCTGGCCGGCGCTTCGAACTTGCAGATCGCTCTGGCAGTCGAGCGGATCAACGAAGCGCAAGCGCGGTTGGCCGGAAGTCAGGCTGCATGGTTGCCGTCGCTCTACGGCGGCACCGGGTACACGCGCCACAACGGGCAGATCCAGGACACGCGCGGCCAGATCATCGAGGTCACGCGCAGCTCGCTGTTTGTCGGCGGCGGGCCGGCGCTCGGCAGCACGATCAGCGGCGGCGCGTCCAGCCCGCGCATGGGCGCCGAGTTTTCGCTGAACGAGGCGTTCTTTGGCCCTTTGGTGCAGCGGCAACTGGTGCAGGCAGCCAACGCGGCGTATAGCTCGACCCTGAATGACGCGCTATTTCAGGTCGGACTGAGCTACTTCGATCTGACGCAGGCTCAGGGGCAGATCGTCATCGCCGAGGAAGCCGTCAAGAACGCCGAGGAACTGGTGCGCCTGCTCGACAACCGAGTAAAGGCGAAAACGGCGCCACCAGCGGATGGTTTGCGGGTGCAAGCGGAACTGGCCGAGCGGCGTCGTCAGCTCTTGCAGGCGGAAGAAATCGTGCGTGTGGTCTCCGCGGAGTTGGTCCGCCTGCTGCGGCTGGACCCAACGACCGTGCTGCTGCCTGCCGACCACAAGGCGCTTCCCGTTTCATTCGTGAACGACAACGTTGTCCTGGCCGATCTCATCGCCCAGGGCATTGCCAGCCGTCCGGAAGTCACCGAGCGGCAAGCATTCGTCAACGCCAGCGCCGAGCGTTTGCGGCAGGAACGCTGGCGGCCAGCTTTGCCGAGCATGCACGTCAGTTTTAGCGCGGGCGGGTTCGGCGGCGGTGACAACGCTTTCTTAGGCGACTTCCGCGACCGCGCGGATTTCGACGCCATGCTCGTTTGGCAGCTTCGCAACCTCGGTTTCGGCAACCGGGCGCTGCAGCGCGAGCGCGCTTCGCAAGCGCAACAAGCCATGTTGAGCGCCGCCCAAGTCCGGGATCTCATTGCCAGCGAAGTCGCTGCCGCCTATCACCAAGTCCAATTTCGCCGCAAGCAGATCGACGCGGCCCGCGAACAGGTCGAGGCAGCGGAAAAAGCCGTGCCGCTGAACTTCATCGGCATCAAAGGGGATGTCCTGCGCGCCATTGAAGCGCAGCAGGCGATCCAGGCCCTTGCGACCGCCCGTGCCAGGCATTTGGAAACCGTCGTCAATTTCAACCGCGCGCAAATGGCGTTGTGGCGCGCCGTGGGTATTCCGTTGGGGTCGGTTCCGACGAAGTGAATTTCGCTATCGTCGATTCCGACGTTGCCGATTTGTTTGTGCAACTTGGTAATCGTGCAGGCAATCTTGACCGGCCCGTCTCAGTTCCGGCTGCTTCATCGCCAATTTCACCTCCGTTCCAAAGAAATAGCTTGACTCGGTACTATAGTACAGGCTCGATAATGATTGGAGAGGAGGGTCTACTATGACCAGCCTGCGTACCGGCGCACTGGCGCGGCAAGCCAAAGTCAACGTCCAGACCTTGCGTTTCTACGAGCGTCTCGGGCTGCTGCCCGTACCGCCGCGACGGGCTTCAGGCTATCGCGAATATCCGCCCGAGGCGGTCGAGCTAGTGTTTTTCATCAAGCGCGCACAAGAGTTGGGCTTTTCGCTGCGAGAGGTCAAGGAGTTGTTGGGCCTACGGGAGGTTGCCCGCGCCACCTGCGGCGACGTTGTCGTGTTGGCCAAGGGAAAAATCGGCATGGTTCAAAAACGCGCGGTTACGGGCGCCAAGCGACAGTGCAATCGACTGGGCCACTTGGCCTAGTCGGTCCAGTCGTGGCGCTTTTCCGTAACCATCATATTCATAAGCCTTTG
>Ga0080064_1003442_pt1 | contig 22859 bp, 23 predicted proteins | sample Subgrocontami54m_FD_69260 | JGI IMG/M metagenome (GOLD analysis project Ga0080064, IMG submission 69260) | Subsurface groundwater microbial communities from S. Glens Falls, New York, USA - GMW46 contaminated, 5.4 m (SPADES assembly) (version 2) ...
GAGGGAACTTCTGAACCAAAGCCACACTAGCAACGCTATCATTGCTAGTGTCCCTTTGAATCCGAAGTTCGCAACAGTGCTCGCCGCAGGGGTGTGCGAACTTCGGATTCGGGACACTAGCGATAACGGAGGAATCGATGCGCCGTCCGCTGCTGATCTCCCCGTCTATACTGTCGGCCGATTTCGCCCGGCTGGGCGATGAGGTGCGCGCGGTCGACCAGGCCGGCGCCGACTGGATCCATGTCGACGTGATGGACGGGCATTTCGTGCCCAACATCACCATCGGCCCCGCCGTGGTGAAGGCGCTGCGCTCGCACACCAAGAAGCTCTTGGACGTGCACCTGATGATCGCGCCCTGCGACCCCTATCTGGAAGCCTTCGCCAAGGCCGGCTCCGACATCATCACCGTGCATGTGGAATCCGGGCCGCATGTGCACCGCTCGCTACAGGCGATCCGCGCGCTGGGCAAGAAGGCCGGGGTCACGCTCAATCCCGGCACGCCGGTGGAGACGATCGAGCCGGTGATCGACCTGGTCGATCTGATCCTGGTCATGTCGGTCAATCCGGGCTTCGGCGGCCAGGCCTTCATTCCAGCGGCGGTCGAACGCGTCGCGCGGCTGCGCGCGCTCGCCGGCTCGCGGCCGATCGACATCGAGGTCGATGGCGGCATCAATCCGGAGAATGCGCCGCTGGTGGTACAGGCCGGCGCCAATGTGCTGGTCGCCGGCAATGCGGTGTTCAAGGACGGCAAGCCGGACAGTTACCGCGCCAATATCGCGGCCATTCGCAATGCCGCGGCGCTCGCGCGCGGGGAAGCGGCGTGACCTTTGTTCCCCTCATGGTGAGGAGCCGGGCGCAGCACGGCGTCTCGAACCATGAGGGGCCGGAAACCCTTGCCTCGGCCTCATCCTTCGAGACGCGCATCGCAGCCAAGTGTACGCAGGCTGCGCCTGCTATGGCGCTCCTCAGGATGAGGAGCACGGCAGCACATTTGAGAGCCGACCGATGATCCCGCGCTACACCCGGCCGGAGCTGGCCGCGATCTGGGACCCGCAGACGCGCTACCGCATCTGGTTCGAGATCGAGGCGCATGCCGCCGACGCGATGGCCGAGCTCGGGCTCATTCCGCGAAGCGCCGCCAAGACCATCTGGGCGAAGGGCAAGAACGCCAAGTTCGACACCGCGCGCATCGACAAGATCGAGCGCGAGGTAAAGCACGACGTCATCGCCTTCCTCACCCATCTGGCGGAGATCGTCGGGCCCGAGGCGCGCTTCGTGCATCAGGGCATGACCTCGTCCGACGTGCTCGACACCACGTTCAACGTGCAGCTGGTGCGCGCTGCCGATGTGTTGCTGGCCGATCTCGACAAGCTTCTGGCCGCGCTCAAGCGCCGCGCCTTCGAGCACAAGCGCACCCCGACCATCGGGCGCTCGCACGGCATCCATGCCGAGCCCACCACCTTCGGTCTGAAACTCGCTTATGCCTACGCGGAATTCTTCCGCGCCAAGGAGCGGCTCATTTGCGCGCGCACCGAGGTGGCGACCTGCGCGATTTCCGGCGCGGTCGGCACCTTCGCCCAGGTCGATCCGCGGGTGGAAGCGCATGTCGCCAAGGCGATGCGGCTTGCGATCGAACCGGTATCGACCCAGATCGTGCCGCGCGACCGCCATGCCATGTATTTCGCCACGCTCGGCGTGATCGCGTCCTCGGTCGAGCGGCTGGCGACCGAAATCCGCCACCTGCAGCGCACCGAAGTGCTGGAGGCCGAGGAATTCTTCTCCAAGGGGCAGAAGGGCTCCTCCGCCATGCCGCACAAGCGCAACCCGGTGCTGTCGGAAAACGTCACCGGACTGGCGCGCATGGTGCGCGCCTATGTGACGCCGGCGCTGGAGAACGTCGCGCTCTGGCACGAACGCGACATTTCGCATTCCTCGGCCGAGCGCATGATCGGGCCGGACTCCACGGCAACGCTCGATTTCGCGCTCACGCGGCTGACCGGCATCATCGACAAGCTGGTGGTCTATCCCAAAACCATGCGGGAGAATCTCGATCGCCTCGGCGGTCTGGTGCATTCGCAGCGCGTGCTGATCGCGCTCACCCAGAAAGGCATGGCGCGCGAGGACGCCTACCGGCTGGTGCAGAAGCACGCCATGAAGGCGTGGCGCGACGGCGCCGATTTCCAGACCTTGCTGAGAGCCGACCCGAAGGTGAAAAAGCTGTTGAAACCCAAGGAGATCGAGGCGAACTTCGATCTGAAATATCACCTCAAGCACGTCGATACGATCTTCAAGCGGGTGTTCGGCAAGGCCTGACGCTGCTCGGGCAATTGCTGGCGCGCGGGTGCAAGGCTAGGTGGCAATGCCGGCGCGGCGACCCTATCCACGCTCGCCTAAGACTTATCCACCGTCCACCCCACCTTGCGGGCGGCACGTCACCAACTTTCCGGAAGTGCCGTTTGCCCGACTCACGGTACCTGACTAACGTCGCCTCTAACCGATTACCAGCGACGTGGAGGACATCATGAGTCGTTTGGTGCGTATTCCGAAACGGGCACACGACGAGTTGTCGATCGCGGGACTGGAAGATGTGCTGGGCGGCGGCGAAGGCCAGCCCGCGCCGGTCGCCGACAACTATCTCGAGCGGATCGCCAAATATATCCCGGGCGAGGTATTGGCGTTCTTCATCTTCATCAACGCTATCCTCGACCAGGCGATGCGGACCGGCGGCAAGGCCGCGCTGATGGCGGGCCTGCCGGTGAGCACGGTGGCAACCGGCGCATTGCTGTTCTGCCTTATCCTCACGCCGCTGTTCGTCTGGTATGTGCGCGAGGAAGGCGATGCCTGGTTCACCAATGCCTTCGTTTCCACCCTGGCGTTTCCGTTCTGGGCCTATGCGATCGGCGCCGTCGCCTTCAACGACTATTGGGACGGCAATCTGGCCGCCATCCTGCTCGCGACCTTCACGGTGGTGAGCGGCTTGATCGCGCCGCGTCCGGCGCGGCCCAAGCGCGTCGAAAAGCGCGCCAGCGTGCCCACCCGGGGCGAGCGGCCGCATCTCGATCTGATCGAGCCGAGTCCGGCCTAAAGTCGTTTCAAAGGCGGCCACCGCCCCGCCCATGATCCGATTCAATTGAATCGGATCATGGTTTAGTGTGCGCGCCATGGCGAATGCGCCAACCATTCTGGTCTTCGATTCCGGCCTGGGCGGCCTCACCGTCTATCGCGAGATCGCGCAGGCGCGACCCGACGCCGGCTATGTCTATGTCGCCGATGACGCGTTCTTTCCCTATGGCGCGCACGGCGAGGCCGCGCTGGTGCAGCGGGTGGTCGGCCTGATCGGCGAACTGATCGCAAGCCACCGTCCCGATCTCGTTGTCATCGCCTGCAACACCGCCTCCACTTTGGTGCTGCCGCAATTGCGCGCGCGGTTTTCCGTTCCTTTCGTCGGCACGGTGCCGGCGATCAAGCCGGCCTGTGCGGCGTCGGTCAGCAAGCTTGTATCGGTGCTCGGCACCGAGGCGACCGTCAACCGTGAATATACCCGCGCGCTCATTCGTGACTTCGCCAATGGCAGCGACATCACCCTGGTCGGCTCGGCGCGGCTCGCCGGCCTGGCGGAGGCGGAGCTGCGCGGCGAGCCGGTCGATGACGCCATGGTCAGTCAGGAGATCGCGCCCTGTTTTGTCGACCAAGGCGGGCGGCGCACCGACACCATCGTGCTTGCCTGCACGCACTATCCGCTGCTGCTGGAGCGCCTCAACAGGCTGGCGCCCTGGCCGGTGACCTTCATCGACCCGGCGCCCGCGATCGCGCGGCGGGTGGTCGAACTGCTCGGGCCGACCGCCGGCACGGCATCGTCTACGCCAGCGCGGGTCCTGTTCACCTCGGGCCGGGCGCCGCCGCCAGCGCCGGCACTGGCCCGTTTCGGGCTCATATTGGCCGCATCGGCGTTTGACTTGCCCCCCCTTTCCCCATAAAACCCGCGCACCACGCGGGTTTTTGCAGCCTGCGCGGCGTTTCGCGACCCGTGGTTTACGGCCGGCGCTTCGGCCCTGACCTGTCGGTTCCGGCCAGTCCGGGACAGAGGAGGGCGCGATCCTCACAACAGCACAAAGACGAGGACGCGATGACCAAGCGCCACGAGGCGAAGTACAAGATCGACCGCCGCATGGGCCAAAATGTCTGGGGCCGCCCCAAGAGCCCCGTCAACCGCCGGGAATACGGCCCCGGTCAGCACGGCCAGCGCCGCAAGGGCAAGCTCTCCGACTACGGCGTGCAATTGCGCGCCAAGCAGAAGCTGCGCGGCTATTACGGCAATATTTCCGAGCGTCAGTTCCGCAGCATTTACGACGAGGCGATCCGCATGAAAGGTGACTCCGGCGCCAACATGATCGGACTGCTGGAGCGCCGGCTCGACGCCGTGGTCTACCGGGCCAAGCTCGTTCCCACGGTGTTTGCTGCCCGCCAATTCGTCAACCACGGCCACGTCAAGGTGAACGGACGGCGCGTCAATATTCCGAGCATGCGGGTCAAGGTCGGCGATACGATCGAGGTCAAGGATGCGTCGAAGCAGATGGCGCTGGTGCTGGAGGCGGTATCGCTCGCCGAGCGCGACGTGCCCGACTATATCGAGGTCGACCACAGCAAGATGACGGCCAAGCTGACGCGCGTTCCGCAGCCCACCGAGGTGCCCTACCCGGTGCAGATGGAGCCGCACCTGGTGGTGGAATTCTATTCCCGTTAGAGCATGATCCCGAAAAAGCCTGCCCCGGACTTGATCCGGGTTGGGAACCGGTTTTCAGAAACGATCATGCCCAAGCAAGAAGCCGGACCACTAGCAAGCTCAATGCTTTGTGGTTCGATGCCGACACAATCGCGGGTGCGAAGCGTCGGCATGGAACCACTAAAGCATGATCCCGAAAAGTGGACACCGGTTTTCGGAAAAGATCATGCTCAAACAAGAAGCTAGAGCGTGATGGCGATTCAATCTGAAGCCATCACGCTCTGCGCGCCGCCCGGCCGCTGCCTTCCTTTAGACGTCCAGACCAGCCCCAGCCTCGCGCCGGGGCTGTTCGCTTTTGCGGGTATAGCGGGGGGATTTCCCGCGCTATTTATCGTGGCTGGCTTGAAAATTGTGGCGAAATTTTGTATTTTGGCGACGCGTCAGTACAATTGTACCGCTGGGTTTCCGGAAATCTTGCCAAGGGAGAGCGCACATGGATGCGTTGCACACGGTTAAGAACTGGATCGGGGCGTTAACGGAAGTACTGCTGATGCTGCTCGCTTTGGGCATCGCGGCTGCGCTTCTGGCGGGTCCGAACGTACCGTTCATCGGCAATGTCGTCGGCAATATCGTAAATATCGTCAAAGAGCTGGGCTCTCAGGGGCTGGTCGGGCTGATCGCGCTCGGCCTCATTCTCTGGCTGTTCTCGCATCGCAAAGTCGCCTAAGCCGCGCACGTCCTAATCGGCATAGGCACCGGCGGGAAGCCGGTGACGACGATGTTGGGTGGGGAGCGGTGCCCTCCACCCAACCACCGGAGGCGGAGCCATGCTGGCCTTTTTGGAAAAGACCAAGCAATACCTTTGGCTGTTTGTTGAGATCGCCTTTGTCGCGGTCCTCGCCGTCGTGCTCATTCATCTGATCATCGGGCCGAACTCGGGCGCGTTCGTGAGCACGGTCGCCGACAATGTCTTGAAATTCGCCGGCGGCATCCCGCCGCAAAGCATGGTCGGCCTCGCCATCGTGCTGGCGCTGGTGTTCTTGATCGTCAACCGGTTCAAGCCTGGCGATCGCGCCTGACGGCGCGCCGGCGACCGAAACCAAAATCTTACGCTTTGAATGCTGCCACGTCAGGCGGTGGTCGGTTGCTTAACCGCGAAGCCCTTGTCCTTGAACAAAGTGTGCAGCTCGCCCGCCTGGAACATTTCCCGCACGATGTCGCAACCGCCGACGAACTCGCCCTTGACGTAGAGCTGCGGGATGGTCGGCCAGTTCGAGTAGGTCTTGACGCCGTTGCGCAGCTCCTCGGACTCCAGCACGTTGTAGCCCTTATAGGGCACGCCGAGATAGTCGAGGATCTGCACAACCTGCCCGGAAAAGCCGCACATCGGCGCCTGCGGCGTGCCCTTCATGAACAGCACCACGTCGTTGGCTTTGAGCTCGTTGTCGATGAATTGCTCGATACCCATGACCCTATCCTTATCATTGCTTTGGCCGCGGCGCGGCGGCTCGTTCGTGGCGCAAATTACCTCTCCGGCGTGCCGGTCTGCAATGCCAGGGCGTGCAGCTTGCCGCCCATCTCGCCCTTGAGCGCCTCATAGACGATCTGGTGCTGCTGCACCCGTGACTTGCCGCGGAACGATTCCGCCAGCACGGTGGCGGCATAATGGTCGCCGTCGCCGGCCAGATCGCGGATCGTCACCTGCGCGTCCGGTATCCGCGCCTTGATCAGGTGCTCGATCTCGCCTGCATCCATCGCCATGGCGAACCCTCTCCCGGCGGTCAGGCGGGCCCACCGGCCATATAGGCCGGCAACCAGCTCTCGAACGATTCGCGGAGCCTTTCCAGCAAGATGGGGCGCTCATCGGCAAGCGTCAATGCGTCGCCGCCGGTCAGGCCGAGTTGGCGGCTCGGAACCCCGGCGCCGCGGGCGCGCTCGATCACGATATCGGCATCGGCCGCCGGCACCGTCACCACATAGCGCCCCTGGTCTTCGCCGAACCAGAAGGCGTGCGCAGCGACCATGGGCGCCGGCTCGAACTCCGCTCCGATACCCGAACCCATCGCCATTTCCGCGAGCGCGACCAGCAGCCCACCGTCGGAGACGTCATGCACCGCGGTGACCGCACCTTCGGCGATCAATGCGCGCACCAGATCGCCGGTGCGTCGCTCGGCGGCGAGATCGACCGGCGGCGGCGCGCCCTCCTCGCTGTCGCAAATCTCGCGCAGATAGAGCGACTGGCCGAGCCAGCCCTTGGTTTCGCCCAACAGCAGGATTGCTTCGTCCTCAGCCTTGAAAGCGAGCGTCGCGGATTTCTCGAAATTCGCGATGATGCCGACGCCGCCGATGGTCGGCGTGGGCAGGATCGCGCGGCCGGTGCTTTCTCCGGAAAATTTGGTCTCGTTGTAGAGCGAGACATTGCCCGACACGACGGGAAACTCAAGCGCCTTGCAGGCCTCGGCAATGCCGCGCACGCAGCCGACCAATTGGCCCATGATCTCCGGCCGCTCCGGATTGCCAAAATTCAGATTATCGGTAAGCGCGAGCGGGCGCGCGCCGACCGCGGTGAGATTGCGCCAGGCCTCCGCCACCGCCTGCTTGCCGCCCTCGAACGGATCGGCCTCGCAATAGCGCGGCGTGACGTCGGTGGTGAGCGCCAGCGCCTTCGGCCCGTCGAGCACGCGCACCACCGCGGCGTCGCCGCCCGGCCGCTGCACCGTATTGCCGAGGATGACGTGGTCGTATTGCTCCCACACCCAGCGCTTGCCGCACAGGTCAGGCGAGCCGAGCAGCATCAGCAGCGCCTCGGTGGTGGGCACCGGCGGCGTCACCTCGGATGCTTTGACGATCGGCCGCTTCGGCGTTTCCACAAAGGGCCGCTCATAGACCGGCGCCTCATCGCCCAGCTCCTTGATCGGCAGATCGGCAACCACGTTGCCGCGGTAACGCACGATGAAGCGCTTGCTCGGTGTGGTGTGTCCGACCACCGCGAAATCCAGGCCCCATTTGCGGAAGATCGCCTCTGCCTCTGCTTCCTTTTCCGGCTTGAGCACCATGAGCATGCGCTCCTGGCTCTCCGACAGCATCATCTCGTAGGGCGTCATGCCGGATTCGCGGCACGGCACGTTTTCCAGATCAAGCGTCACGCCGAGATCGCCCTTGGCGCCCATTTCCACCGCCGAGCAGGTGAGCCCGGCGGCGCCCATGTCCTGGATGGCGATCACGCAACCCTTGGCCATGATTTCCAGGCATGCCTCGAGCAGCAGTTTTTCCGCAAACGGATCACCGACCTGCACGGTCGGACGCTTCTCCGCCGAATCCTCGCCGAATTCCGCCGACGCCATGCTGGCGCCGTGGATACCGTCGCGCCCGGTCTTCGATCCGAGATAAACGATCGGCATGCCGACGCCGGAGGCAGCCGCGTAGAAGATCTTGTCGCTCTGCGCGAGACCGACCGCCATGGCATTGACCAGGCAATTGCCGTCGTAACGGGTGTGGAAACGCACCGAGCCGCCGACCGTCGGCACGCCGAAGGAATTGCCGTAGCCACCGACGCCGGCCACCACGCCGGCCACCAGGTGCCGCGTCTTCGGATGCGCCGGATCGCCGAAGCTGAGCGCATCGAGGCAGGCGATCGGCCGCGCGCCCATGGTGAAGACGTCGCGCAGAATGCCGCCCACGCCGGTGGCCGCGCCCTGATAGGGCTCGATATAGCTCGGGTGGTTGTGGCTCTCCATCTTGAACACCACCGCCAGCCCGTCGCCGATGTCGATCACGCCGGCATTCTCGCCCGGACCCTGGATCACCCATGGCGCCGTGGTCGGCAGCGTGCGCAGATGCACTTTCGAGGACTTGTAGGAACAATGCTCGTTCCACATCGCCGAAAAGATGCCGAGCTCGGTCAGGCTCGGCACCCGGCCGACCAGCTCCAGGATGCGCTCGTATTCCGCGGACGTGAGGCCATGCTCGGCGGCGAGCGCGGGCGTGACTTTCGGCTCCGCCGCGCTGTTCGCAGGCTTGGACGGCGGAGTCTTGGACGGCGGTTTTTTGGAAGTGCTGGCCATTGAGTCCAATGTCATTGCCCGGACTTGTGTCATTGCCGACTTGCAAAGGCGCAAGCCCGATAAATTCCGTGCCGCTACGCCGCCTGCCGCAGATGATCCGCGAGTCCTGCGAACAGTCCGCGGCCGTCGGTCGGACCGAGTGCGGCTTCAACGTGGTTTTCCGGATGCGGCATCAGGCCGAGCACATTGCCGCGCTCGCTCAGGATGCCGGCGATGGCATTCATCGCGCCGTTATGGTTCCAGTCCGGATCGATCATGCCGTCCGGCGCTGCGTAGCGGAACAGCACCCTGCCCTCGCCTTCCAGCCGCGCGATGGTCTCGCCGTCGGCGATGTAATTGCCTTCGCCGTGGGCGACCGGCACCCGGATCACCTGCCCGGCATTGTAGCCGCGGGTAAACGGCGTGTCGGAGCGTTCGACCCGCAGATAGACGTCGCGGCAGATGAACTTGAGCTGGCTGTTGCGCATCAGCGCGCCGGGCAACAGGCCCGACTCGCACAAGATCTGGAAGCCGTTGCAGACCCCGAGCACCAGCCCGCCCTTGCCGGCGAAGGCGCGCACTGCGTCCATGATCGGCGCGCGCGCCGCGATCGCTCCGCAGCGCAGGTAGTCGCCGTAGGAAAACCCGCCGGGGATCACCACCAGATCGGTTCCGGCGGGCAACGCGGTGTCGGCATGCCAGACCATGGCCGGCTCCCGCCCGGCGATGAGCTTGAGCGCGCGCGCCATGTCGCGCTCGCGATTGATGCCGGGGAAAACAATGACTGCGGCTTTCATTTCGTCCGTGCGGGCAGTGGATGAATCACCGGCCTGAGGGCTTGCGCAAAGCGCGCGTAACTGGCCGCGGCGGCTTTTTCGTCGCGCGACGAGCTTATCAGGCTGGCCGAGGCTTTCGAGCCATGCAGGAACCCGCTGCTCTCATATTCCCGCGAAGCATCCGGCGCAACGCGCAATCGCCGGCTGACATAGGCGCGCGGCACATTGGTACCGCGATCGCCCTCGATGCCAATGATGGTGATGCGCGTTCCGGCGGCCGCCCGTGCTTCCAGCAGCCGGACGATTTCTTCCTGTTCGCGGCCGAACTGCTCAATCGTCATCGGGCTGCCCGCGTCATAGAAACGGTAGCTGACCCGCGAACCGGGCACGCAGGTAGCAACCCCGCAGTCGAAGTGGTGCACGTCATTGGGTCTCAATGTGTAACGCCAACCGTCGATTTTGACGGGTGGCGCTGCGCTCAGCGCTGGCGGTGCCGACTGCGAATGGGCCGTGACGGAACCGAATGCGGTGATAGCGGCCAGCAACAGCCCGCAAATGGCGCGCATCCGCCGTCCTTGCTGCTGTCGTGATTGCCCGTCCCTCATCACACCGAATTCCACCGGGGCCGTTTGCAGGCGTCGCGCAGTCGAGGAATTTGAGCGCGACCCGCTCGAACTCGGGCGCAGCGCCACCTATTTCACGAGGCTCACATGATAATTCTCGATCACGGTATTGGCGAGCAGCTTGTCGGCCGCCTGCTTGAGCAGAGTCTCGGCCTGTTTGGGGTCGGCGCTTGCCAGTTCGATGTCGAACACCTTGCCCTGGCGGACACTGGTGACACCCTCGACCCCGAGCGAGCGCAATGCTCCCTCGATCGCCTTGCCTTGCGGGTCGAGAATGCCGGTCTTCAGCGTGACGGTGACGCGCGCTTTGAGCATGGGGTCGCCAAAGTGAACGGGGGCCTTCCGGCCCCCGCGTAGCATCGAATGCGCCCCGTCTCAATGCGCCCGGTCAGCTCTTCACAAGAACCGGTCCGGTTCCTTGCGGGCGCTCACCTTCGCTCATGATGCCGAGCCGCTTGGCGACCTCGGTATAGGCTTCCAGCAGCCCGCCCAGGTCGCGGCGAAAACGGTCCTTGTCGAGCTTCTCGTTCGACTTGATGTCCCACAGCCGGCACGAATCGGGTGAGATTTCGTCGGCCACCACGATCCGCATCATTTCATTTTCCCACAGCCGGCCGGTCTCCATCTTGAAGTCGACCAGGCGGATGCCGACCCCGAGGAAGAGACCGGACAGGAAGTCGTTGACCCGGATGGCCAAGGCCATGATGTCGTCGATCTCCTGCGGGGTGGCCCAGCCGAAGGCGGTGACGTGCTCCTCCGATACCATCGGATCGTTGAGCTTGTCGTTCTTGTAGTAGAACTCGATGATCGAGCGCGGCAGCTGGGTGCCTTCCTCGATGCCGAGGCGCTCCGACAGCGAGCCCGCCGCCACGTTGCGCACCACCACTTCGAGCGGAATGATTTCCACCTCGCGGATCAACTGCTCGCGCATGTTGAGCCGGCGGATGAAGTGGGTCGGAACCCCTATATCGTTGAGGTGTTGGAAGACGTATTCGGAAATGCGGTTGTTGAGGACGCCCTTGCCCTCGATCACCTCGTGCTTTTTCGCATTGAAGGCGGTGGCGTCGTCCTTGAAATGCTGGATCAACGTCCCGGGCTCCGGCCCCTCATAGAGGACCTTTGCCTTGCCTTCATAAATGCGACGACGGCGGCTCATTGGCGTGTACCGTGGTTTATGAATGTCCATCTGATGCCGTGGCTCCGGTGTGGGTCTACAATAGGTCCGCGGCGCTGGACGCTGCGGTGCGAGCAGAGAACATGAGCAGGCCGCGCGTCCACATCGGCACCCTAGCCCATCGCGTAATGCAGCACAATCGAGATGGGCGGGCTCATCCTCAATCTTCACGGCGCGCGAATCAGTTCCGCCGATGTTGCCTTGCCCATCATGGATCGTTATGCAAGGCGGCTGAAAGCGGCGCTGAGCGCCGCACAAAATTGGTGAGGCCGGTATGACCACATTCGACAAGCGCGAGGAAGGTTTTGAGAAGAAATTCGCGCACGACGAAGAGCTCCGCTTCAAGGCGAATGCCCGCCGCAACAAGCTGCTGGGCCGATGGGCCGCGGAAAAGCTCGGATTGTCTGGCGTCGAAGCCGACACTTACGCCAAAGATGTCGTGATGGCGGATTTCGAAGAAGCCGGCGACGACGACGTTTTTGGCAAGATCCGCAAGGATTTCGACGCCAAGGGCGTGGTGCAATCCGATGAGCAGATCCGCCGCGCCATGACCGAACTGATGAGCAAGGCGATCGAAGAGATCAAGGCCGGTAGTTGACGTCGTCGTCCACATTCTCGCTCGCCCGCCGGCTACGCGCCGGTGAACCGGTCTATTCCGGCTGGTGCGCGCTGGGTATTCCGATCGTCGCGGAAGTCGTCGCCCGCGCGGGATTTTCCGCAGTCGCGATCGACATGCAGCATGGGATGTGGGACGTCGCGGCGGCGGCCGACGCCATCGCAGCCATCCACCATGCCGGCGCGGCGCCGATGTTGCGCGTGCCGGCCGGCGATTTCGCAATGGCGAGCCGCGCGCTCGATTTCGGCGCGCAGGGCATTATCGCGCCGATGATCGACAGCCCAGCCGACGCCCGCGCCTTGGTGGCGGCCAGCAAGTATCCGCCGCTCGGCCAGCGCAGCTGGGGGCCGATGCGCGCCACCATGCTGATGGGGATCGATCAAAAGGACTATCTGCGGCAGGCCAACGAACTGACCATTACCCTCGCCATGATCGAGACCCGGGCGGCGCTCGACAATCTCGACGCCATTGCCGGGACCGAGGGCATCGATGGGTTGTTTCTCGGCCCGTCCGACCTGTCGATCGCGCTCTCGCAGGGCACTGAGCTTACGCCACACTCGGACGAAGTCGAGGACGGCTTCGAACGGATGGCGGCGGCCGCGCGCAAGGCCGGCAAGATCGTCGGCGCCTATTGCCGCAATGCCGAGCGCGCGGTGGCGCTGGCCAAGCGCGGCGTGCACTTCCTCGCCGTCGGCAGCGATCTGAACATGTTGCGCGCCGGCATCGCCGCCGAAGTGAAACTGCTGCAGGACTGATCGGCCGCTGCTATATTTCAGACTCTAAACCGTCGAGGTCGGCCGCCAGCCGATCGAGCGCCTGATCGAGAGCCGCGTCCACCTCCGCGGCATGCGCTTGCAAAATCCGATAGCCGCGGCCGGTGAGCCAAGCGTGCTTGCCCGCGCGCGCCTTCGCCGCCTCCGCGCTCTCGCCGTCCGGCAGAAGTTCGATCACCACGCGCAGCGGAAAAGAAACGAAATCGGTGATGTGCGGGCCGACCGGCACCTGGCGCTTGAAGCCGCGGCCGGCAAAGCGGCGGTCGTTGACCAGCGCGGCCCACAGCATGCGCTCGGGTTCGGTCGGATTGCGCCGCAAGAGCCGCGCCAGCCCGCGCACCGGGCCGCGCTCGTTCGGCACGCGCCCGGCGCCGTGCTCAGCCAACAGCGCGCGCAGCATCTCGGCCTCCGCGCCGTCAAGCAGGCCGCCGCGCGCCGGACCTTTGCGGCCCTCGGCTATCGCCCTGATCACGCCGTGCAGGGTCTGGATGTCCTGCCGGGTCGGCTGGATGCGCGTAAAGATGTTGCGCAGATTGATGGTCATGGTCTCGCGCTTCTCGGGCGGGCGGAAGAACTCGACGTTGTCCAACTCGCGCTCCAGATCGGTGAAGAAGGCCAGCAACTGCTCTTTCGGCGCCGGCTGCGATCTCTCCGGCATGACAAACGGCAGCGTCCCGCCGCCGGCGCGCTTGAACCATTCATAGGCCACCACCGCCACCGCCTGCGCGAGATTGAGCGAGGCAAAGGCCGGATTGATCGGCAAGGTGAGGATATGGTCGGCAAGGGCGACCTCGTCGTTCTCCAGGCCGTTGCGCTCGCGTCCGAAGATCAGCGCGACATTGTCGCCGGCGGCAACCGCGGGGGCGACCAGCCCCGCGGCCTGTTCGGGGCTGACCACCGGCTTGGCCTGGTCGTGGGCACGCGCGGTGGCGGCCAGCACCAAGTTACAATCGGCAATCGCCTCCGGCAGGCTGTCAAAGAGTTTGGCCGCATCCAGAACCCGATCGGCGCCCGCCGCCATCGCCGTCGCCTTCGGATTGGGCCAGCCTTGCCGCGGCCTGATCAGGCGTAACTGCGACAGGCCGAAATTGGCCATGACGCGCGCGGCGGCGCCGATATTCTCGCCGAGCTGCGGCTCCACCAGAACCACGATCGGGCCGGGCGCCGCCACCCAGGTCTTGGTCTTGTCGGTTCCGGCGCCCGGCATGGATTGTCCCCACGCTAGACCGATAGTCTAGCTTCCTGGTTGGGTAGCTATAGCAAGGGCGGCGCCAGCAAAAGCCGTGCGGCCAAGGCGGCTTTGACCGCCTCCCCGCGGATGCTATAGCGACGCCCGATCCCGGCTGCGCCCGGGATCGGCCGCTTCCAAGGCTCCCCTCCCCGACTTCCGCTGGCAAAGGTCCGCAATGGCGAAAATCAAGGTGAAGAATCCGGTCGTCGAGCTCGACGGCGACGAGATGACCCGGATCATCTGGCAGTACATCAAGGACAAGCTGATCCATCCCTATCTCGATCTCGAACTGATCTATTTCGACCTGAGCGTCCAGAAGCGCGACGAGACCGAAGACCAGATCACGATCGAGGCCGCCAATGCCATCAAGGCGGTCGGGGTCGGCGTCAAATGCGCGACCATTACCCCGGACGAAGGGCGGGTGAAGGAGTTCAACCTCAAGAAGATGTGGCGCTCGCCCAACGGAACCATCCGCAACATCCTGGGCGGCGTCATCTTCCGCGAGCCGATCATCTGCAAGAACGTGCCGCGGCTGGTGCCGGGCTGGAGCAAGCCGATCATCATCGGCCGCCATGCCTATGGCGACCAGTACCGCGCCACCGATTTCAAGGTGCCGGGACCGGGCAAGCTGACCATCAGCTTCGTCGGCAACGACGGCAAAAAGATCGAACACGAGGTGTTCGACTTCCCGGGCAGCGGCATCGCGCTCGCGATGTACAATCTCGACGACTCGATCCGCGATTTTGCGCGCGCCTCATTCAACTACGGGCTGGCGCGCGGCTATCCGGTCTATCTCTCGACCAAGAACACCATCCTCAAAATCTACGACGGGCGCTTCAAGGACATTTTCGACGAAGTGTTCGCCAAGGAGTTCAAGGCCGAATTCGACAAGCGGGGCATCACCTACGAGCACCGCCTGATCGACGACATGGTGGCGGCGGCGATGAAATGGTCGGGCGGCTATGTCTGGGCCTGCAAGAACTACGACGGCGACGTGCAGTCCGACGTGGTGGCGCAAGGCTTCGGCTCGCTCGGCCTGATGACCTCGGTACTGATGACGCCGGACGGCAAGGTAGTGGAATCGGAAGCCGCGCACGGCACCGTCACCCGGCACTACCGTGAGCATCAGAAGGGCAAGGAGACCTCGACCAATTCGGTGGCCTCGATTTTCGCCTGGACGCGCGGTCTCGCGCATCGCGCCAAGCTCGACAACAATACCCAGCTCGGCGAATTCGCCAGCGCGCTGGAGAAGGTCACGGTGTCCACGGTCGAGTCCGGTGACATGACCAAGGACTTGGCGCTCCTGGTCGGCGCCGACCAGAAATGGCTGTCCACTACCGGCTTTCTTGACAAGGTCGGCGAGAACCTGAAGAAGGCGATGCGGGTCTAGGCAGCCTCGCGCCTAGGGCAGCAGCACGAGGCCTCATGGTTCGAGACGCGCAGCTTCGCTGCGCTCCTCACCATGAGGATCATTTCAAACCGCACGGCTGCACACGGCACGACCTTCAATCCTCATCCTGAGGAGGCCGCGAAGCGGCCGTCTCGAAGGATGAGGCCCAAAACGGCTCTTCCATTTTAGAGCATCAACCGCTCTAGGACGCGGCTTCCGCGCGCAACTGCATGAGCCGGCCGAGCTCCTGCTCGCGCATGTCCGCGATGCGGCGGTCGACTGCCTCGTCGGGCAGCCCGAGACCTTCGAGCACGCGCGCGCCGAGCTGCAGGCTGGCTTCGGCCGCTTCCGGAATCACATTCACGGCGCCGAGCTCCAGCAGGCGCGCGGCGTGCTCGGCATCGACCGCGCGCGCATAGACGGGAACGTCCGGCCGTTGCTCGCGCGCCGCCGCCACCATGCGTTCGGCGGCGCGCGGCGTGTTGACGGTGGCTACAAAGGCGCGCGCACGGTCGGCGCCCGCGCGCTGCAGGAATTCCGGCCGGCCGGCATCGCCGAAAAAGACCTTGCGGCCGGCCTTGCGCTGCTCGGCCACCAGCGCGCCGTTATTGTCGAGCGCGACATAGGGCACGTTCTCGGCCTCCAGCAGGCGCGCCAGCATCTGGCCGACCCGGCCGAAGCCGCCGATCACCACATGATCGGCATGCTCGGCATCGTCCGCCGCCGGCATATCGGCGGCGTGTTCGCGCCGCTCCATGCGATGCCCGAGCCAGCGGCCGCCGGCGGCGAACACCGGCGTCGCCAGCATGCTGATGCTGACCACCACGGTCGCGAACTGCGCCATGTCCGCCGGCACGATGCCGGTGGAGCGGCCGAGCCCGATCACCACGAAGGCGAATTCGCCGGCCTGCGCCAGCAGAATCGCGACTTCGATCGCAATCGGCCGGCTCACGCCCAACATGCGGCCGGCGATCAGCAGGATCAGCGCCTTGACCGCAAACAGTACCGCCACTGCGGTCAGCACGGCGCCGATCTGGTCCCAGACCATGCGCACATCGATGGTCATGCCGACGCTGATGAAGAACAGGCCGATCAACAGGCCTTTGAACGGCGCGAGGTCGATCTCGACCTGATGGCGATATTCGGTCTCCGACAACAGCAGGCCGGCGAGGAAGGCGCCGAGCGCGGTCGAAAAACCGACATAGCCGGTGGTGAGGGCGAGCCCGATCACCGTCAACAGCGTGATTGCCATGATCAGTTCGCGGCTGCCGGTATGGGCGGTGAAGCGGAACAGCGGGCGCAAAAGAAAACGGCCGGCCAACAGGATCACGGCGACGGCAACCGCCGCTTGCAGCAGGGCGTAAGCGAGGTCGAGCGCGATATGTGCACTGCCGCGCCCAAGGAATTGCACCCCGAACAGAACCGGCGCCACCATCAGGTCCTGAAACAGCAGCACCGAGATCGCGACGCGGCCGAGCTGGGTCGCCCCGCGTCCCTGCTCTTCCAGGAGCTGCATCACCACCGCGGTAGACGACATGGCGAGGCAAAGCCCGAGCACCACGGCGACGCTGCCGGTGGCGCCCACCAAGCGCAGCAACATCCCGATCGCCACCGCCGCCAGCAGGAATTGCAGCGCACCCAACCCGAACACAAAGCGGCGCAGCGACCACAGCCGGCCGACCGACATTTCGATGCCGATCAGGAACAGCAAAAAGATCACGCCGAGCTCGGCAAACGGCTCGACCCGCTCGCGGTCCTCGATGGTCAGATAGCGCAGCCATGGAAAGCGGTCGGCGAACAGCACCAAGCCGTAGGGCCCGACCGCCACGCCAACCATCAGGAAGCCGAGCACCGCTCCGATGCGGGCGCGATAGAACAACGGAACCACAAGCCCGGCACCGGCCAGAAAGACCAGGAAATCCTTTAACCAGGGAGTTTGCTCCAAGTCGTTCTCCCGTGGACGTGGCGCACTTTATGCGGCGCGCTTTATGCGAAACGCAAGGCATAGATCGGCGGCAGATGGGCGTTGATCATCTGCCAGCGCTCGCCGCCATTGTCGCTCAGCCATTCGTCGATCCGAAGATCATGCAAACCGGAATCTGACCGCCGTCCTTTGAGGCGCGCAGATCGGCACGACGTTCAAAGTCACGCGCCGGCGAGCGCGGTCTCGATCGCGGCCAGCGCAGCGTCGGCCTTGGAGCCGTCCGGGCCGCCGGCCTGCGCCATGTCGGGCCGGCCGCCGCCGCCCTTGCCGCCCAAAACCTCGGCGCCCTTGCGCACCAGGTCGACGGCGGAGAAGCGCGCCGTGAGGTCCGGCGTCACACCCACCACGATGCCCGCCTTGCCGTCCGCGGTGACGCCGACGATGGCGACCACGCCCGAGCCGACCTGCTTCTTGCCCTCGTCCGCCAGGCTGCGCAGGTCTTTCAGGTCGATGCCCTCGACCGCGCGCGCCATCAGCTTGATATCGCCCACCGTGCGCATCCCACCGGCGCCGTCCGGGCCGCCAGCCTTGCCGCCCCCGCCCATGGCGAGCTTCTTCTTGGCCTCGCCCAGGTCGCGTTCCAGGCGCTTTCGTTCATCCATCACTTGAGCAAGCCGCCCGGGCATCTCTTCAAGTGATACTTTAAGTTCCGCAGAGGCCGCTTTAGCCAGCTGAACAGCGCTATTGGCGGCCTTGCGGGCGGTTCTGCCGGTGAGCGCCTCAAGCCGCCTTACGCCGGCGCCGACGGCGCTCTCGGCCAGCACGGAAATCACCCCGATGTCGCCGGTGCGCCGCACATGGGTGCCGCCGCACAGCTCCACCGACCAGCCCAAAGTATTTTGGCCAATGTTGCCGCCCTCACCCATGGCCACCACGCGGACCTCGTCGCCGTATTTCTCCCCGAACAGCGCGCGCGCACCGGAGGAAATCGCCTCGTCCACCGCCATCAGGCGGGTGGTCACTGGAGAATTCTGCGTCACCACGTCATTGGCGATGTCTTCGACCCGCTCGATCTCGGCCGCGCTCATCGGCTTGGGATGGGAGAAATCGAAGCGCAACCGGTCGGGCGCCACCAGCGAGCCCTTCTGCGCCACGTGATCGCCGAGCACCTGGCGCAGCGCCTCATGCAGCAGATGGGTGGCGGAATGATTCTGCCGGATCATGCCGCGGCGGGCGCGATCGACGTCGAGCGACAGCGCGGCGCCGGGCTTGAGTACGCCCTCCTCCACCGTGCCGGAATGCACGAACAGGTCGCCGGCTTTCTTCTGGGTATCGGTGACGCGGAAGCGCACGCCCTCACCCAGCATCATGCCGGTGTCGCCGACCTGGCCGCCCGACTCGCCATAGAATGGGGTCTGGTTGAGCACGACCGCGCCGCTTTCGCCGGATTTCAGCTGATCGACCGCCTTGCCCTCGCGCACCAGGGCTGCGACCACGGCTTCGGCGCTTTCGGTCTCGTAGCCCAGGAATTCGGTGGCGCCGGCTTTTTCGCGCAGCGCAAACCATACGGTCTCGGTCGCGGCCTCGCCGGAGCCGGCCCAGGAGGCGCGCGCCTTTTCGCGCTGGCGCTCCATCGCGATCTTGAACGCCTCGGTATCGACAGCGATGCCGCGCGGCCGGAGCGCATCCTGGGTGAGGTCGAGGGGAAAGCCGAATGTGTCGTACAGCGTAAACGCGGTTTCGCCCTTGAGCTTGTCGCCGCGCTTGAGCGCGCGCGTCTCCTCGTCGAGGATTGCCAGGCCGCGCTCGAGCGTCTTGCGAAAGCGAGTCTCTTCCAGTTTGAGCGTCTCCGCGATCAGGGGTTCCGCGCGTTGCAGTTCGGGATAGGCCTGGCCCATCTCGCGCACCAGCACCGGCACCAGCCGCCATATCAGCGGGTCCTTGCTGCCGAGCAGTTCGGCATGACGCATGGCGCGGCGCATGATCCGGCGCAGCACATAGCCGCGGCCTTCGTTCGACGGCAGCACGCCGTCGGCGATCAGGAAGGCGCTGGCGCGCAGATGATCGGCGATCACCCGGTGCGAGACGCCCTTTGGCCCGTCGGCCTTGACGCCGGTCAGCTCGGCGACCGCACCGATGATCGCGGCGAACAGATCGATCTGGTAATTGTCGTGGGTGCCTTGCAGCACCGCGGCGATGCGCTCGAGCCCCATGCCGGTGTCGATCGACGGCTTGGGCAGATCGACGCGCTCACCGCCCGGCAGCTGCTCGTATTGCATGAACACGAGATTCCAGATCTCGATGAAGCGGTCGCCTTCGGAGTCGGGCGAGCCCGGCGGGCCGCCAGCGATTGCCTCGCCGTGGTCGTAGAAGATTTCCGAACACGGCCCGCACGGGCCGGTATCGCCCATCGCCCAGAAATTGTCGGCGCCGGCGATGCGGATGATACGGGATTCGGGCAGGCCGGCGATCTTCTTCCACAGCCGGAAGGCTTCGTCGTCGTCGATATAGACGGTGGCGAGCAGCCGTTCCTTCGGCAGGGCGAATTCCTTGTGCACCAGGTTCCAAGCAAGCTCGATGGCGCGCTCCTTGAAATAATCGCCGAACGAGAAGTTGCCGAGCATCTCGAAGAAGGTGTGGTGGCGGGCGGTGTAGCCGACATTGTCGAGGTCGTTATGCTTGCCGCCGGCGCGCACGCATTTCTGCGCGCTCACCGCGCGCGCATAGGGACGCTTCTCCAGGCCGGTGAAGACGTTCTTGAACTGCACCATGCCGGCATTGGTGAACATCAAGGTGGGATCGTTGCGCGGCACGAGCGGCGACGACGGCACGGCGGTGTGGCCGTTGCGCGCGAAGTAGTCGACGAAGGCCGACCTGATCTCGTTGACGCCGCTCATGTTGACGCCGCTCTTGGCTCGCCTGCGGCCGGGGGGACGTTTGCTAAATCCCCGTCCGGCTTGATGTTTCTGGCAGGTTATTTAGCGGCGGGGGGGCACGAAGTCCAGGAAGGGCAGCAACCGCATCTGCGGACGCAAGGGACATTCGACGAAGGCGTTATTGCCGGCCGGGGCGCCGTAATCGCAGGCGCGGCTAATCGCGGTCGACGGCAACGGCCGTCACCGGGCGGTAGATGTACACATTGATGGCCTCTTTCAGGTCAGCCATTCGCTCGGCAATCACGGGGTAGGCTGCCTTGATCCGCCCGGCGAACTGCGCGATTGCCGTGGTCAGTTGCTCTTGCAGCGCCAGATTGTCCTGCTGGTCCTGCGGCGTGGGCGCGTAGGTCATGTCCTTCATTCCGCTTTCAGCGAACCGTTTGAGCTTGTCGTCGATCGCCATCAATTTGGTGCGGACATCGATGAGCTGCGGCAGCGACTCGTTGATCAGCGGATAGTAGATTTTTCTGATCTCGGTCACCGTCGCCATGAGCTGGCTTTCGAGGGTTTTGTTGCGCAGCTAGATGCTGGCGCGCACGACCGCGATCTTCACCTCGAAGAACGTGTTCTTGTCTTGCTCATACAGAGTTTCGATCGTCGTCTTGGCCGGATCCAAAATGCTGAAATCGAACAACGAGGTCTGTAGAAAATACTCCCATTTCTCGACCGCCACGCGGTAGCCGACCAATTCTCCGCGTTCTTCGCTGCGCAATTCCTTCTTGACGTCGAGCGAGGTCTTGCGGATGTCCTCCACGCTCTTGGCCAGCGCTTCCAGGCGTTTTTCGATAAACCCCTTGGCGAAATAGACCACCACGGCGGCGATGATAAAACCGATCGACGCGTTTTGCAGGAATTGAAAAATTTCGTTCATCGCAATTCCCCCTCACAACCGGCCCCCGGGCGGCCCAGGTAACACGATCCTAGCCAATATCGCCGGGCGCGTAAGGCGGGAACGCGGGCCGGCAGCACCCGCGACGAAGGCGGAAGACGGTGATTGCAGGAGGCACGCACGCCTGTCCGAGCATCGCAAAAAACCTCGCCCCCATCTCCGGGACGGCCGCTTGACGCAGCCGGTCGCGGAAATGAGGGCGACACTCACGCGCTAGGAAGCCTTGAACGCTAGGAAGCCTTGAACGCTAGGAAGATTCGAAAGAGATCGTGAAACCGTGACGCGGTCAGGCCTCGGCGGCCTCGGCATCATCCTCGCCCTCGCCCTCGCCCTCGCCGGCGAGAATCTTTTCGGCGATCAGGCCGGAATTCTGCCGGATCGCGGCCTCGATCTTGGCGGCCATGTCGGGATTGGCCTTGAGAAAGGTTTTGGCGTTCTCACGGCCCTGGCCGATGCGCTGGCTGTCGTAGGAGAACCAGGCGCCGGATTTCTCCACCACGCCGGCCTTGACGCCTAAGTCGATCAGCTCGCCCATCTTGGAGACGCCTTCGCCATACATGATGTCGAACTCGACCTGCTTGAACGGAGGCGCCAGCTTGTTCTTGACCACCTTGACGCGGGTCTGGTTGCCGACCACCTCGTCGCGCTCCTTGATGGCGCCGATGCGGCGAATGTCGAGGCGGACCGAGGCATAGAATTTCAGCGCATTGCCGCCGCTGGTGGTTTCCGGCGAGCCATACATCACGCCGATCTTCATGCGGATCTGGTTGATGAAGATGACCATGGTGCGCGAGCGGCCGATCGAGGCGGTGAGCTTGCGCAGCGCCTGGCTCATCAGGCGGGCTTGGCTGCCCGGCTGCACGTCGCCCATCTCGCCTTCCAGCTCGGCGCGCGGCACCAGCGCAGCCACCGAATCGATCACCAGCACGTCGATGGCGCCGGAGCGCACCAGCGTATCGCAGATTTCCAGCGCCTGCTCGCCGGTGTCGGGCTGCGAGATCAACAGATCGTCGACCTTGACCCCGAGCTTGCGCGCATAGACCGGATCGAGCGCGTGTTCGGCATCGACAAAGGCGCAGATGCCGCCCTTCTTCTGGGCTTCCGCTACCGTGTGCAGAGCGAGCGTGGTCTTGCCGGAGCTTTCCGGACCGTAGATTTCGACCACGCGCCCGCGCGGCAGTCCGCCGACGCCAAGCGCGATGTCGAGGCCGAGCGAGCCCGAGGGGATGGTCTCGACGTCCATCGACTTGTCATTCTTGCCGAGCCGCATGATCGAGCCCTTGCCGAAATTGCGCTCGATCTGCGAGAGCGCGGCATCAAGGGCCTTCGACTTGTCCATGGACGAACTTTCAACCACACGTAGCGCTGCGGGGGCCATCGCTCCACTCCCTTAGGACGGATTCGGGGGACCGACAACGCGGGGCTTTTCCCTGCCCGCCGGTCCGTGAAACGACTATGTACACTATTTGTTCTTGGTTCGCAATATGTTCTTTTTGTTGGGGGGCGGCCCTATCCCCTTAGGACATGTACGATGACTCGTGCTAGTCAGGTCCGCCCCTACTAGCCCCGGTATGCTCCGGGAGCGCAGGGAGACGGGCGTATGTGGGAAAATACTTGTTGGGGCCTGCTCGGCTTCGCGGTCACTTTTGGTTTGACCGTGTTAGGACTCCCCCCAGCTTACGAATGGCTCGCGCCCTATTTTCTCTGGGCGGCATTCGCTTGTTTCATTGGCAGCCTTGTTTGCTTTGGTTGCCTGCATTG
>Ga0080064_1003443_pt1 | contig 22859 bp, 22 predicted proteins | sample Subgrocontami54m_FD_69260 | JGI IMG/M metagenome (GOLD analysis project Ga0080064, IMG submission 69260) | Subsurface groundwater microbial communities from S. Glens Falls, New York, USA - GMW46 contaminated, 5.4 m (SPADES assembly) (version 2) ...
CCGGAAAGAAGATCCGACGCTGGTTCGACCCGCCCGAGCCGTTGATGACCGGGGTCGTCCAGAACCAGGACAGCTACATGAAGGGTCGGCTTGGCCAGCGCGCCTTCTACGACCGGCTGCCCGGTGAGCTGGATCGCGCGTTCGCCGACTGGGCCGAGCTGACCGGGCGCCGCTATGCCGGCGTCCAGCCGTATCGCTGCGAGGGCGCGACCGAGATCCTGATCGCCATGGGCACCATCGCCGACACGGCCACGGCGGTCGTCGATCACCTGCGGGCCGTCGGCCGGCCGGTCGGCTGCGTGACGGTCGCCAGCTTCCGACCGTTCCCGGCCGAGGCGCTGTGGGCCGTCGTCCGCGACGCCCGGGCCGTTGCCGTGGTCGAGCGCACCGATGAACCCGCCGCGTACGACAACCCGCTCACCCGCGAGGTCAAGGCGGCACTCTACGACCACGCTGCCGAGGGGAGCCTTGTCCCGCGGGTCCGATCGGTGTCCGCCGGGCTCGGTTCGCGCGATGTCGGCGCGGGCGACCTGGTGGCGGTCTTCGACTGGCTGGCCGACCGTGGAGCGCCCGATGACCGACGCTACGCGACGCTCGGGATCCGCCACCCGCTGGCCCTCCCGGCCACGCCGCTCGACCTGCGCCCGGCCGGCTCGTTCAGCCTGCGCGGCCATTCGATCGGCGGTTTTGGTTCGGTCACCACCAACAAGCTGGTGGCCTCACTGCTCGGCGGCCTGTTCGGGCTCAACGTCCAGGCCTACCCTCGCTACGGGTCGGAGAAGAAGGGCCTGCCGACGACCTACTACCTGACCGTGGCACCGGAACGGATCCGCCAGCACGGTGAGCTCGAGCAGGTGGACTTCGTACCGCTTCATGACGTGGCGGCCTTCCGACAGGGCGACCCGCTCCACGGTCTGACCGACGGTGGGACGGTCTTCGTCCAGTCGGCGCTGACCGACCCGGAGGCGATCTGGACGTCCCTGCCGGTCGACGTACGTCGCCAGGTTCTCGGTCACGGGATCCGTCTCGCCGCCCTCGACACGGCCGCCCTGGCCCGGCAGTACGCGCCCCGGCCGGACCTCGTGCTCCGGATGCAGGGGATCGCCCAGGTCGGTGTCTTCCTTCGGCTGACGCCGTTCGCCGAGCGTGCCGGGCTCGGTCGTGACGAGCTCCTGGCCGCCGTTCGACCCCAGTTGGAGCGCTTCTTCGGGAAGCGCGGCAACGCGGTCGTGGACGCCAACCTGGCCCTGATCGCGGATGCCTATGACGGAGTCCTCGATGTGACCGCTGCGGTCAAGGCCATGGTCCCGATCGGCCGCACGGAGCTGACCGTCCTGGAGGAGGCGCGGTGATGGGAATCCTGAGCGAACCGAAGACGGTCGGGCAGCTGATGACCGCCGACCCGGTCGTGGCCATCGTCGACATGCCGCTGGCCGATGCCGCCGCGATTATGGACTTCTATCGGGTGAGCGGCCTGCCCGTCGTCGATCGGGACGGCGCCCTGGTTGGCGTGGTCAGCCAGATGGACCTCCTCCACGCCCGGACGACCGAGGCGCTATGGGATGCCTGGCCGGGCCTGGCCGTCCGCCACCTGATGTCCCATCCGGCCCTGACGATCACACCCGACGTCAGCCTCGAGGAAGCCGCGCAGCTCATGGAGGAGCGCCGGGTCCATCGGCTGGTCGTGGTGGCCAACGACGGCGAGACGCCGATCGGTGTCCTGTCGGTCAGCGATCTCGTTCGATCGATGGGCGCCTGGAGCGAATCATGACCCAAGGACATTCCGAGGAGCTGGCCCTCCACGAACTGGGCGCGCCGGTCCGGAAGTCCGCCGGCGAGCCCAAGGAGCTCCACGAATCGCGCCTCGCCGGGACGGCCACCGTCCTCGATGTCCATGCCTATGTGGATGACTTCAACGGCTCGATCGTCGACGCCTACCGGCGCGGCGTGGCCGATGCCGAGCTGCCCAGCGAGACCGGGGTCGCCCGGAGCATCATCCCGCCCGGGACGGCAGCGACGCGCGACTTCAGCGGGTTGGCGCCGCGGATCCCCGAATTCCTCCTCGACGCCTGCGTCGGCTGCATGAGCTGTGTCAATGCCTGTCCCGACTCGGCGATCCTCGCGGTCGCCCAGCCAGGGTCGGTCGTGGATGTGGCGATCGAGGCGTTCGCCGCCGGCCAGCCCGACCCGGAGCAGACCGCAACGACGACCCGGGCGCACTTCGCCCGGACGTCGAAGTACGCCGATGTCCCGGCCCGGCGCGGCCTCGAGCCGGCCCAGTTCGGGATCTTCATCGACCCGGTCCACTGCAAAGGCTGCGCGGAGTGTGTCGAAGTCTGTCACGCGCTCGGCTACGACGCGCTCCGGATGGTCGACAAGCAGCCGGCCGAGCCGTCCGGCGGCAGCACGATCGAGCGTTACGCCCGCGACATGCGCTTCTTCCGGTCGCTCCCGCCGACGCCGGTCGCCTACCGGAATGAACGCGCCCTGGCCGACCTCATGCTGGGCGAGCACGCCTTCGGCTACGTCGGTGGCGCCGGTTCGTGCTCCGGCTGCGGCGAGGCCACGGCGATCCGGATGCTCGTCGCAGCGACCCGCCAGATGCATGGTCCGGAGTCGATGGCGATCGTCGCCGCGACCGGCTGCAACACGGTCTTTGGCAGCACCTACCCATACAACCCGTATCTCGTGCCGTGGACGAATTCGCTCTTCGAGAACGCTCCCGCGGTAGCCCTCGGGATCCGCGCCCAGTGGGACCAGGCGGACCATGCCGACCGGCGGCTGTGGGTGATCGGCGGTGACGGCGCGATGTACGACATCGGCTTCCAGTCGCTCTCGCGGATGGTCGCTTCGGGCGCCGACATCAAGGTCCTCGTCCTCGACACGCAGGTCTACTCGAACACCGGTGGCCAGGCATCGACCGCCTCGTTCGGCGGACAGGTGACCAAGCTGTCGGCGTTCGGCTCGGTGGTCCACGGCCGTCCCGAGCCGCGCAAGGAGCTCGGCCGAATCCTGGCCGCCCACGGCAACGCCTATGTCGCCGAGACGACGCCGGCCCACATCAATCACTTCTACCGGGCGATCAGCGAGGCCAACGCCTTCCCCGGTCCGGCGGTCGTGATCGCCTACTCGGCCTGTCAGCCCGAGCACGGCATTGCCGACGATGCCTCGATGGCCCAGTCCAGGCTGGCCGTCGATTCACGGGCCTTCCCATTGTTCACCTTCGACCCCCGCCGCGGCGAACGGCTGTCCGAGCGCTGGTCGCTCCAGGGCAACCCGGCGCTGCGCGAGGACTGGGCGACCCAGCCCGACGGCAGCACCGTCGACTTCCTCGCCTTTGCCCGGACCGAGGGTCGTTTCACGGGTCACTTTGGCGCCGATGGGACCGCGAGCCCGGAGATCCTGGCCACCCAGGCGGATCGGCTGGCGAACTGGCACGTCCTCCAGGAGCTGGCGGGGCTCCGCTAGGTCGGCGGGCCGTGCGGCCCCCGAGAAGCCACCTTTCGACCCTGCCGGGCGGTCGGCCGGTCGGTCATCCTCGTCTCGATGAGGTGTTGCGATGACCACACGAACTAGACGACAGACGCGACGACCGACCCACGAGGCGGTCGTCTGGATCGACCACGACCAGGCCGTGATCGTCGACCAGGGACCCGATGGACCGGCCGCGGTCGAGCTCCTCGATCGGCGGCCAAGCGAGACGGAATCCAGCTTCGATGGCCGGGCGGTCGACGAGGTCGCCGGCCAGGATCGCGTCGTGGTGTCCGGACCCGCCTTCGCGCGGACCGGATTCGAGCGGGCGTATGTCGCGCTGACCCATCGACCGGAACGGCTGGTCGATGTCGAGCCGACGACCTCGACTCGCCAGTCGAGCCGACGCGGGCGCTGACATCCGGCCGCCGGCCGGTCGGATACGATCGACGACCTGATGCGGATGGTATCTGCGGCTGACGCCGTGGCCGGGATCGAGAGCGGCCAGCAGGTCTACGTCCACTGCGCGGCGGCGGCGCCATCGGTCCTCCTCGACGCGCTCGTGGCGCGAGCGCCCGAGCTTCGCGACGTCGGAATGATCCACCTCCACACGGAGGGACCCGGGCCCCACCTGGCACCCGAGATGGCACGCCATTTCCGCCACCGGGCGCTGTTCGTCGGGCCAAACGCCCGGGCCGCGGTCAACGAGGGGCGGGCCGACTACGTGCCGGTCTTCCTGTCCGAGGTCCCCCACCTGTTCGATCGCGGAGCGCTGCCGCTCGACGCGGTCCTGGTCAACGCGACCCTGCCCGACGCCCACGGCTTCTGCTCGCTTGGCGTCTCGGTCGAGGCGATGCAGTCGGCCATTCGAGCCGCCCGGACCGTGATCGTCCAGCTCAACCGGGCGATGCCCAGGACCCTTGGCGAGAGCTTCATCCACGTCGACGACATCGACCTGGCGGTGGAGGTCGATCTGCCGCCTTATGAGCACATCGGCGGACCGGTCGGCGAGATCGAGCGGCGGATCGGCGAATTCGTCGCCGAGCGGGTCCCCAACGGGGCGACCATCCAGCTCGGCATCGGAGCCATCCCGGCCGCGACCGCGCTCGCCCTCCAGGGCCACCGCGACCTCGGGATCCACACCGAGATGTTCACCGACCCGGTTGTCGACCTGGTCGAGCGAGGGGTGGTCACCGGCGCCTGCAAGGAGCGCAATCGGGGCAAGATCGTGACCGCCTTCGTGATGGGCTCGCGGCGCCTGTACGACTTCGTCCACGACAACCCGATGGTCGAGATGCGCCCGGTCGACTTCACCAACGACACCCATGTCATCCGTTCGTTTGGGACGATGAGCGCGATCAACTCGGCGATCGAGGTCGATCTGACCGGCCAGGTCGTGGCCGACTCGATCGGGTCGACGATCTACAGCGGCGTGGGCGGTCAGATGGACTTCATCCGCGGCGCGGCCCTGGCTCGCGATGGCCGGGCGATCATCGCCCTGCCATCGACTGCCGCCGGGGGCACCCGGTCGCGGATCGTGCCCACCCTGACGCCCGGTGCCGGCGTCGTGACCACCCGCGCCCATGTGCGCACGATCGTGACCGAGTGGGGTGTCGCCGAGCTGTTTGGGCGCAGCCTGCGCGAGCGCTGCCGCGAGCTGATCGCAATCGCCCATCCGGACTTCCGCGACGACCTCGTCCACGCCGCCCGCGAGCGCGGCCTGGCCTGATCAACGTCGACGAGGCGACCCTCCTCCGGTGTCGCCTCGTCGCGCTGCGGTCGCGTGGGGACGGATCAGCGGGCGACGACCACGGTTGCCGTTGCGTGGGTGGCGACGTGCTCCGAGACGCTCCCCTGGAGGACCCGAGCCACGGCCCCGAGCCCACGGGAGCCGACGACCACCATCTCGTACCCGCCGTCTTCGGCGATCCGCTCGATCGTCAGCGCCGGGTCTCCGGCGGTCTCGATCAGGGCCGGTTCGATCCGGTGCCCCGCGAGCAGTCGCTTGGCTTCGGCCAGCTGGGCCTTGTGGATCGGCCCGTCGTCCCAGGGATCGATCGGTGCCCGGCCCGGATGAACCGGGATGACACTGACCACGGCAACGTCGGCCTCAAATCGCTTGGCCAGCTCGGCGGTCAGATCGAGCGCGCGATGCGCGGGAGCTCCGCCGTCGTATGCCAGAAGAATCTTCATCTGACGGCATCCTTTCCTGCTTGAGCGGCTCCTGGATCGGAGCCGCCCCCACCGTGACGAGGATGCGCGCCGGACGACCGCCGGACGACCGCCGACGGTCACAAGGACGCGGGACCAATGGCCCTCGATCCGGCACCCGGGCCCGGCCACGATTCGGTGGTGAGCCCAACGACCGGCGCCCTGCTCAGCCGAACCTGGTTTGCCGCCGACATGCCCCCGGCGGTCAGCCGGCGGCTGGCCGCGATCGGCGCGATCGCCGATGTCGAGACCGGCATGCCGGTCGTCCAGGAAGGCACGCCATGCCGCTCGCTTGGCGTCGTCGTCAGCGGCCGGATCGCGCTCCGCCTGGCCGTGCCCGGGGTCGGCGACCGGACGATCCTGACCATCGACGAAGGCGATCTCTTCGGCTGGTCCGCCCTCCTGCCCGGCTCGCTGGCGACCTCGACCGGGATCGCCCTCGTTCCGACCCGGGTCGTGCTGTTCGAGCGTGACCGGATGCTGGCCGCGCTGGCCAGCGATGACGAGTTGGCCGCCGCCGTGTATCGGCGGGTTCTGATCGCGGTGGTCCGGCGCCTCCACGCGACCCGGCTCCAGCTCCTCGACGTGTACCGGGCGGGGAACGAGCCGTGGTGACCGACATCGCCCGGTTCCTGCCCCGAGCCGAGCTCAATCGACTGTTCGAGGCACTGGCAGCCGACGGCCGGCGGGTCATCGGCCCCACGGTCGTGGATGACGCGATCGTCTATGACCAGCTCACCTCACCGGCCGACCTGCCGGTCGGTTGGACCGCGGACAGCGCACCGGCGACCTACCGGCTCCGAGCGACCGGCCGTGACCGAGCGTTCGACTATGCGGTCGGGGTCACCTCGTGGAAACGGTTCAACCATCCGCCGATCGTGCCCCTGACCCGTGGCCGGCGCGATGGCGACCGGGTCGCGGTGGAGTCGGTCCTGCCCGTGGCGCCGCGATCGGCCTACCTGGGCGTTCGGGCCTGCGAGCTGGCCGCGCTCACGATCCAGAACCGGGCGATGCGGGCCGGTCCGCTCGGTGATGCCGATCATGCAGCCCGCGACGAGGCGGCCCTGGTCGTGGCGGTCGAGTGTGCGACGGCCGCCGACACCTGCTTCTGCACGTCGATGGGCACCGGCCCCGAGGTCACCGGCGGGGCCGACATCGTCCTGTCCGAGCTCGACGACGGGTTCGTTGTCCGAACGAGCAGCGAGAGCGGAGCTCGCCTCGTCGACGGGCTCGACCTTCAGCCCGCCGAGTCGCCCCAGACCGATCGAGCGGCGGCCCAGGTAGCCGCGGTGCGCGAGTCGATCGGCGATCCGGTCCCGACCGAGGGCCTGCCCGAACGCCTCCGTGCCGCGCTCGACCACCCGCGCTGGGCCGAGGTCGCCGAGCGCTGCCTGGCCTGCGCCAACTGCACCCTGGTCTGTCCGACCTGCTTCTGTACCAGCGTTTCGGTGGCGTCCGACCTGACCGGCACCGAGGCCACCACCGAACGAGCCTGGGACAGCTGCTTCAGCCTCGGCTTCGGGCGGGTCGCCGGCGAGGCCAACTTCCGGCCGCGTGTCCGCGATCGGTATCGCCAGTGGCTGACCCACAAGTTCTCGACCTGGTGGGATCAGTTCGGCTCGAGCGGTTGCGTCGGTTGCGGTCGATGCATCGCCTGGTGCCCGGTCGGCATCGACGTCCGCGAGGAGTTGCTGGCGATCGCCCCCGCCGGAGCGCCGAGCGGGCCGATCCCCTGGCCGCCTTCTCCGCTGGCCGGACGAGCGCCCGCGCCCCTGGCGGTCGTGGCGCCGGCCGAGCACGTCACGGTCCGGGTGGCCGATCTCGGCGCCGAGACCGCCGACACCGTGACCCTCCGGCTGGCCACGACCGACCCGACGCTCCTGGCGGCTCGCCCCGGCCAGTTCGTGATGGTCGAGTTGCCGGGCTTTGCGGTTCCGCCGGTCTCCATCTCCCGAATGCGGCCGACCGGGCTCGATCTGACGATCCGGTCGGTCGGTCCGGCCACGGCCGCTTTGACGAGCCTGGCGATCGGGGCCGAGCTGTCCCTGCGTGGGCCGCTCGGGCGCGGATGGCCGATCGCAGCGGCATTCGGCCGGGATGTGGTCATCGTCGCCGGTGGGATCGGGCTGGCGCCGCTGCGACCGTTGATCGACGCGATCCTGGCCGACCGGCCGCGGTTCGGCGCCGTGCGCATCTATCTCGGCGCGCGGAGCCCACGCGATCGCCTGTTCGTGCCGGAGATGGCCGCCCTGGCCGGTCGAGCGGACGTCGAAGTGGCGGAGATCGTCGATCGGGCCGGGCCGGAGTGGCTCGGTCGGGTCGGGATCGTGACCCAGCTGTTCGACCGGGCCGCCTGGGACGGTTCGCGGGCCACGGCCTTCATGTGCGGCCCCGAACGGATGATGCAGGCCAGCGCGACCACCTTTGAGCGCCTTGGCGTCAGGACCGATTCCACCTGGCTGACCCTCGAGCGGAACATGGCCTGCGGGGTGGGCACCTGCGGCCATTGCCAGCTGGGCCCGTTCTTCGTCTGTCGGGACGGGCCCGTCTTTTCGCTGGCCGAGCTGGGCACGGCCTTCGGACGGGAGGGCCTGTGATGCCCCCCGAACCACGGGTCGAATCCGGCCGGCGCTCGGCGCGTTCGGCGACCAGCCAGCGGCCGCGGATCGGCATCGTCAAGTTCGCCTCGTGCGACGGCTGCCAGCTGACCCTGCTCGACCTGGAGGACGAGCTCCTGGCGATCTCCGAACGGGTCGACCTGGTCGAGTTCGCCGAGGCGACCTCGCGGCGGTCATCGGGCCCGTTTGACGTGCTGTTCGTCGAAGGCTCGATCAGCACCGCCGAGCAGGCCGAGGAAATCGCCCGGCTGCGGGCGGTAACGGCACGGCTGATCACGATCGGGGCGTGCGCCACGGCCGGTGGCATCCAGGCCATCCGGAACTGGTTCGACCATGACGAGATCCGAGCCGCCATCTACCCGGAGCCGGCATTCGTCGAATCCCTGGCCATGGCCCGGCCAGTGGCCGACTTCGTGGCCGTCGACGGCGAATTGCGCGGCTGCCCGATCTCGCCGGCTCAACTCCGCGAGTTCCTGGTCGCCCTGGTCAGCGGTCGGCGGCCGCAGCTTCCCGATGAGGCCGTGTGCATCGAATGCAAACGCCGGGGCGTCGTGTGCGTGGCGGTCGCCCGCGGCATCGCCTGCCTCGGACCGGTGACCCGGACCGGTTGCGGGGCGATCTGCCCGGCTTACGGTCGGGGTTGCTACGGCTGCTTTGGCCCGCGCGAATCGGCCAACACCGTCGCCCTGGCCGAGTGGCTCTCGGACGGCCGCTCCGCATCCGACGTTGGACGGCTGTTCTCCGGCTTCACCGCCTGGTCCGAGCCGTTCCGGGCCACGATCGACGCTCACGGTGGGCCACCGGGACCGCGTCGGCAGCCGCCGGAGCCAGGCGATGCATGACACCGCGGTGCCCGCCGGTTCGAGCGGCGATCTGACCATCGACGTGGCCGGGCTGACCCGAGTCGAGGGCGAGGGCTCGCTCAGCCTGCGGGTCCGGAACGGCACGGTCGAGGAGGCGCATCTGGAGATCTTCGAGGCGCCGCGCTACTTCGAGCGGCTGGTCGTCGGCCGGACGCCCGACGAGGTCATCGACATCGTGGCCCGGATCTGCGGGATCTGCCCGATCGCCTACCAGATGACCGCGGTCCACGCCTTCGAGCACGGTCTGGGCATCCCCATCGACCCCTCCGTTCGGGCGCTGCGTCGCCTGCTCTACTGCGGCGAGTGGATCGAGAGCCATGCCCTCCACGTGTACCTGCTCCACCTGCCCGACTTCCTCGGCTACGCCAGCGCGCTGGAACTCGCCAAGGACCAACGGTCGACCGTCGAGGCGGGGCTGACCCTCAAGAAGGCAGGCAACAGGATCCTCGAGCTGGTCGGGGGCCGGGCGATCCATCCGGTCTCGGTTCGGGTCGGCGGGTTCTCCCGAACCTTCCGGAGAAGCGAGCTCGCCAGCCTCCGCCGGCCGTTGGCCGAGGCGCTCGAGATCGCCCTCCGGACGGTCGATCTCGTGGCCGGGCTCGACACTCCCGACTTCAGCCGCAGTGCCCGGCTGGTCGCCCTGCGCCACCCGGATGAATACCCGATGAACGAGGGTCGGATCGTGTCGACCGACGGCCTCGATCTCGCGCCGACCGATTGGCCGGTCGAGTTCCACGAAGGGCAGGTGGCGTGGTCGCACGCCCTGCAATCTCATGACCGACAGGAGCGACCGTACCTGGTCGGCCCGGCCGCCAGGCTCACCCTCGCGGCGGGTCAACTCCACCCGCTCGCCGCCGCCGCCCTGATCCAGACCGGGCTGGCCGCTGAGATCCGGGACAATCCCTATCGGAGCATCGTGGCCCGGGCGATCGAGCTCGTCGACGCCACGGCCGAGGCGCTCGACATCGTCGATGCCTACCAGGCGCCCGATCGCGCCGCGACGCGCTGGACGCCGGGGCCGGCCTCGGCCGCCTGGGCAACCGAGGCGCCACGCGGCCTGATCTTCCACGCCTACGAGCTCGACGAGCGCGGGCTGGTCGCCCACGCCCAGATCGTCCCGCCGACCAGCCAGAACCAGGCGGCAATCGAGGCGGACCTGGTCGATTTCGCCCCGCGGGTCCTCGACCTGCCAAAGGACCAGGCGACCCATCGGATCGAGCAGCTCGTCCGGAGCTACGACCCGTGCATCAGCTGCGCGACCCACTTCCTCGACCTGCACGTCGAGGACGTCTCATGAGCGCCCGGGCCAGGGGTCAGACCGTCGCGGTCGAAGTCCTGGTCTGTGGCTCGCAAGACCGGGCCGACGACGGCGCGGCGATCGCCGCCTGCGCGGTGCTCGGGGCGGGGCTGCCGGTCGACGTCCGGCTCCGGATCGTCGGTCAGCTCGACGTCGACCACCTCGTGTCGATCGCGCCGGATGCAGCGATCGTGATCGTCGACGCGGCGAACGGGATCGAGCCGGGTGTCGTCCTCGAGCGGCCGCTGGCCGAGTTGACGGACCCGGGAACCGACCAGTTCCAGTCGTCCCACGCGTTGTCGATCCCGGACACGGTGGCCCTCGCCGAGGCGATCGTCGGCCACCGCCTGCGTGGTCGGACCGTCGTCATCGGGGGCGCTGAGTTCGGGCTGGGGCGCCCGATCAGCCCGGTCGTCGCCGCAGCCCTGCCAACCCTGTCACGCGCCGTGACCAACGCCATCGAGCACGCTCGACTCGAAGACGGCCAGAGCCGGGGAGGCCACTGATGTGCCTCATGGCTCCCGGCCAGGTCATCGCGATCGACGGCCCGATGGTAATGGTCGCGGTCTCCGGGAGGCGCCGGGCGGCATCGATCCTGGCCGAACCCGGCGTTCGGGTCGGCGACTGGGTGGTCGTAGCCGGCGACATCGTGCTGCGCCGGATCGACCCCGCCACGGCCAGCGCGATGACCGACGCCGTCGAGCTCGCCTCAGCCCCGGACCCGAGACCGAGCCCCGCAGGTCGACCAACCGAACCGAGAGGAGCCCCAGGTGACTGACCGCCACGTCAATCGAGCGCGGATCCGACGAGCGATCCCGGACACCGTCGGGTGGGGAGTCGGACTGGCCGTGGTCGCGGCAGCGATCAGCGGGCTGGCCATCTGGCTCAACGCCTTCGCGGTCAAGCAGGTCCCGGATGCGGCCGTCTATACCACCCTCAAGAACGGCGTGGCCGGGCTCGTGCTGTTGGCCATCTCGACCCGGCTCGTCCGCCCGGCGGACCTTCGCCAGATCCGCCGCCGCCAGGGCCTGGCCCTGACCATGGTCGGCCTGGTCGGTGGCGGGGTCGCGTTCCTGCTCTTCTTCAGTGGCCTGGCGATGGCCAGCGCGCCGTCCGCGGCGTTCATCCAGAAGACGATGTTCGTGTGGGTCGCGATCCTCGCCGTGCCGCTCCTCGGCGAGCGGCTTGGCGTGACGCAGCTGGTGGCCCTCGGGGTGCTCATCGCCGGTCAGGCGCTCGTCCTGCCGCCACGGAACTTGGCCTGGGGCACGGGCGAGACGATGATCCTGGCGGCCACCCTGTGCTGGGCCGCCGAAGTGGTCGCCGTCCGACGCTTCCTGCGCGCGGTCCCGACGCCGATCGTCGCCACCGGCCGCCTGGCGATCGGCCTCGTTGCGTTGGTCGGGTTCGTCGCGGTCACGGGCCGGACGGCCGGGATCCTGGCCCTCCGACCAGAGGCCTACGGCTGGATCCTGCTGACCGGGCTGGTTCTCGCGGGCTACGTGGGGACCTGGTTCGGCGCGCTCAAGCGGGCTCCGGCCACCGTCGTCACCAGCATCCTCGTCGGAGGGGCCGTGATCACCGGCGGACTCCAGGCGCTGGCGAAGGGCGGCCCGCCGTCGGTCGACCTCGTGGCGGGTTACCTCCTGATCGCCGCCGCGGCCGCGGCAATCGCCTGGTTGACCATCCGTGCCGGCATCGCCGTCGGGACGACCCGGACCGGGACGACGGGCCCGGCGCTCGATGCTTGACCGGTCCGACCAGCCGTCAGCCCAGGCGCGTCTCGGCCCGGCCGATACCCCGCGGCATCCGGCCGCCTCGGGTCCGGTCCTGTTCGCGCGCTACGCGTTTGGGCCGAATCGACTCGGCTACTGCGGGCCCGACGACGCGACGGAGCTGTTCGAGCTCGCGGTCGATGGTCGTCGTCAGGACGATCTGCGGGCGCTGGCCCATCGGTTCGACGGGGCGTGGCCGTACCTCGAGCTGATCGCCCAATCGAACGGTCGCCCAGACCCCCTCGACCCGGAGGTCGTCGAGACGTATTGGCTCGGCAACGAGCTGCTCGAACGGGTCCGCCCGATGGCGCTCGGCGCCTCGCTCGATCGGCGGTTCCGGCCGCGGGTCCGGGCCGCCGAATGGCGCTGGCTGGCGGGCAAGCCGGAGGTGGGGGCCAAGCCGGTCCACGCCTTCCACGTCCTCGAAGTCTTTCCCCGGGCCGGTCTTCTACGGACCGATCGGGTCGACGACGTGCTGGGGGTCATCGACCGGTGCCGCATCCGGTGGGGCCGGGTGATCGCGGTCGAGGGGGACTGGCTGGTGGTGGCCATCGCCCCGCTCCGCTTGGTCGATGGTCGGCTGGTCCTCGCCGAGTCCCAGATCGAGCGCGTCCAGGCGTGGCGAGACGGGGCCGGATTCGTGACTGACATCGAGCCCGACGACGTGATCTCGGTCCATTGGAGCTGGGCCTGCGATCGGCTCGACCGCCGCCGCCTGGCCAACCTCATGGGCTGGACGCACCACCAGCTCGACCTCGCGAACGCGACCATCTGAACGTGGCCAACGGGCGCCGGGATGGGTCGGACGGCCCCTCGAAAGGTGCCGTTCGCGCCTCCCACGGGCACCCAACCAGGTCCATCGTGCAGTCAGGGGAAACGGGATCCAGGTGACCCCGCTCCAGGTCACGAGGATGGAACGATGGTCGACAGGGCAGACCCGACCGGAGCCGTTTGGGCATTCACCGAGCACGAGCACCGCGAGCTGGTCCATGGGATCGACCGGATCCACGATCTCGCCTGCCAGATCGGGGCCTGGATCAGCCCGGACCTGTCGGCCCGGGTCACCGATGTTCTCGACTGGCTGGACCGCGAGCTCGGTGCCCACATCGCGTGGGAGGAGGCCTGGCTCTACCCGGAGATCGATGTCCGGGCCGGGACGCCCTGGGCGACCCGCTCGGCGCGCTTCGATCACGGTCAGATTCGGGACATGGTCGTCCGCCTCCGTGGTGACGACCGACTGCTCCTCGGAGCCGGAGCCAGGGAGCGGGTGCCCGAGCTGCGCTGTCATCTGTTCGCGCTCGAGGCTCTCCTCCGGGCCCACATCGATCGCGAAGAGCGCTACCTGATCCCCCTCCTCGCCGAGGATCGCTCGCCAGCGCCATCGGTCGCGCCCGCCCTCGGGCCGCCTCGGTCGGGTTGAGCGCGCATGACGAGGCATCCGATGAGCGCCGTCCAGCCAAACGATCTCGAGCTCGATCCACTCGTTCTCGATCCGGCCGGCGCGGCGCCGCTCCTGGCCAACCTTGGGTTCATCGCCAGCTCGGACCTGCCAGACGGACCGGGTCCGGCCTATCTGCTGGTCGCCTTCCGGGCCGAACCGACCCTTCGCCACTATGACCCTGAACGGGTCGAGTACTGGCTCACCGACCGTCGACGCGGCACCCGGGGAACGCTGACCCGGGACACCCGGCTGCCGATCCGAACCGACTTTTCGTGGGGCATGATCCGGATCGTCGATCGACTCCGGGCATCGAACGAATACCTGACCTTTGGCGGGTCGCTGGCGGCCGCCCCGATCGACGGCACGGTCGTCGCGGTGTTCACCTCGCCGGCGCCGATCCTGCGCCGGGGTGGCCACTCGCAGGGCTGGGACCAGGCCGCCGAATGCGTCGGTGCCTTCTTCGGCCGGTTGATGGTGGCAATCGACTACGTCCCCGGGTTCGAGGCCCGGATGGCCGAAGCCGAACCGGTGGTCCGCTATGCCGCCTTCGTCGCCGATGCCGTCGCCCGCTACCGGGCGAGCTCGGCCCTGCGATCCGAACAACCCGAGCTCTGGGCCCTCCTCGAGGTGGAGGAACGCCGCCTGCGGGCGGACCGGCCAACCGACTGGACGACCGGGGTCGAGCTGCTTCGCGAATGTCAATCCCAGGGCGGCTGAGCCGTGACGAACCCGGCCCGGACGGCTGACGGTCCGATGCGCGTCCTCGTTGCGACCGACGGCTCGGATCCCGCCGACCTGGCCATCGACCTCGTCGACGGTGCAGCCTGGGGGCCGGGCTCCGAGATCTTCGTGGTCGAGGCGGTCGAGTCTGGCGCCGGGCTGTTCGGTGGCCCGTGGCCGGCGCTGGCCATGGTCCAGGCGGATCGGATCGAAGCGGACATCCGAGCCCAGGCCAGCCGGACGGTCGAGGCGGCCCGGGCACGACTGGTCCGGTCCGGCCTGCGCGTCGAGACGGCGGTCCTCCGCGGACGCCCGGCGACCGCGATCGTCGATCGCGCCGGCGACCTGCGGGCGGATCTGATCGTGGTCGGGAGTCGCGGTCACGGGACGATCGGCTCGATGCTGCTCGGTTCAACCTCGGCCGAGGTGATCGACCACGCGGAGATCCCCGTGCTCGTTGCCCGGCGGTCCGGCATCGGGCGGGTTGTGCTGGCCTGGGACGGGTCGCCCTCCGCGACGCGAGCGGCCGACCTCCTGCGCAACTGGCCGATCCTGGCCGGCGCGTCCGTCCGGGTCGTCGGCGTGGCCGACATCGAGATGCCCTGGTGGACCGGCTTCCCCGAGCCGAGCATGCCCGAGCCGACCCCGAGCTACCTCGATGCCGCTGAGGCCGCCCGGCGCCACCGCGACCAGCTCCTGCACGACATGGCCGGTGACCTCGAGGCGGCCGGGTTCCGGACCGAGATCGACCCGCGTGACGGTGACGCGGCGACTCAGATCCTCGCCGCGGCGGCATCGGCCGATGCCGATCTGATCGTGATGGGCACCCACGGCCGGACCGGCCTAGCCCGCCTCGTCATCGGGAGCGTCGCCCGCAACGTCGTCCAGCATGCCACCTGTTCAGTCCTGGTCGTCCGCGATCGAGCTGGCGCCTAGGTCGGCTCGGCCGGAGCCGGCTCGATCGGCAGTCCGGCCGCGGCCCAGGCCTCGAACCCGCCGATGAGGTCCGTGGCCAACCCGAAGCCAAGATCGCGCAGGGTGGCCGCCGCCAGACTCGACGAATAGCCATGGGCGCAGACGAGGACGATTCGTCGCTGGAGGTCCGACAACGCTGGATCGTCATGGTCCGAGCTCGGATCCAGGCGCCAGAACAGGACCGACAACGGCACGTGGACCGACCCCGGAATAATCCCGCTCGCGCGCCGGAGGTCGGCCGATCGGGTATCGATCAGGAGCGCCCCGTCGACCAGCGCCCGCATCGCCTGGGCGGGCTCGAGACGATCGAGTCGTGAGCGAGCTTCCGCGAGCAGGTCCCCGATGGTCTGTCGTTTCCGGACCCCTGGCGACGCCGCGTCGAGGTCGGCCTTGGCCATCGTCACCGCGCTGATCGGCCGAGGCAGCGACCGGGTCATCGTCAGTCGGCGCAGTCCGAACGCGCGATCAGGGCGTCGGGACGAGGTCGATGACCAGCCGGGTCGGTGCCCGCAGGATCGAGATGTGGGCGCACGCCGGACCCGACATCCCAACCAGCCAGGTCGAGTCACCCTCGAACCCGGAGATCGCCAGGAGCTCCTTGAGGAGCGGGAAGCCGGGCTTCTGGTCCGACCACGAGTCCTTGACCGTCTCGACCGCGATGTGGGTGAGGTGGATCCGCAGGAAGGTCGATCCCTCGATCGTCACGGGGAGGTCGCTCGGGTCGAACTTGAACGGCGGTGAGGTGCGCTCGATCAGGATCGCCGGCAGTCGATCGTTCTGGAACTGATACACGATCCGGTCGAACCCGGGGTGCGCTCCGACCCGGACGTCGGCGACTCCGACCGTCAGCGAGCCGCTGAACCGGTCATATGGGAGCGTCGTGCAGGCGATGCCGATGGGCGTCGCGGTCGGGCTGGGGCTGGGGCTGGGCGTGGGGGCGACGGTCGCCGTGGGGGTCGGGCTGGGTGTCGGAGCGACGCTCGGCGGCGCAGAGGTTGGTGACGGCGGGCCGGCTGGACTGCCGGTCGCGGCTGGGGTCGGTGTCGGCGTCGACGGGCTGCAGCCGACGAGGGCGAAGGTCAGGACGACGATCCCGAGGGTGGACCACCGTGATCGGATCACGCGGCGACTCCTGGTCTGCGGGCTACGACGACCCGCGTCTGGCCGTAAGCATGGCCGGCCGGTGACCGCTCGACAAGTGCCAGACGGATCCCGGGCGCACTCCCTGCACGCGCCAAGGGGATGCGCGGCGGTCGCGGTTCGTGACGCGGGGCCGTCGAGGAACGCCGGCTTGAGGCTCGCCGAGGTCCCGGACGCCGCCCCGGGATCAGCCCCTGGTGAAGCGGAGCTGGAACTCGAGGGTCCCCTGGTCGGCGACCGACACGACCGCAAACGAACTCGGTTTGGTGATCCCGTAGTCGGTCCACACGATGGTCAGCGACCCGGTCACCGTGATCGTGCTCCCGGACAGGGTGGCCTTGAGCGGGATCTGGACATCCTTGGTCTGCCCGTGCAGGGTCAGCTGGCCGCTGGCGGTCAGGCTGATCTCGGTGCCGTTGGCTGGGACGGAGCCGAGATCGATCGGGCTGGTCAGCTTGAACTGGGCCTTGGGAAACTGGCCCGTCTCGATGCCCTGGTCCCGCAGCCGACCGTCGCGCCGCGGATCGTCGCTGGCCAGGGTGGTCAGGTCCGCCTCGAAGCTGGCCGCGGTCACCATCGTGCCCGCGATCGTCATCGTCCCGCTGACGTCTGGAGTCCGGCCGACGGCAATGTTGCCGCCGATGCTCGCCAGCTGCTCCTGAACGCGATAGCCCACCCAGGAACTGGAAAAGTCGGAGAACGAGCCGATCGATGAGTCGACCTTCCAGGCTCCATCGATCCCGCCAGTGAGCGGTTGCGCAGTGCCGACGGTCGAAGGGAGCGGGACGGCGGTCTCGCCGACCGCCGCGGGACCCGCCGGTCGGAGGAAGAGATACCAGGTGCCGTAGCCCCCGCCAAGCAGGAGCGCCGCCACCACCACGGCGATGGCCACCGTGACCACGGTCCGTCGCGTGTCGCCGATCATCGAGTCCCTCCGCTGCCCATGGCCGAATCGTAGCCGGCCGGTAGCCGATCGCACTGCGATCGACACCGGTGGAGCATCGACCGGCCCGCCTTTCGGGACCGTTACGGCCCATCCGTACCGTGGCGGGCGGTCGGCCGTCCGCTTACCCTGACCCTTGCCGCCGCACGATCCATCCGTTGCGCCGGGAGCCGGAGGCACGACGCCGAGCGATGTTGTCGATCCAACCCGACCTCGAGGGTGGCCACTCGTGACCGTCCCGCGGCGCACCCTGCTGGCAATCGCCACCCTGATCGCCTGCCTGGTCGGCACGACCACTCCGACCCTGGCCACCGAGTTCCCCAAGGGCTGGCAGGGCTTTCACAGCTACACCGAGCTGACCAGCGAGGTGGCGGCGGTTGCCGCGGCTCACCCGGATATCGTCAAGCTGATCTCGATCGGCCAGAGCTACCAGGGCCGCGAGCTGTGGGCCGCCAAGGTCTCGGACAACGTCCAGGTCGACGAGAACGAGCCCGAGCTCCTGTTTGACGGAACCCACCACTCCGACGAGCACATGCCGGTCGAGATGACCCTCCACATCTTCCACTGGCTGGTCGATGGCTACGGGCTGGATCCGCGGATCACGAACATCGTCAACAGCCGGGAGATCTGGATCGTCTTCCTGGTCAACCCAGATGGCGCGGAGTACGACATCTCGGGCGGGCGCTTCCATTTCTGGCGCAAGAACCGCCAACCAACACCGGGGACGACGGCCATCGGCACCGACCTCAACCGGAACTACGGCTACCGCTGGGGCGGGGGCGGCCGCACGAGCTCGAACCCCCGGGCGATCACCTACCGCGGTCCGCACGCGTTCTCGGCACCCGAGGACCGGGCGATGCGCGACTTCCTGGCCAGCCGGGTGGTCAACGGACGGCAGCAGATCCGGTTGGCGGTCTCGTTCCACGAATACGGCCGGCTCGTGATGTGGTCGTATGGCTACACCAAGACGGACGTCCCACCCGACATGACCGCCGACGATCACCTGGTCATGGCCCGGATCGGGCGGCACATGGCGGCGACGAACGGCTATCGGCCGGAACAGGCCAGCGACCTGTACATCACCTCAGGCACGACCCATGACTACGAGTACGGCGTCTACCGGATCATGGCCTATACCTTCGAGCTTTCGATCAAGGATTACCCCAGGGACAACCTGATCGCGTCGGAGACCGGCCGCAACAAGGAAGCCGTGCTGTACCTGATGGAGCGGGCGTGGTGCCCGTACTCGATCCTTGGCGTCGCCACCCGCACGGCCCGCTGCGGCGCGTTCGACGACGACCTCGAGGTGTCCCGCGGCTGGACGGTGGATCCGGACGGGACCGACACCGCACCGGCGGCCGCCCGGTTCGTCCGGGGCGACCCCGCGCCGACGACCTTCGCCGGACCCAAGCAGCTTGGGACCACGACGTCGGGACGCTCGGCGTTCGTGACCGGCCGCTACGCCGGAACCTCGCCGGGCGCGGCGGACCTGGATGGTCGGACGACGGTCCGCTCGCCGGCGATCGGCCTGTCGACGGCATTGGGCCAGCGGCTGACCTTCCGCTACGTCTTCGCCCACGACCTCCATTCGACGGCCGCCGATACGTTCCGGGCCATCGTCGAGGACCAGGACGGGACGCAGACGACCGTGTTCCTGGTCCACGGGGCTCCCACCGATCTCGACGGCCGCTGGCGAGCGGCCTCGATCTCGATGGACCGGTGGATCGGGCACACCGTCCACATCCGCTTCGAGGCGGTCGATGGCGCGAACGGCAACCTGGTCGAGGCCGAGATCGACGACGTCCGGGTCACCCGGGCCAACTGAAGACCGGCCGGACCTCGGCCCGCGGACATCGCCGCCCAGCGGTTCGCCGGAGCGCCGCCCGTCGGGCGGACTAGGATAGGCAGCGGATGAACGACAGCAACGCCCTGATCGACGAGATCCGAGCCAACGTCATCGGGGACGATGAGGCGGTCGTCGGGCCGTTCGGGCTGCGCCGGGTGACCTACGCCGACTACACCGCCTCGGGCCGCTCGCTGGCGTTCATCGAGGACTTCATCCGCGCGGCGGTCCTGCCGCTGTACGCGAACACCCACACCGAGTCGTCCGGTACGGGGCTCCAGACCGGGCGCTTCCGCGAGGATGCTCGAAGGATCATCGGCGAATCTGTCGGCGCCAACGAACGCGATCACGTCGTCCTGTTCGCCGGCTCGGGCTCGACCGGGGCGATCGACAAGCTCCTCGACTGCCTGGAGATCCGGCTGCCGGCCGATCTCGACGACCGCTACGACCTGGCGGCAAAGGTCCCCGCAGCCGAGCGCCCGGTCGTCTTCATCGGGCCCTACGAGCACCACAGCAACGAGCTGCCCTGGCGCGAGTCATTGGCCGACGTGGTGGTGATCCCCGAGGACCACGACGGCCGGATCGACCTGGCAAGGCTGGAGGCCGAGCTCGTCGCGTATGTCGATCGGCCGCTCAAGATCGGGTCGTTCTCGGCCGCCTCGAATGTGACCGGCGTGATCAGCGACGTCCGGGCGATCTCGGTCCTGCTCCATCGTCACGGGGCGCTGTCGTTCTGGGACTTCGCCGCCGCGGCCCCCTATGTGGCGATCGAGATGGGGCCATTCGCGGAGACCGCGGCCGGTCGTGACAACGACCCGCTGGCCTACAAGGACGCGATCTTCATCTCGCCCCACAAGTTCATCGGCGGGCCGGGCACCCCGGGAGTGCTGGTCGCCCGACGGGAGCTGTTCCGAAACCGAGTCCCGAGCGTGCCTGGCGGCGGGACGGTGGCCTACGTCAACCCCTCGGAGCACGTGTACCTCACCGACATCGAGCACCGCGAGGAGGGCGGCACCCCGGCGATCGTCGAATCGATCCGGGCCGGTCTCGTGTTCGGGCTCAAGGAGGCCGTCGGCACCGAGGCGATCCGCGAGCGCGAGGAGCGGTTCATCGGGCGGGCGATCGAGCGCTGGAGCCGTCATCCGAACATCGAGATCCTCGGCAACCCGGCCCTCGATCGGTTGTCGATCGTGTCGTTCGTGATCCGGATGCCCGATGCGGCGATCGGCGCGATGGGCCACGGCGGGCACCGCTACCTGCACCACAACTACGTCGTCGCCCTGCTCAACGACCTGTTCGGGATCCAGTCACGGGGCGGTTGCTCGTGTGCCGGCCCGTACGGCCACCGGCTGCTCGGGATCGACCTCGACACGAGTCACGAGTTCGAGCGCGAGATCGCCCGCGGGTCGGAGGGGATCAAGCCGGGCTGGGTCCGGGTCAACTTCAACTACTTCATCAGCGAGGCCGTCTTCGGGTTCATCCTCGAAGCCCTGGAGCTCGTCGCCAGCGACGGTTGGCGGCTCCTCCCGCTCTACCGGTTCGAACCGTCGTCCGGGCTGTGGCGCCATGCCGGAGGGTTGGCTGAACCGCCGATGAGCCTGCGCGACGTCCGCTACGACAGCGGCACGATGCGCTGGCCGACCCATCGCCGGACCGAACCGGAGTCGGCGCTGGCGGGTTACCTGGCCGAGGCCCGGCGGATGATCCGCGAGCCGCTGGCGCCACACCCGGCGTCGGAGCCGATCGACGTCGACGCCGACTTCGAGACCCTGCGCTGGTTCCCGCTGCCCGACGAGGTGGCCGCGACCCGTTGAGCGGCGCGGCCTGCCGGCCCCGGTCCGCTGGGGTACCCTTCAGAGCGGTGCGTACCAGGGCGATCCGAACGGGCGGGGACACTCCAGGGTGAGCCGTCGGATCGTCGGCACGTGAAGGTCCTCCATTTTGCCGACCTCCATCTGGACGCCCATTTCGGGTGGGCCGGTCCGGATGCCGCACGGCAGCGCCGCGAGAACCTCCGGACGACCCTGACCCGGATCGTCGAGCTGGCCCGCATCGAGCAGGTCGACGCGGTCTTCTCCGGCGGCGACCTCTACGAGCATGAGCGGGTCACCCCGGATACGTCCGAATTCCTCCGCTCCGCGTTCGCCGGGCTGGACCCGATCCCGGTCTTCCTGGCCCCCGGCAACCACGACTGGTTTGGCCCGGCCAGCGTGTACGAGCGGGTCCGCTGGAGCCGCAACGTCCAGGTCTTCCGCGAGGATCGGCTCAAGCCCGTCGAGCTGGCAGCCGGCCTGACCCTGTGGGGTGGGGCCCACCGCGCCCCCGCCAACACCGACGATTTCCTGGCCGGCTTCCGGGTGGATCGAGGTGGCGTCAACCTCGGGCTGTTCCATGCCGCCGAGAAGGGCGGCCTGGCGTTCCAGGAGAGCGGCAAGGCTCCGCATGCCGCGTTTGATGCCGCGGAGATCGAGGCCGCGGGGCTCGATCACGCCTTCCTCGGTCACTTTCACGCTCCCAGGGACGCGACCCGCCACACCTATCCGGGCAACCCCGACCCGCTGACCTTCGGTGAGGACGGGGAACGCGGAGCGGTCATCGCGACGGTCGAATCCGATGGCACGGTCGAGCGCCGGCGGGTTCGGGTCGCGACCAGCCAGGTGTGCGACCTGACCGTCGACGTCAGCGGCGCGCTGACCCGCCAGGAGATCCGCGACCGGGTGGCCCTGGAGCTGGTAGGCGTCGAGGGCACGGTCCGCCTGACGGTGACCGGGGAGGTCGGTGTCGATGTGGAACTCGCACGGACCGACCTCGAGCCCCTGTTTGCCGGGCTCGATGGACACGTCGTCAGGTTCCTCGGGCTGCGGCCGGCCCACGACCTCGACGCCCTGGCCGAGGAATCGACGGTCCGCGGCCAGTTCGTTCGCGACGCGCGGGCCGCAGGCCTCGATCCGGACGTCCTGCGCCTCGTGCTGTTGACCGGCCTCCGCGCGCTCGACGGTCGCGACGACCTCGAGGTCATCTGAAGGTGCGCATCGAGCGGGTGATCGCCCATGCCTTTGGGCCGCTCGAGGAGCAGACCCTCGAGTTCGCGGCCGGGATGACCCTCGTGTATGGCCTGAACGAAGCCGGCAAGTCGAGCTGGCACGCCGCGCTCTACGCCGGGCTGTGCGGGATGCGCCGAGGCAAGGGCCAGCCCGTGATCGCCGATCGTGAGTTCCGCGACGATCACAAGCCCTGGGACGACGATCGCTGGGACGTCGAGGTGCTGGTCAGCCTCGCCGATGACCGTCGGATCGAGATCCGCCAGGACCTCGCCGGCAAGGTCGACTCTCGGGCGACGGACGTCTCGATCGGAAAAGACGTCTCGGACGAGATCATGTTCGAGGGCAGCCCCGACGGGTCGCGCTGGCTGGGCCTCGATCGTCGAGCATTCCTGGCCACCGCCTGTATCAACCAGTCCCAGCTCCTCGCCGTCTCTGACGACCCCGATGCCCTCCAGGAGCACATCCAACGAGCGGCCGCGACCCGCGGGACCGACGCGACCGCCCCCCCCGCCCTCGAC
>Ga0080064_1003446_pt1 | contig 22843 bp, 20 predicted proteins | sample Subgrocontami54m_FD_69260 | JGI IMG/M metagenome (GOLD analysis project Ga0080064, IMG submission 69260) | Subsurface groundwater microbial communities from S. Glens Falls, New York, USA - GMW46 contaminated, 5.4 m (SPADES assembly) (version 2) ...
CCGGCGTTTGGGTTGGGCACCGGCGAAGTTGCGCGCCGGTGCGCGAATTGCTCGGGTGCGGTGAGCCGTAACGCTCCGCATCACCGGCGCGCGCTGTTCTTTGCGCGCGTCCGCGTGGATGCGGCGGTCAGGCCTCGCAAGTATTCGGGCATCTCCTGGCGCAACACTTGTCGCAACAGCTTTTCGGTTACCGGTTGATCGGTTTCGGAAAGGTAATGTTTACCGTTCGCCGTTTCCCGATTACTATCCCGGTCATGAAGATTGCTGTGATGCTGCACCTGTTCGGGATCGTGGTCTGGGTCGGCGGCATGTTTTTCGCCTATATGGCGCTGCGGCCGGCGGCCGCGCACCTGCTGGAGCCGCCGCAGCGGCTCGCGCTGTGGTCGGCGACGCTGGAGCGTTTTTTCCGCTGGGTATGGATCGCCGTGGCGCTGGTGCTTGGCAGCGGATTCTACATGCTGTCGGTGATTGTCCAGTCGACCCGGCTGCTGCTCTACGTGTACGCAATGCTTTATATTGGTGTCGCAATGACGCTGATCTTCGCTTACGTGGTTTTCTCGCCGCAGTCCGCGCTCAGACGCGCGGTGGCGGCCGCCGACTGGTAGGCGGGCGCCGCAGCACTCAACCGGATTCGTATCGCGGTCGCGGTAAACCTGAGTCTGGGCCTCGCCAACATCGTCATCGCCACGGTCGGCGCGATGTAGCGCGACGACTGTTTTCAGTCCAATTCAGCCAGCAGTTGTTTCAGCGCTTGCTTTTCGCGCTTGCGGCTGACAAGACCGCGCCGCGCGGCGCATTGGCGCTTGAGCCTGCGATAGAACTCCGGATCGGATTCGGCGCGCCACAACAGCCGCGCCAGCGCTCGTTCGTCGCCGAGCGGGTAGTAGCCGGCGTAATTTTTCCCCAGCATGCCGACGTTGCCCGGAATGCGGGAGGCAATTACCGGCACGCCGGCCGCCAGTGCTTCGGTGACGACGTTTGCGCCGCCTTCCATGCGCGAGCTGATGACCATCAGGCGCGAGCGCGTGAGGCGCCTCAGGGCAAGCCAGTGCGGCAGCTCGCCCGCCCAGCGGTAGCGCGGTTCGCGCTCCATCCAGTCGCGCGCCGTCGTTGCCATATCGGAACTCATCGTGGCTCCCATATGCGACACCCGAACGCGGCTTTGCTGCGGCAGATATTGGAGCGCGGCAGCAAGACGGAAAGGGTCCTTTTCTTCGCGCAAATGACCGCTGATGCATACCTCGAAGCACGACTTGAGCGGCGGCACGCGCTTGACCAGACGCGTTGACTGGTAGATCACGCGGGTTTTTCTGCGCAGCGCCGGCGCGAGTTCAGCGAGCCCCATCTCCTGCAATACGATCATGCGGGTGGCCAGTCGCAGCGAGCGTTTGGCATCGGCATCAAACCGGATGTCGCGGTACAGGTCGGTACCGGTCAGCGCGAGTACCAGTGGTCGCGTGGGATAGTCCGAGGCGAAGCGCGCGATCGAATCGTGGCTGCGCCGCGCGTGCAATGCGATCATCAGGTCCGCCGGCGCGCCATTCCAGTTCACGTGCACGTTGACATGGTGTCCGAGCTCACGCAACAGATGCGCCCAGCGCACCGCGGTATTACGGTTGCCCGAGCGTGTTGCGGGCCGCGCGGGCGTGATCAGTGCGATTTTCATGTACGTTAGAATGAAAACATGCCGGAAGCAGCTCAAACTATAGCAGAGGCGCACGGGCGAAAGTTGTCGACGCACTCGACGGCGCGCGAACTGGCGCAACGTCTGCAGGGCGCACGCGAACGAACGCTGCTGCTGGCGTCGGACTTGAGCGGCGGGCAGCTGCTCGGTCCGCGGCTCGCGATCGTCAATCCGCCTTTGTGGGAAATCGCGCACGTGGCGTGGTTCCAGGAGCACTGGTGCCTGCGCTATCGCTCACCCGGCGAGCTGGCGCCATCGCTGATCGAGAATGCGGACCCGTTGTATAACTCGGCAATCGCCGCGCACGATACGCGCTGGGACCTGCCGCTGCTGCCGTTTGACGCGGTGCTGCGCTATCTCGCGGCAACACTCGAGCGGGTGCTGGAGCGGCTCGAACGCGAACCGGAAAATCCGGCGCTGCTTTATTTTGCCGAGCTCGCGGCGTGTCATGAAGAAATGCACTGCGAAGCGTTCACCTACACGCGCCAGACTCTCGGTTATGCGCCGCCGCCTGGCATTGCCTCCGCTGCCGCGACGGGCGGTGCGTGGCCGGGGGATGTCGCGGTCGCCGGCGGTGAATTCCTGCTCGGCGCGCCAACCGGCAGCGGGTTCGTGTTCGACAACGAAAAATGGGCACACCGCGTCCACCTCGCTCCGTTTTCGATTGCGCGCGCCGCGGTCACCAACAGCGAATTTTCCGCATTCGTCGACGCCGGTGGATACGCGCGGCGCGACTGGTGGAGCGATGCAGGCTGGGAGTGGCGCAATTCGACGCGCGCCGTTGCACCCGTTTATTGGGTCAGGCAGGAACGCACGTGGCACCACCGCGTCTACAACCGGTTGGAGCCGCTGCCGCCTTACGCGGCCGTCATACACGTCAATTGGTATGAAGCTGATGCATGGTGCCGCTGGGCCGGACGCAGGCTGCCGGGCGAGGCCGAGTGGGAACAGGCCGCTGCATCAACGCCGCACGATTTGCATGGCAAGCGCACCTATCCCTGGGGCGAGGCGGCTCCGGACGCCACGCGCGCCAATCTGTTCGGCACCTGCAACACTCCTTCGGACGTGGCGGCGTTCGAAGCGGGAGACAGCGCGTGGGGCTGCCGCCAGCTGCTCGGCAACGTTTGGGAATGGACCGCGGACTGGTTCAATCCCTATCCGGACTTCGTACGCGACCCGTACCAGGAATACTCGGAGCCGTGGTTCGGCAACCACAAGGTACTGCGCGGCGGCTGCCATGCGACGAGCGCGCCGTTGCTGCGCAATACCTGGCGCAATTTCTACACCCCCGACCGGCGTGACGTGTTAGCCGGCTTTCGCACCTGCGCGAAAACGTGACGCCGCCCACATGAAGAAGATCGCCTCGACCGACAACCCGCGCTTCAAAGCGCTGCACAAACTGGTGCAATCGTCGCGTGAACGCAGGCAGCAAGGATTGTCGCTGCTCGATGGCGTCCACCTCGTTGCCGCTTACCGCGATCATGTCGGCCTGCCCGAACAGGTCCTCGTCAGCCAGGCGGGACTCGACGATCCGGAAATCAGGGCGCTGCTGGAAACGCTCGCGCCGTCAGTTCCGCTGCTCTTGAACGATGCGCTGTTCAAGCAGCTGTCGTCGGTCGCGACGCCGACGGGTGTGATCGCGGTGATCAGGACGCCACGGCCCCACGCCATTGCCGCGGACATCGATGCCTGCGTGATGCTCGAAGACATCCAGGATCCGGGCAATCTCGGCTCCATTCTGCGCACGTCGGCCGCAGCCGGTATCCGGCACGTATTCCTGTCCAAAGGCTCGGTGCACGCGTGGTCACCGCGCGTGCTGCGCGCCGGGATGGGAGCGCACTTCATGCTGCAGATCCACGAGCAGTGCGATCTGCTGCAGCTCGCGCATGGCTTCGGGGGCAAAGTGATTGCGACCAGCCATCACGCCGTCAAGTCCGTGTTCGACGCCGATCTGACCGGCAAAGTCGCGCTGCTGTTCGGCAACGAAGGCGCAGGGTTGTCGGATACGCTGGCACATGCGGCAAGTGCAGTGGTTGCCATTCCGATGCCCGGGAAAACAGAATCGCTGAATGCGGCCGCGGCCGCAGCGGTATGCCTTTTCGAGCGCGTGCGGCAGTTGACTGCCCTCGGCTAATACACCCTGCGCCCCAGATTCGCATGCTGCAGGATCGTTGTCGCCAGTTCTTCGACCGACTTGCTGGTCACATCGAGATAGGGAATTCCTTCCTGGCGCATCAACGCTTCGGCTTCGCGCAATTCGAATATGCAGTTGGCAAGCGTTGCATAAGTGCTGCCGGGAAGGCGCTCGTTGCGGATCTGCTGCAGGCGCGCGGGCCTGATCGTCAGGCCGTAGAGCCGCTCGCGCAGCGGTTTCAGCTGCGCTGGCAGTTGCATGCTGCTGAAATCCTCGGGGATCAGGGGGTAGTTCGCCGCGCGGATGCCGAACTGCATCGCGAGATACAGGCAGGTCGGCGTCTTGCCGCAACGCGACACGCCCACCAGGATCACGTCCGCCTCGGCGAGATCGCGCGTCGCGATGCCATCGTCGTGACTCAGCGAATAGTTCACCGCATCGATACGGCGGTGATAATTGACGGAATCATTCGCGCTGTGCGAGCGGCCGGCCGTGTGCGATGGCGGCACGCCAAGTTCTTTTTCCAGCGGCCGGATGAAAATCTCGAAGCAGTCGAGATACAGGGCGGTCGCGGAGGCGATGACCGCCGACACGTCGGAGTGAACGAGCGTGCTGAACACGAGCGGCCGCGCGCCATCCTGCGCGCCCTGATGGTTGATCTGCTCGACTGCAGAGTGCGCCTTCTCGAGCGAATCGATGAACGGCAGCGTCACCTCGTTGAAGGCAACGCTCTCGAACTGCGTCAGCAGACTGTGGCCGAGCATTTCCGCGGTGATGCCGGTGCGGTCGGAAACAAAGTACGCGCTGCGTTTGGCGGGCATGGGCGGAATTCGGGGAATGGGTTGAGGCGTCGGAACCGGTAAAATATCGGGTTTTGATGGTTTATACAATCTCGTTGAACGCGGAGCGGAATTCGGGCTAAAATGTGCAAACGGCTCGTATGACATGAAATGACCAAATACATCTTTGTCACTGGTGGCGTAGTCTCCTCCCTTGGCAAAGGTATCGCTGCCGCCTCCCTTGCCGCCATACTCGAAACGCGCGGCCTCAGGATCTCGATGCTCAAGCTGGATCCCTACATCAACGTGGATCCCGGCACCATGAGCCCGTTTCAGCACGGCGAAGTGTTCGTGACCGAAGACGGCGCCGAAACCGACCTTGATCTCGGCCACTACGAGCGCTTCGTGAGCGCCAAGATGGGCAAGCGCAACAATTTCACCACCGGCCAGATCTACGAAAGCGTGATCAAGAAGGAGCGCCGCGGCGATTATCTCGGCGGCACGGTGCAGGTGATCCCGCACATCACCGACGAGATCAAGCTCTTCATCCGGCGCGGCGCGGGCGACGCCGAGGTTGCGATCGTCGAGATCGGCGGCACCGTCGGCGATATCGAATCGCTGCCGTTCCTCGAGGCGATCCGCCAGATGGGAATCGAGATCGGGCGCAACAACGTCTGCTACATCCACCTGACGCTGGTGCCGTATATCGCTTCGGCAGGCGAAATCAAGACCAAGCCGACGCAGCACTCGGTCAAGGAACTGCGCGAAATCGGTATCCAGCCCGATGTCCTGTTGTGCCGTGCGGACCGGCCGCTGCCCGCGGACGAGCGGCGCAAAATCGCGCTGTTTACCAACGTCCAGGTCGAAGCGGTGATTTCCGCGGTCGACATGGACAGCATCTACAAGATTCCCGGCATGCTGCATGCGCAGGATCTTGACGAGATCGTGTGCCGCAAACTTGAACTTGCGCCGCCGCCCGCCGACCTGTCGGAGTGGGACAAGGTGGTGTATGCGCTCGAGCATCCCAGCAGGGCCATCAACATCGCGCTGGTCGGCAAGTACGTGGACCTCACCGAATCCTATAAATCATTGTCGGAAGCACTGATCCACGCCGGCATCCACACCGGCGCCAGGATCAAGATCAACTACGTCGACTCCGAATCGATCGAGAAAAACGGCATCGGCTGCCTCGCCGGCATGGACGCGATCCTGGTGCCCGGCGGCTTCGGCAAGCGCGGCGTCGAAGGCAAGATCAAGGCCATCCGCTATGCGCGCGAGAACCGGCTGCCGTACCTCGGCATCTGCCTGGGCATGCAGCTTGCGGTGATCGAGTACGCGCGCCATGTGGTCGGTCTGGAAGGCGCGCACAGCACCGAATTCGATCCCGATACGCCGCACCCGGTGATTGCGCTGATCACCGAATGGCAGGAACGCGACGGTCGCATCGAGCACCGGGACGCCAAATCCGACCTCGGCGGGACGATGCGGCTCGGCGGCCAGGAATGCCTGCTCAAATCCGGCAGTGAAGTACGCGAGGTCTACGGCACCGAGCGTATCGTCGAGCGCCATCGCCACCGTTATGAAGTCAATAACCATTATCTGCCGAGACTGGAGCAGGCAGGGATGAGCGTGTCCGGCGTATCCGTCAAGGACGGGTTGTGCGAAATGATCGAACTGCCCTCGCACCCGTGGTTTGTCGGCTGCCAGTTTCACCCCGAGTTCACGTCCACCCCGCGCGACGGCCACCCGCTGTTCAGCGCTTTCATCCGCGCGGCATTGCGGAATGCAAAATCCACGGGCAGCCCGGTTCTCGAAGCAGCTCCCAAGCTGCAGAATATCGCGTGAGGCGGTCGTGAAACTGTGTGGTTTCGAAGTCGGTCTCGATAAACCGCTATTCGTGATTGCGGGCCCGTGCGTGATCGAGTCGCGTGAGCTGGCGTTCGATACCGCCGCTCAACTGAAGGAAATCTGTGCCGGGGTCGGGATCCCGTTCATCTACAAATCCTCTTTCGACAAGGCCAACCGCAGTTCCGGCGGGTCATTTCGCGGCAAGGGAATGGATGACGGGCTCAGGATCCTGGGTGAAATAAAATCCGGCCTCGGTGTTCCGGTTCTGACCGACGTTCACGAGAGCTGGCAGGTGCAGGCGGTTGCAGCGGTCGTCGATGTGCTGCAAACGCCCGCCTTTCTGTGCCGCCAGACCGACTTTATCGTGGCCGTGGCCAGTGCGGGCAGGCCGGTCAATATCAAGAAAGGCCAGTTTCTGGCACCCGGCGATATGCGCAACGTGGTCGCCAAGGCCCGGCAGGCAAGCGGCCAGGACAATATCATGGTGTGCGAGCGCGGTGCGAGCTTCGGATATAACAATCTGGTTTCCGACATGCGCTCGCTAGCGATCATGCGCGAAACCGGATGCCCGGTGGTGTTTGACGCCACGCATTCGGTACAGTTGCCGGGCGGACAGGGCACCGTCAGCGGCGGGCAGCGTGAATTCGTGCCGGTGCTGGCGCGCGCCGCGGTCGCCAGCGGCATCTCCGGGATATTCATGGAAACGCATCCCAATCCGGCGCAGGCGCTGTCGGACGGTCCCAACGCGTGGCCGCTCAAGCACATGAAGGCGCTGCTCGGGACGCTGAAGGCGCTCGACGCGCTGGTCAAACAGCAGGGTTTTGCGGAACGGGAAATAACATGAGTGCGATAGTGGATGTGATTGCGCGCGAGATTCTCGATTCGCGCGGCGTGCCGACGGTGGAAGCCGACGTGCTGCTCGAATCCGGCGTGCTCGGGCGCGCCGCGGTGCCTTCAGGCGCCTCGACCGGCGTGCACGAGGCCGTCGAACTGCGCGACGGCGACGCGAAGCGCTATGGCGGCAAGGGCGTGCTGCGCGCGGTCGAAAGCGTGAACACCGAAATCTGCGAAGCGATCATCGGGCTCGACGCGATCGAGCAGCATTTCGTGGACCAGGCGATGATCGAGCTTGACGGCACCGAGAACAAATCGCGGCTCGGCGCGAACGCGACGCTCGCTGTATCGCTCGCGGTGGCCAAGGCGGCGGCCGAGGAGTGCGGCCTGCCATTGCACCGCTATCTCGGCGGAGCCGGCGCGATGTCGATGCCGGTGCCGATGATGAATGTGATCAACGGCGGCGCGCATGCCGACAACAGCCTCGACATGCAGGAGTTCCTGATCATTCCGGTGGGTCTGCCGACGTTCCGCGAGGCGTTGCGCTGCGGTTCGGAAGTGTTCCACGTGCTCAAACGCCTGCTCCACGACAAAGGGCTGTCGACCGCAGTCGGTGACGAAGGCGGTTTTGCGCCGCGGCTTGCCAATCACGAGGCCGCGCTGAAGCTGATCATTGAAGCCATCGAAGCCGCGGGCTATAAACCCGGCACCGAGGTTGCGCTCGGGCTCGACTGCGCGAGTTCGGGATTTTTCTCCGACGGCGAATACACGCTGGCGTGCGAGGGGAAGACGCTCAAAGCCGCCGGGTTTGTCGATTTTCTCTCCGCCTGGATCGACAAGTACCCGATCATCAGCATCGAGGACGGCATGGCCGAGGACGACTGGGACGGCTGGAAGCTGCTCACCCAGCGGCTCGGGGACAAGGTGCAACTGGTCGGCGACGACCTGTTCGTCACGAATACCAGGATCATAGCCAGAGGCATCAAGGAAGGCGTTGCTAACTCGGTGCTGATCAAGGTCAACCAGATCGGCACGCTGACCGAGACGCTCGCCGCGATCGAGATGGCCAAGCGCGCGAGGTACACGGTGGTGGTATCGCACCGCTCGGGCGAGACCGAGGACACCACGATCGCCGATATCGCAGTGGCGACCAACGCGATGCAGATCAAAACCGGCTCGTTGGCGCGTTCCGACCGGCTCGCGAAGTACAATCAGTTGCTGCGCATCGAGGAAGATCTGGGCGCTGCGGCTGCTTATCCGGGCCGCGGTGCGTTTTATCAGCTGCGATGAAACTGCTTGCGCTTGCGCTGCTGCTGGCGATCGCGTTCGTGCAATATCCGCTATGGCTGGGCAAGGGCAGTTGGCTGCGCGTGTGGGAGGTCGACCGGCAGCTGCAGGCGCAACGCGCAACCAATCAGAAGCTGCAGTCGCGCAACGCCGTGCTCGACGCCGAAGTGCGGGATCTCAAGCAGGGTTTCGAGGCAGTCGAAGAGCGCGCGCGCAGCGAACTCGGCATGGTCAGGCAGGATGAGATTTTTTTCCAGATTCTCGATGATACCCGCCATGCTGCGCCGCCGGCACGCTGAGGGCCGCTGAAGGCTGTGACCCGGTAGCCCATGGCAGCCACTCTGATTGATGGCATCGCGATAGCCCGCGAACTGTATGCCGGTTTGAAGGAGCGCGTGAAAGTGCTCGCCGCGCGCGGCGTGCAACCCGGCCTGGCGGCCATCCTGGTCGGTGACAATCCGGCATCCGAAGTGTACGTGCGGACCAAGACCCGCGCGTGCGCCGAAGCCGGGGTTCATTCCGTGCAGCATCGCTTCGGCGGCGCTGCCTCCGAAAGCGAGGTGATCGCGTTGATCGGGCGCCTGAACGCCGATCCCGGGATACACGGCATACTGGTGCAACTGCCGCTGCCTTCGCGCCTGAATACCGAGCGTGTTCTGCAGGCTGTCTCTGCGGAGAAGGACGTCGACGGCTTCAACTGGTGCAACCTGGGTGCGCTCGTCGCCGGCCACCCGCGCTTTTCCCCGTGCACTCCGCTCGGCGTGATGACGATGCTGGGCCGCGAAAAGATTGGCGTGGAAGGTCGCACCGCGGTGGTGATCGGCCGCAGCGTGATTGTGGGCAAGCCGATGGCGCTGATGCTGATCGCGGGCGGCGCAACCGTCACCGTGTGCAACTCGAAGACGCGCGATTTGCGGGACTACACTTCGCGCGCCGACATCCTGGTCGTGGCTGCCGGCCGGCCTGGCCTTGTGCAGGGTTCCATGATCAAGTCTGGTGCAGTCGTGATCGACGTGGGTATCAACCGCCTGCCGGACGGCAAACTCGCCGGCGACGTCGATTTCGCCTCGGCAAGCCAGGTGGCATCCCGCATCACGCCGGTGCCCGGCGGAGTCGGCAGAATGACGGTCGCGATGCTGATTGCAAACACGGTGACCGCTGCCGAGCGCCATGCTGCGCAATCGCCAGGCAGGCAAATCTGAGCTTCGAGCTAGCAGGAAAAGATGTTGGCAAAGCCGATCAGAAAATCCGGGCCGAGGTAGGCGCGGAAGCTGATGTAGGTCAGGTAGGCGAGCACCACTCCCAGCAGCATCCAGACCAGCAATTGGCGCGCCTGTTGTGTCATCAGCAAGGTCTCCGGGGGCACAGCGCAAAGCCGCAGCTGCGACCGTTATGCCACTTCCTGAGCCTCATGGCGGATCCACGTCATTACCGGAATGGAACATCATTATCGCACAAAGGAATAACGCCGCGTCGTCCCGCGCCGTGCACTGACATCGCCGGTGTTTTGTGCTATGTTCGCGCGCTTCATTCGTGTCCAGCCGCGCGCCCTGCATTGCCATGCTGAACCTCGCTTTCGGCCTTGATTTTTCCGACCTGTATCGGCGCAATGGCCTGCTGCGGCTCGATGCCGCGTTTGTACGCGCGCTCGAGGCGGTTGACGGCGCGTTAGGTCAGCGACTGCTCGAGGCGCGTGCCGATCCGTCCGCGCTCGCACTCAAGCAGGAGTCGGAACTGCTGATCGCGCTCGCGCCGCACGTTGAAGATTTCATCGCCGAGCTGTTCGGCATCGGCGCAGAAGTCCGGCAGTTGTCAGCGCGGCACCACGAGCTTGCGCCGCTCTACAGCTGCAAGCGCCTGTTCGTGCAGCGCAAAGCCCTGCACAAGTACCCAGCCGACGCGGCATCCTCGTTCGACGGCACGGCGCTGCGCGACGAGCTTGCGCAACGCTTCGGCGGCGAATTCAGCGAGCTCGCCTTTGCGCAGCAGGTGACGCGCTGGCTGCAGGACGAGGCGGCGCACTCCGCCGAACTCGATCTTGCGCTGCGTTACGCGGCGTGGGCCGCGCTGACGCCGGCCGGCAAGGTCGTCCACGCCGCCGGAGTATTGTTCAAAACGCCGCACAAGCTCGATCCTCAGCATCTCGTGCGGTCGGTTACCGGCACCTCCGCCGGATACACCGCCTATACCGCGGATCCGGCACACTGGCAGCGGCGCGAAGGCTTCAAGCTGTCCGACCGTGGTACCGACCTCACCGGCGCGCTCGACCAGGCCAATTACTGCATCTGGTGTCACGAGCAGGGCAAGGATTCGTGCTCGAAAGGGCTCAGGGAAAAAGGCGCCGCCGGCAAAGGGACAGCCTCGTTCAAGAAGAGCGCGTTTGGCGTCACGCTTGCGGGCTGCCCGCTCGAAGAAAAGATCTCCGAATTCCACAAGGTCAAGACGGAGGGGCTCGCCATCGGCGCGCTGGCAGTGATTACGGTCGATAACCCGATGGTCGCTGCAACCGGCCACCGCATCTGCAACGATTGCATGAAAGCGTGCATCTACCAGAAGCAGGAGCCGGTCGACATACCGCAGGCGGAGACGCGCACACTGAAAGACGTGCTCGAGCTGCCGTGGGGGTTCGAGATCTACAGCCTGCTCACGCGCTGGAATCCGCTCAATCTGCGCGCGCCGTATCCGCGGCCGGCCTCGGGCAGGCGCGTGCTGATCGCCGGCATGGGCCCGGCCGGCTTCACGCTCGCGCACTATCTGATGAACGACGGCCATCTGGTGGTCGGCATTGACGGCCTCAAGATCGAGCCGCTGCTGCCGCAGTTGTCGGGTGTCGATGCGCGCGGCGCGCGGGTCGGGTTCGAGCCGGTCCGCGACGTCACGCAGCTCTACGAATCACTCGACGACCGCGTGATGGCGGGGTTCGGCGGCGTCGCCGAGTACGGGATTACAGTGCGCTGGAACAAGAATTTCCTGAAACTGATACGGCTGTTGCTCGAGCGGCGCGAGCAGTTCGCGTTGTTCGGCGGCGTGCGTTTCGGGGGTACGCTGACGGTCGATGACGCATTCGATTTCGGATTCGACCACATCGCGCTCGCGATCGGGGCCGGGAAGCCGACGATACTCGACCTGCCGAACGGACTGGCGCGCGGCGTGCGCGCCGCATCGGATTTCCTGATGGCGCTGCAGCTGACGGGGGCGGCGAAGACGGATTCGCTCGCCAACATGCAGTTGCGGCTGCCGGCGGTGGTGATCGGCGGCGGCCTCACCGCGATCGACACCGCGACCGAGTCGCTCGCCTATTACCCGGTGCAGGTCGAGAAATTTTTGCGGCGTTACGAAACGTTGGCACACGAAAGCGGCGAGGCCGCGGCGCGCCTGGCGTGGAACGATGAAGAGCGCGCGATGGCCGACGAATTTCTCGCCCACGCGCGTGCACTTCGCGCGGAACGCGCAGCGGCGCACAACGCAGGGCGCGAACCGCGCATACTCGAACTGTTGCAGGCGTGGGGTGGCGTCACCATCGCCTACCGGCGGCGCCTGATCGACAGCCCCGCGTACACGCTCAACCACGAGGAAGTGCAAAAAGCGCTCGAGGAAGGCGTGCGCTTTGCCGAAGGGCTTGTCCCGGAGGCCATCGAAATCGACGGGCACGGTCATGCGCGCGCGATTCGTATGACGTGCCAGCAGCTCGGCGCCGACGGCAAATGGAGCGCGACCGGCGTAATCGAGCTGACGGCGAAAAGCATTCTGATTGCTGCCGGCACCCAGCCCAACACCGTGCTCGCGCGCGAGGATGCCGCGCATTTCGCGCTCGACGGTAGGTATTTTCGCGCCTGCGACGAGGAGGGCAACCCGGTCAGCGTCGAAGCTGCGATCTCGAAGCCAAACGAGGTGCGCGCGCTGCTCGCCAGGCATGATGGCCGCTATGTCAGCTATTTCGGCGACGTGCATCCGTCCTTTTTCGGCAATGTAGTCAAGGCGATGGGCAGCGCGAAGCAGGGCTATCCGCTGGTGAGCCGCGTGCTGGCACGTACCCCGCCGGCCGCGGCGCAAAGCGACAGCGAATTCGTTGCCGCACTCAACCGCGAACTGCGCGCAACGATTCATGAAGTCATACGGCTGACGCCGCAGATTATCGAGGTCGTGGTGCGCGCGCCGCTCGCTGCGAAGCGCTTCCGCCCCGGTCAGTTCTACCGTTTTCAAAATTTCGAGACTCTGGCACCGCGCACCGCCGACACCACGTTGACAATGGAGGGTCTGGCACTGACCGGCGCGTCGATCGACGCGCAGCAGGGCCTGATCTCGACGATCGTACTTGAGATGGGCGGATCGAGCGATCTGTGCCACCTCCTCAAGCCCGGCGAGCCGGTGGTGCTGATGGGGCCGACCGGCAGCCCGACCGAAATCCCGGCGGGCGAAACGGTGATTCTCGCCGGCGGCGGGCTCGGCAACGCCGTGTTGCTCTCGATCGGCCAGGCGATGCGCCGCGCCGGCAGCAAGGTACTGTATTTCGCTGGTTACAAGCGCATGATCGATCGCTACAAGATCGCGGAAATCGAGGCGGCGGCGGATGTCGTGGTGTGGAGCTGCGATGAAGAGCCGGGATTCACGCCCGACCGGCCGCAGGACCGGACGTTTGTGGGCAACATCGTACAGGCGATGCACGCCTACGCGGAGGGTGAACTCGGCGCCCAGACGATCAAGCTCCAGGCGGCAGATCGCCTGGTCGCAATCGGCTCTGACAGCATGATGGGGGCGGTAGCGCGCGCGCGGCACGAAGTGCTGATGCCGTATCTGAACCCGCATCATTTCGCGATCGGCTCGATCAATTCGCCGATGCAATGCATGATGAAGGAAATCTGCGCCCAGTGCCTGCAACCGCACCGCGACCCGGCAACGGGCAAAGTCAGTTACGTGTTCTCATGCTTCAACCAGGACCAGCCGCTCGACCGCGTGGACTGGGCCGCGCTCGACCAGCGTCTGCGCCAGAATTCGACGCAGGAGAAACTCACCGCGCTGTGGATCCGCCATTGCCTGCGTGCGATAGCTAATCCAGCTTGCGCAGCACCTCGGTAATCGTGCCGACGAGCTGGTCGATCTGCGGCTTGTCGATGATCAGCGGTGGCGAAAGCGCAAGCGTGTCGCCGACGGCGCGTGCCAACACGCCCCGCTCGAAGCAGCGCAGGAAAGCCTCGGACCCGCGCGCGCCGGGCTTGCCCGGCCGCGGGTCGAAATCGATTCCCGCCATCAGGCCGAAATTGCGTACGTCCGTGACGTGCGGCACGCCTTGCAGGCGATGCACGGCGTCCTCGAAATAAGGGGCGAGTTCGCGCGCCCGGTCGAACAGCTTCTCTTCGTGATACAGCCCCAGGGTTGCTTCGGCGGCTGCGATGGCGACGGGATGGCCGGAATAAGTATAGCCATGAAACAGCTCGACCATGCCCGGTGGCGCGTTGTCGATCACGGTGTCGTAGATCGACTTCCGCACGATCACGCCGGAAAGCGGTATGGTCGCGTTGGTGACTCCTTTGGCGAACGTAATCATGTCCGGAACGACGCCGAATGTTTCCGCCGCAAACGCGCGGCCGGTGCGGCCGAACCCGGTGATCACTTCGTCGAAAATCAGCAGCAGACCGTGCTTGTCGCAGATTGCGCGCAGCCGCTCGAGGTAACCTTGAGGCGGAACCAGCACGCCGGTCGAGCCGGCAACCGGCTCCACGATCACCGCCGCGATGTTCGACGCATCGTGCAACGCGATGATGCGGGTTTCGAGATCATCGGCCAGATGCGCGCCCCACGCAGGTTGGCCACGGCTGAAGGCGTTCTTTGCGGGGTTGTGGGTATGCGGCAGGTGATCCACGCGCGGCAGCAGGCTGCCGTAAACCTTGCGGTTGGCGGGTATGCCGCCGACTGAAATGCCGCCGAATCCGACGCCGTGATAGCCGCGCTCGCGGCCGATCAATACGTTGCGATGACCTTCGCCGCGCGCGCGATGGTAGGCGAGGGCGATCTTGAGCGCGCTGTCCACCGCCTCGGAGCCCGAGTTGGCGAAAAACACATGATCCAGATCGCCGGGCGCCAGCTGCGCGATCAGATCGGCAACGCGAAACTCGCCGGGATGGCCCATCTGGAACGCCGGGCTGTAGTCCATGGTATCGAGCTGGCGTTTGATGGCATCAACGATCGCGGACCGGCAGTGTCCGGCATTGACGCACCACAATCCGGCCGTGCCGTCGAGCACCTGGCATCCGTCGTCGGTGGTGTAGTGCATGTCTTTAGCTGAGACGAACATGCGGGGTGCCGCTTTGAACTGGCGGTTGGCGGTGAATCCCTTCCAGAGCGCCTGCAGGTCATAATCGCGGGGTTTCATGATTTTCCGGTGGAAATTGGGAGGTTTGGAGCAGAGGCTATTTTGCCGCGTCCGCGCCGATTCGGCTACTATTGATAATGGCTGTCGATTATTGCCAATAACCTATGTCCGCGGCAACTTTCACCGTGGGGTGGATGGAGCGAAGCGCAATCCACCGGAAATTATGGATTGTGCTGGCTGTACTCGCATTCAGCTTGAATTGCCCTGCCGCCGAACTCACGGTCGGCTCCAAGCGCTTTACCGAGTCCTACATCCTCGGGGAAATCGTCGCGCAGACGGCCCGCAATGCCGGTGAGGCGCGCGTGACCTTCAAACCGGGGCTCGGCAATACCGCCGTCGTGTTCGCCGCGCTGCAAAGCGGCGCGATCGACGTCTATCCCGAATACTCGGGAACGATTGCGTTCGAGCTGCTCGGCGGCAAATCCGGAACCACGCTGGCTGAAATCAATCGCGCGCTGGCTTCCCTCGGGCTTGCGGCAGCGGTGCCGCTCGGTTTCAGCAACACCTATGCGCTGGCGATGGTGGGGGCCGCGGCGCAACGCAACGCCATACGCAGCATTTCCGAACTGGCACGGCACACTGGCCTTGCGCTCGGGCTGTCGCAGGAATTTCTCAATCGCAAGGACGGCTGGCCGGCGCTGAAGCAGGCTTACGGGCTGCCGTTCAGCCCCCGCGGACTGGATCACGGGCTCGCCTACGAAGCGCTCGCGGCGGGGCGCATCGACGTCATGGACATCTACAGCACCGATGCCAAGATCGCCCGTTACGGTTTGCGGGTGCTGGAGGACGACCGGAAATTCTTTCCCGCATACGCAGCGCTGTTGTTGCATCGCGCAGATCTGCCGCAGCGCCTGCCAAAGACATGGGCGGCGCTCACCCGCCTGGAAGGCGCGATTCCGGCAGGGCGCATGATCGAGATGAATGCCGCGGCCGAACTCGATGGCGTGCCGTTCGCGCAGGTCGCTGACGTTTTTGTGAACAAGGGCAACGCGCGCGGCATAACCCCCCGGCACGGTTTTCTTGAACGGCTGTGGGGAGAGGACTTCTGGCGCATCACGTGGCAGCATCTGACGCTGGTGTTTGTGTCGCTCGCCGCGAGCTGTGCTGCCGGGATTCCGTTGGGGATCTGGGCTGCGCGCTCGGGGGCCGCGCGCGGTGTTATTTTCCCGGTGGTCAGCGTGCTGCAGACGATCCCGTCGCTGGCGCTGCTCGCATTCCTGATTGCGTTGCTCAACCAGATCGGAACCGTGCCGGCGCTGGTCGCGCTGTTTTTGTACGGGCTGCTGCCCATCGTGCGCAACACCGCAACCGGTCTTGCGGAGATCAAAACCGGGCTGATTCAGGCTGCGTCGGCATTGGGCCTGCGGCACGGCGCTATCCTGCGACTGATCGAGGTGCCGCTTGCGTCGCGCACCATCCTGGCAGGAATCAAGACCTCGGCGGTAATTAACGTCGGCACGGCGACCATCGCAGCTTTCATCGGCGCTGGCGGCTACGGCGAGCGCATTGTCGCGGGCCTCGCCATTAACGACAATACATTGCTGCTCGCCGGTGCGGTGCCGGCGGCGCTGCTCGCCATCATCATTGAATCGGGGTTCGGCAGCGCCGAGCGCTGGCTGGTGCCGGCCGGGCTGCGCGCTACCGTCCGTTAGCGGAGGCCACATGAAAAAATGGAACCTCGTCATCGATGTCGCGATGTGCACCAACTGCAATAACTGCTTCCTCGCGGATAAAGACGAGTATGTCGGCAACGATTTTCCGGGCTACGCGGCGCCGCAGCCCCTGCACGGGCACCGCTGGATCGACATCCTGCGTCACGAACGCGGCCGCGCGCCGATGGTGGATGTGGCCTATTTGCCGACCATGTGCAACCAGTGCGACGATGCGCCGTGCGTCAAAGCATCCACCGACGGCGCCGTCTACCAGCGGCCGGACGGTATCGTCATTATCGATCCGCAAAAAGCCGCCGGCAAAAAGGAGATTGTCGCCTCGTGTCCGTACGGCGCCATTTGGTGGAACGAGGAACTCCAGGTGGCGCAAAAATGGATATTCGACGCCCACCTGCTGGACCAGGGCTGGAAAGAGCCGCGCTGCGCGCAGGTCTGCCCGACGGGTGCGATCCGCTCGCTCAAGGTGGAAGACCCGGAGATGGAAAAACTCGCCGCCAGTGAGGCGCTGGAAGTGCTGCATCCGAAGTTTGGCGCGAAGCCCCGCATCTATTACCGGAACCTCTATCGATACAACAAGTGTTTCATCGGCGGCAGCGTTGCCGTCGCACGCAACGGGATCAGCGACTGCCTGGAAGGCGCAAGCGTGACGTTGAGCAAGGCTGGCGCACCGCTGGCGAAATTGCAGACGGACAACTACGGGGATTTCAAATTCGACAATCTGGACCAGGACAGCGGCAGCTACACGATTGAAATTTCCCATCCGGATCGTGGCAGGGAAATCATCGAGGTGCGGCTGGGGGAAAGCCAATACGTGGGAGTCATTTGCCTTGAATGACGCGCCGAATACTGCCCGCAAGCGTGGTCGCGTTCGCTAATTGTTCTACCGTGTCGCGGAAACGCCGGTGCCGCGAAGCGAGGAGCGCGTAGTCGCGTTCGCGGCGGGAGCCCTTCGCCCGCATGATACGCGCGAGCTGCCTGCGGTCGCGCAAACTCCAGCGCGCGACGCCGGGGAGGCACGCGAGCAGTGGCGCCATCCTGTGGAATGCGGCAATCTCGGCCGCCGACCAGCGTCGCCAGTCGGTTATTTCAAGTAATCGGGCCACGCGCTGCACTGACGCCCGCTCGGCCAGCCGCCGGTCGCCGCCGAACTCGCGCGCAATGAACGCGGTGACGGCGTAGCCGACGCGCGCAACCGACAACTCGCGGTAGCCGTCCATTTTTCCTGCGTCGAGGTGAAAGAACATGTCGCTTTTGGCGAGCTTCCTCAGCGTCTTCGAAGGCGACCGGTAGGTGCGGTCGGCGGCGATGCGCGCCTGCTCCTGTTCGGCGAGCGCGCGGACTCGCGGCAGCACCGGCCGGAAACCGAGCTTGTGGTAGAACCAGAACGCGCCGGACTCGAGCGCTTCCTCGTTGTCGTCGCCGATCTGGAAGGGCCGGATCACCAGGGCCCGCGCGCCGAAGTGCGCGACGAACAGATGCAGCAGCCGCTCGATGATGAATGATGATTCTCCGGCACGGAATTCCGGGAAGATGTTGATCGCCATCTCGCAGCGCTCGAAAAGCATCGCCCCGAAACCGTAGCCGATTGGAACGCCGTTTTTGACCAGCATGTAGCCATGGCTCGCCTCGAGCGGCAGGCGAATCTCGAAGCGGCTGCCGTAGACGACGATCTGGACGCCCCGACCGGGCTCGTGGAGATAGACCTCCTCCGGGCTCGCACCGATCAGCGGGTACAGCTCGCGGCAGCGCGACCCCAGGACTTCGACGATCGCGCGGACGTATTCGCGTCGTTGAGCCGGCGGGAGCAAGCGCAGAGGAGCCGTGGGGCGGGCAAGGTCGGCGCGCAAGTCGGAGGTGCGGCCCACCGCCTGACCGCGCTGGTAGATAATCCGCTCGAACGGGACCCGGCGGCCCGTGCGCGAGGCCTCGAAGTCCGACAGTGTCCAGAGCACCGGGATCTCGGCGCTCTCGTAGAGGATTTCCTGCAGCGGCCACGCAAATCCCGACGTGGCGAGCAGCCCGAGCAGCGCATCAAGTGCGTCCCCATGCTCCGGGTCCCTGCCGAGGCGCAGCCACGCCTGCGGATCGAAGTCGTCGTCGTTGTCGATCGCGTCAATCTCGTGCCACGAAACCGTGGGTGAGAGCACCGCCAGCACGTTTGCCGTGTCGCTTTTCCGGTACGCGTTCCAGTCGATTTCGAGGCGGCCGGGGTAGAGGCGGGCGATCGTGCAAACGAAGCGATAGGTGAAGACGTTGCTGACCGGCGTGCCAACGATGCCGCTGTCCGTGAAAGCCGAGGCGACGGCGCCGTGGCGCGCCGCCTTGTGCGCTTCGATGCGCGCCGCGAACGCGCGCAGTTGACGCTCGGCTTCGGCGAGGATAGCCGCGCCGTCAGGGTAGGCGCGCAGGAACATCAACAGGTCGTGATACGCAGCAAGCACGTCAGCCCGGATCATCGGAACGTTCCGCAGACGGGACAGCAGTATCAACTTTTTACGCGCGGCATCGCCGGTCGCGCCCAACTGACTTTTGAGACGGGCGAACTCACCGATCAGGGCGCGCGCCCCGGCTGCGGCGGGGGACGGACGTGCCTTGCTCGGGTGCGATTTCGGCATGAGGATCGGTCTCGTGTGCTATAAACACCGATATGGCAATATGCAAGATTCGTGATATGAAAGCAATCCGTGATAAAGGTTGGATGCTGCTCGCCGCCGCGGCAGCCTGCGCCATCAGTGGTTACGCTGCGGCGGCGGAGACCTATCCGGTCAAGCCCGTGCGGGTGATCGCCGGGTTCTCGCCGGGCGGGTTCGTCGATCTGACGGCGCGGCTCGTGTCCGGCCCGCTCGGCGCCGCGCTCGGCCAGCAGGTGGTCGTCGAAAATCGGGCCGGCGCCGGCGGCATCGTCGGTACCGAATTGGTGGCGCATGCGGCCCCGGATGGTTATACGCTCACGGTCGGAAGCGCCGGCACGCACGCGGTCAACCAGAGCCTTTATCCCAAGCTGCCCTATAACGTGTTGCGCGATTTTCAGTCGGTTGCGCGGTTGACCGATGCGCCGAGCATCCTCGCGGTGCACCCGTCGCTACCGGCGCGTTCGGTGAAGGAGCTGATCGCGCTGGCCCGCTCGCGACCGGGGCAGATCATGTACGCTTCCGCGGGTGCAGGCACGTCGACCCACCTCGCCGCGGCGCTGTTCGAGCACCTCGCGCGTGTCAAGTTCGTGCATGTTCCCTACAAGGGCGGCGGTCCGGCAATGATCGCCGTGGTCTCCGGAGAAGTTCCGGTCACGTTCGGGACGGCGGCCTCGGTTTCGCCTCACACGAGAAGCGGGAGGCTGCGCGGCCTGGCGGTCACTGGAGGCCGACGCTCCGCGCTGCTTCCGGAGCTGCCGGCCATCGCCGAAAGCGGGCTGCCGGGGTACGAGATGCTCAACTGGCTGGGGATGTTCGCTCCCGCGGGCACGCCGCGCGCCGTGGTGGGGAAGCTCGGCAGCGAACTCGTCCGCATCGTGCGCACGCCGGAAGTGAGCGGGGCGCTTCAGGCCGCCGGCGCAGAGCCTTCACCGCTCGGCCCGGACGAATTCACCGCGTTCGTGAAGAGTGAAGTGGAGAAATGGGCGAAGGTGGTCGCGGCCACCGGCATGACCGCCAATTGACTCTAAAACCCAACCGATCTTAGGTTATGGTACACTTCCCTTCATGCCAACCATCGTCTGGATTCGGAACATTCGTATCGTCATTTATCCAAACGACCACCGGCCTGCGCATGTGCATGCAATCCGGGGCGATGAGTTTTCAGTATTCGAACTGAACTGCCCCAATGGACCGCCCGAACTTCGCGAGGCACACGGGTTTTCCGGAACCGAATTGAACAGAATTGCGGAGGGCATCGCGGCACAGTTGGGACTGCTTTGCCTGAAGTGGAGGTTAATCCATGGAACTTATTAGCAAATCTCGTCTGGAGCGTGCTCGTGCAAAGGGCGCTGACATTATCAAACACGGTCCCGTCGCGGTTGCCGCTCGATATCGTGCTGGCATGATTTTCGTTGAGTTGAGTTCCGGGGTCGAGGTTCGCTTTCCGGTGAGGCTTGCTCAAGGCCTGGAAAATGGCAGTCCCAAAGACCTGGCGGAAATCCGGATTGAGGCTCGGGGCCTCGGGCTTCATTGGCCGCGACTCGACGTCGACCTCTACGTACCAAGCCTTCTCCAAGGTGTTCTCGGTACTAGAAAATGGATGGCCGAGATCGGCAAATTGGGCGGCAGCGTCACGTCAGCCGCGAAGGCAAAGGCCGCCGCGGAAAATGGGAAACTTGGGGGTCGCCCAAAGAAAGCCGCAGTAGGAGCCTGAAACAAGTACGCCGCTAACAAGGGCGGCCTTCATTGCTTCTATTGCACTTTGATACCGGCGTCACGGATGATCTTGCCCCACTTTTCCATTTCGGCGCGGATAACACGGCCGCAATCTTCTGGCGTGCCGCCCAGCACGTCATAGCCCAGTCCGGCAAGGCGGGCGCGGTTCTACTTCGCCTCGAGTTTCGCGTCCTGCACGACCTTGGTCCATTTCGCGATTTCCGCCTTCACGTGGGCGGCAAACTCCTCAGGCGAAGCCGTTGAGACATCGATGGCCTGGTCCTCGAGACGTTTTCGAAGCGGGGTGCCGCTGGCCAGCAATTTGTTCATGTCGGTATTGATCTTGGTGATGATGGGCTGGGGTACCTTGGACTGAGTGCAAAGCCCGTACCACCCGGTGACGTCGTACCCCGCCACGCCCTGCTCCTGGAAAGTCGGTACGTCGGGCAACTGCGAGCTGCGTGTGGCCGAAGTGACAGCCAGCCCGCGCACCCTGCCGGACTTCACCGCCGTGAGCGGTCCTCCCGCCAGATTGCCGACGGATGATTCGATTTGTCCGCTGATCGCATCGCCAAGCGCCAACGCGGCACCCTTGTACGGCACGTGCACTATGTTGATGCCGGTGATAGTCATAAGCAGTTCAATCGACATGTGTGGCGAACCGCCGACGCCGGAGGAGCCGAAATTGAGCTTGCCCGGGTTTGCCTTGGCGTAGGCGATGTACTGCTTGAGCGTTTTCATGGGCATCGATGGATGCACCATGAAAATGTTGGGCACGCCGCCGATCTTGGCGGCAAACGCAAAATCGCCGACCGGATCGTAAGTCAGGCGCTTGCCGAAGCGCGCCGGTGTCACACCGTGTGTGCCGATATTGCACAACACCAGCGTATAGCCGTCGGGAGGGGCCACCGCCGTTGCCTCGGTGGCAATGTTGCCTGCCGCACCGGGCCGGTTTTCGACCAGCACCTGTGCGCCCCATATTTCGGTCAGCGCTGCGGCGACGACGCGGGCGGTGGTGTCCACGCCGCCGCCGGGCGCGTAGCCTACCAGGATGCGAACCGGCTTGGATGGATAACTCTGGGCGCAGGCCTGTCCCGCGGATAACAGCGGAAGGGCAAGCAGTGCTGCTGCAATGGCATGCAATCGCAATTTCATGATTCTCCTCCAGTCAGGGTTAGCGGCGCGCCGTTAGTTGTCTTGGCAAGCATCGTGCGCGACCGTGTCCCGATTTTATCTCTGTAATCGGCCGGAAGGGTAGAATCCGGTTATTGTCATCCTCGGAGGAGGGCCCATGGTCACACTTGAATTCCACGATCCGTCCGGCACGCTCGATATAACGCAGCCGCACGCGCCGCGGCTGGCTACGCTTGAAGGCAAGCGCATCGGTTTTGTCAGCAACGAGCAATGGCAGGCTTACCGCATGCTGCCGCTGCTCAAGGAGATGCTGGAAGCGGATTTTCCGGGCATCGAGGTGCTGCCGGTCGATACTTTTCCGCAGGGCAATGCCCTGATCGGCAACGAGGAGACCGCGGCGCTCGTGAAGAAAAGCGGTGTCGACGCCGTCATCGTCGCCAACGCCGCCTGAGGGGCCTGCGCCACAGCATGCGGCCGTGCAGCCGCTAGAATAGAAACGCTGGGAATCCCCACCGTCACGCTCACGCGGACGGATTTTGTCGGGGTCATGAAGAACGCCGTGTCGGGGCTCGGGCTCGCGCCGGATGCCGCGATGGTGACGTTCCCGATCGGCATGTTTCTGCCGGGCAGCGATATCACGCCCGTGCGCTCGCGCAAGCGCGAGTTCTACGAGGGCCTCACGCGCTGGCAATCCAGGTTTGCGCAGAGTAGGGCGGGCGCGGCCACTATGCTCTCCGTTGAGGGCGCGAACCAC
>Ga0080064_1003448_pt1 | contig 22839 bp, 26 predicted proteins | sample Subgrocontami54m_FD_69260 | JGI IMG/M metagenome (GOLD analysis project Ga0080064, IMG submission 69260) | Subsurface groundwater microbial communities from S. Glens Falls, New York, USA - GMW46 contaminated, 5.4 m (SPADES assembly) (version 2) ...
GCTCGGTGTGGCGCTGCCGGAGAAGTAGGCAGGACGTCAAAGCCCCAAGCGATTCCACAAACACATTGTCTATAAGCGGTTATAAGGATTATTCTGCCCAATGTCAGGGGGAAGATCCGTCCGAGCGCTGCTTTTCTCCTGCCTTAGCCTGGAAGCTCCCCTTCCCGCTGATGACGAAAACGGCCCATGTGACTGGCCCCTCGTCAACCGTCCTCGACTCAGCGCTTTATGGGGGTCAGGCCGCCTGGCGAGCGGAGCGAATCAGCAGCCAGACGCAAAGGATCAGCTTGAGCATATCGAGGGCGGTGTAAATCAGGTGAAATCTCCGGAAGCGTGCCAGCTCAAGGGACACCAGTGTCCGGGGGACAAAGTCCAGGCTTCGTCCGAGCGACAGGAGTGACTGGCTGAGCAGCAGCGATACGATGACGATGACGAAGACCGTTACGGCGATAGTGATCACTGTGCGGTCCAGGGGTCTTAGCCCGAGGGCGAGAGCTACGATGACCGCGCCGAGCGCAAGCTGGGTGAACCCCCAGGCGCTAAAGAAAAGCCGATTCAATTCTGACACGACGTAGCGCAGGATGCCGCGGGCCTCATCGTGCGCGAGGGGGGCGATGGCGCGCGAGAACTCAACGGTTGGCGCTGATAGCAGCCGATCGACTGTACGAAAATTCTGCGTTGCCACGAACGACATCAGTAAGGTGCCGACGATCCACCCACCCAGTAACGTGATGAGCAGCGCTCTCATCGTTCTCCCATCGCTAGCCTCAGTCCTTTCGTTTCGACGTTCATCCTGATGCCCTACGTCTGAGCAAGTTCAGGGGTGAAGACCCACAGCAGTCGAAAGCCCCTTTCGGTCTTGGCGAGACAGACCATCGTCCCCGTATCCGGCCAGATGATCTCTTTCTCGCTATTGCCAAGCACCAGAGCCGAGATGAGGCGGCTCAGATGCGGCAGGTGGCCGACGAGCATCAGCGGCTCCACGGCAGCCTCCAGTTCGGCGCGGACCCTGTTCGGCGCGTCACCGGGCGCGAGACCGTCGATCTGCCGAATCCCGAGCCGCGGTGTGAGGTATTCGGCCAGGATTTCAGCGGTCTGCCGCGCGCGCAGCTTATCCGAGTGGCGGATCTGTGCCACCTCAAGCCCCAAAGTCGCGGCGTGCATGGCCACTCGCTGAACCTCCTCGCGCCCGCGATTGCTCAGTGGGCGGGCTGAATCCTCCATGTCGGCCTTCGCCTCTCCATGTCGCACCAGGTAGTGCCGCAATGCCTTTTCGACAACCATCCTTACCTCCGGCGGTAGGTTCCCATCAACTCCGCCTGGCCGAGGATATGACCCTGCATCGCCTTTTCCAGATCCTTCTTGGTCGTGCTTGCGGGGAGATCCAACGCCGTATCGAGCGCGTACAGCTTGAAGAAATACCGATGGGTCCCGGAAGGTGGACAGGGGCCACCATAGCCGATCCGCCGGAAATCGGTAGTCCCCTGTTTGGTCCCGTTGAGCAGCGACGCGGTCTTGGGAAGATTCTCATCGAGCGCACTGGCGCTGACGGGGATATTCCACATGACCCAGTGGACCCACGTGCCAACTGGCGCATCAGGATCGTCCGAGATGAGGGCAAACTCTATCGTCCCGGCCGGAGGGTCTGACCAGCGTAGTGGTGGGGAGATGTCTTGCCCATCACACGTGTACTTGGCCGGAATCATTTCACCAGCGGCAAAAGCCTGACTCTTCAGTTCCATCTTCGCCCCTCCTGCGCCGATCAGCAGCGCCGCAAGCCCAACAGCGATACCCAGCCTGGTCCCCACTCCGAACGGAGTCATTGTCTCTTCCGAAGTCTTGCGACAGCGCATTCAGTATATCTCAAACGACTGCTGGTACCAGGATTGGTCGTATCCCTTCAACTCCACCTTCTCCGCATCCTTCAGGACAACGAACGGCGACCTGGATTCCACCATCACGGCGATCTCCTCCCGGAATGGCAGATCCTTCGGGCCAAGCGCCTCTTTCCGGGCGATATTGGTCAGGAGCCTCAGATCCGGGCCGTGGGCCAGACCGGCAGGGTGTAAGGTCATGAAGCCATCCGTAATCTCGGGCCGCGCGCCGTACCCCTTATGGTTGAAGAGGACCTCATCCACCCAGTTGAGATGGTGATACGGCAGGCTGTGGATCCACCGGGGCAGGAAAGCCTGCATCGCCATGCCTTCATCCTCGCTTACGAAGACGGTGAGCTTCTTCGGATCGAGATGAACGTGTGGTGAGGACAGCGCAACCAGATCGTTGAGGCGCAGGATGAACGGCCACACCTCTCCCTCCCACGCCACGACATCGAAGACCGGCGCTGCGTATTTGAGCAACGTGAAACTGCCCAGCCATCTTTTGACGACAACCTGTGTGGTCTCGTCGCCGCTGAGCGGAGGATGGATGGCGGCAAGAGGCTTCGGCTCTGGCGGAATCGGCGCAGCCGGCGAAAAGGGCCAGGGCTGCTGATCCCCCATCCAGTAGTCGTACGGGCGAAATAGCTGTTTCGGAAGTTCATAGAGGAGGATGGACACCCTTCCCGTCAAGAGAAACGAATAGGTGGTGCCTCGTGGCAGAAAAACGAAATCGCCCTCCCGAACTTCCTTGAGCAGTCCGAAATCGGTAATGAGGCTCAGGGGATGGTGGGCTCGATGGACAAAATAGAGTTCATGGCAGTCCGCATGACGAGAGGGCGGTTGCCACTTCCCGGCTTCCCCGAAATCTCCATTGCAGACCCAAATGGTGACATCGTTGCTTGAAAGGATAGGAACGAAGGAGCCGGACGTGGCCATCCCTGCTACATTGAAGGCTCGCCTCTGGAGAGGACGATCCTCCCCTATTGGCCGTTCGACGTGCGCGTTGAACAAGGGGTGGTCAGCGGGAATCGTTGTGCTTTCGATGATAGCGGTTGGAGGGCGCTCCATCAGGAGTTCCGTGCCGAATTCGAGCTTGTAGCTCGAAAGGCCCCTCGGAGGACGGCCGATGGAGTGCCAGTCCGTAAGAGCGGTCTGGTAATCAGACCGGACCCGTCGCTCGGTCCGTGTCAGCTTCACCATCCTTGGCACATTCTCCGCCATGTTGTCGCTCCGTTCAGAGAGTACTCACTTCCACTTATATGTTGCGGTAAAGTGTCTGAGGCCTGGCGGCTCAGGTTCGACGAACATCATTCCATGGATGTCGCGTCGTCGTTTCCACAATCGCTCTGCGCCCTTGATGACGAGGTCAAGATCGTCTCGTGTATAGCGCAAGCGTGGAAGCGCAAGTCGCACAAACTCGAACCTGGGATGGCGGTTCTTTCCCGTCTTGGGATCGCGACCGGCCATCGCGGTGCCCAGTTCGCAGGCCCGGACGCCACACTCGATGTAGAGTTCAACCGCGCACGCCTGACCAGGCAAGTCGTCCGGCGCGAGGTGGTCCAACGCAGCTCCTGCATCGAGGTATACCGCATGTCCCCCGAAAGGCTCATACACCGGCCAGCCGGCAGATTTCAGGCCCTCGCCGAGATAGGCAACTTGTCCGGTGTACTCTTCAAGGAACGATTCGTTGAGCCCTTCCTTCAGCCCTACGCCAAACGCTTCCATGGTCTCGGCGGTCATGCCCCCGTAATCCTTTCCCCCTTCAGAAAGTATCGCGTAAGGTAGGAGAGCCTCGTAGAGTGCGCGGTCCTTCATAAGGATGCACCCACCGCCTGGACTCAGCGCGTCTTTCTTGGCGGACATGAGGCAGAGGTCGACAGGCGCCAACGATTGCTTGATGATTTCTTGTATGGTGATACCGACATCGTCAGGGATGCTCTTCTTATTGAGAAAACCGTTCAGGAAGATCCTGGCGATGTCGGCCACAAGAAGCGTTCCAGCCGAAGAGGTCCGTAACCCCACCTCGCCGAAATTGCTCGTACTTACTGGCTGCCCGGCCGCCGTATTGCAGGTTGCGGTGATCAATGCGCACGCCATGCGATCGCCATCACGCATCAACGAGTGATCGAGCAGCTCAACATCGACATTGCCCTTGAAAGGCAAGGGTGTATTCGGATCATGCCAGAGGCGGGTCGTCGCGTCAATGATCTCCGCCTCTGCCGCCTCCAGGTTGCCCCGAGTCGTATCAAAGGGAGCGTTGCCGATAACAATGGGCCTTCGTCGCTTCCGATGCGGTGTCTCTTGCCTCCAAAGATCTCGAGGCAACGCCCAGAGACCTGATCGAATAAATCCATCGCAGAACACCCGCTCGGCTCCTCGCCCCTGATGGACGAGAATCACATACGGAAAATCCGGGAAGACCTCTCGAAGCGCCGCTCGCAGTCGCTCAGCGCTCTCGTTGCCGGCATACGCCCGTTCATTTGTTCTGCGCTTCCTGAGCACTCGTGAGACGGCTTTCCGCTGCGCTTTAGAGAGCGGCGTGGTTCCAGAATCGGTCAAGAGATCCACGCGAATTTCCCACGGCTTGAGTTCAAACAGATTGTAGCCGCATCGGGCGATGAACTCTCGACGAAGTTCATGATGCGTCATGGCGCGTCGGTCCTCGCCTGTCTTGCTTTCCGACGTATAACAAACTGGCGCCGGTCTCGTCTCATTCTGTGAACGGGTCCCAGTCCGGCGGAATGGCGTCGAAGTCGAGGATCCAGATCGGTGTGCCGGCCCCTTGGAACTCTTCCATGTACCGATACAGCGCCTGGACCGTGGCATGGTGGAAATGAGTAGGATCGTGATCAAACAGGTCGAGGCGTTGATTGAGCTCGATGAAGGGGCCGGCCGCCGGGTTCGGCGAGCGGAAGAGCGAGCCGGTGAACATCTGCAGAAGCCGGCTGCGATCGTCATACAGGATGGGGGTAATGTAGCGAACCCCAAGCTGCTCGGTGATCCGACGGTACGTTTCGATCGATTCTCCCTCGACGCGGAGCGCGATATGCTGGATCCCTTCCCCACAGCACTTGATAATGTGTGAGACCTGCGATTCTCCCCTCCGGTCGATTCCTTCCACCGGCGCGATATAGCCGGCCCCCGGCATCTTGCCGAGCTGGATGGCGACGGTCTTCATACTGGAAGGAGCCTCTGGATCATTGACATCGTGACTTTTGTAGGTCACCTGACCCCCCTGGAGTGCGCGCATGAACAGATAGGCGGTTTCCCTGAGGCTCTGGGTCGCGAGTGCCGCATGATCAAGCTTCAACGTGAATGTGCCCCACAGTTCCGCCAGGAGCAGATCCCGTTCCGCCTCGGTCAAGCCGCCTGGTCCCACATGTGTCCTATCCATCCTCTTCGCTCCCTCTCGTGAAGCGGTTGTTCAGAACCCCAATCCCCTCGACCTCCATCTCCACGACGTCTACCGTATTTTCCGCTGCAAGCCAGGGATACTTCCCGGACATTTCGGCGATGGAGCCGCCGGCGAAGGTCCCGGACCCGATGAGTGTTCCGGCTTCGAGAATTAAGGGTTGTTGGGAGAGGTAGGCGCAGATTTTCGGAAATGTCCACAACGTCGAGTCGGTACACGCCTGGGCTTCCAGACGAACCTCGCCGTTCACCCGCAAGACGATGTAAGGGTTTCGCTTCGCGAACTCCGCATACGGTACAAACCGTGGACCCAGCACCTTCCCGAGGATGGACTTACTCCGCGCGGGGCCAAGCCCGAGTTGAACGTCCTCGGCCTGTAGACAGCGACAGGACAGATCGTTGAGGATGGTCACGCGGCCATGTTCCTGCAGAAACGTCTCCGCCTCTGCTTCAGTCCATCCTTCTTGTGTCCCCTGATCGAGCAGGAGCGCGACTTCGAACTCATAGTCCGGTTTTCGAATCGAGCGTGGGATGCACACCATCTCACCGGAGTCGTGGATTTCGTGCCGACCAAGGGCGAGCGCGTAATACGCCCACCGTACCCTGCGGAGCTCAAGACTTTTTTGAATCTCTTCCTCGCTCCGTCCCGAACTCCTACCCATGCCGATGATGTGTCTGGCATCGGAGACGCCGTCCAGGAACCGGACCGGATAGGTGAGATAGTCCTTGATCGATGCAGCGGTGGTCATGCTCCTCCCCTACTCAGGCGAGCGATGCTCTCCGCGCTCGCCTCTTGCCATGGACGCAGCCCGATCGCATTCGCGGGACAGGCATCCGGGTTGTGATGCGTGACTGCGACATGGAACGCGATGTAAAGATTATCAGAAAATTTGCTCCGAAGCTCGTCGTTCAGCGGTGAGGTCCCGAGAGCAATCGCGGCCGTGCCGATGACGTGACCGCCGGCACGAGTGGCCGCTTCCGGTAGTCGAAATCCAATACACCGACCGCCGGTCACACTCGTCAGATTGAACGTCAACACCGATGCGTCGGTGGGAAGGCTCCCCTCGATGGTATCGCCAAATCGCCCGCTGGGCTTGGTCTCGAGATAGACCGGTTTGGCATCGACGGCTTTTGAAAGCCTCTCAACGAAGCCCCGGACTGCTCCAGTGCCCGGAGCGAATATGTGTTGAGGCAGGAGGTTCTTCGCCGTCATCCATCGCGCGACATCTTCGACGAGCCATGAAGCACATTCCGGGAGTTGAACGATCGCCTCGGTAGAGAAGTAGGCCTCGAGATGCACCTGTGGTCCATCATGATCCGATGGGTACGCCAGATGTTGTCCGGTTAAGAATGGATCCGCCTCTTTGATGATCCTGCGTGCTCGCTCTGCATCGAGGGTCGGCGATATAAGCGTCACGCCTTCAGCGATCCTCATCGAACCCCTCGCGCCCGTTAGGTGAGAGCCTTTCTGGCCGAGTTAAGGCCCTCCCAGAAAATATAAAGGGCATCAAGCGCTCGTCGCCCGCCCTCTATGAACTTGTCTTCATCGAACTTGGGGTAAGAAAAGGTTTCCAGAAGTTCGCCGTACACGTTCTCTCCATGCCCCGTTTCAAGCTCGAAGTGATGCTCGAAAAAGCCGAGAGGGACCGGCTTCAGACCATTCGACAGACGATGTTTTTCATTGAAGCCTTTCAGTCCGATGATCAGTTGTTTCCAGAAATTTTTAGATTCTGCCGCCTCGCCTTTCCCGATACCCCACGCCGCCCACGTCTCGATTCCGTAACTGGCGCCGGTAGCAATCCGCCAATCGAGGCTTCCATACGCCTTCTCAAGTTCAATCAGAAAGCGCCGTGTCGGTGGGGTGGCGGTTCTCCAGTTGCCTAACCGTTCCGGATCCAGTGTGAGTGGCGCGCACGTCTGACGCAACCACTCGATATGAGCCCACTCCGTTCTGAAGGCCTGATTCTCCGGGGTCTTATCCGGGCCGAGTCTCACACCGCATTCGTTGACCAGGATGTGGCGTGCCAGCCTTTCGCCTTCAAGGTTTGTCGCGCGAGCGACTCGCTTGGCCTGTATCGGTACAAAATGCTTAGAAAAGACCCCGAACTGTTCAAGGAAATGGATGACTTGAGCGGTATTGGCTTCCCCGCGGTTGAACCAGATGCAGAACTTGTTGTTCCTGATCGCTTGATGCCGGTGGACCTTCCGTTCGACCTTCTTCCAAAAGGCGTCAAATCGCCTCTGTCGGGCATTGCTCTGCATGGCGCCCTCTCCGGCATCAGAAGATCAATGGCAGTAATGAGAAGCCTGTCAAGGTCAGGAAGGGTATTATAAGCCCTTATTTTGCAACTAGTTATAATCTAATCTGTGACTTACGATATGTCAAGAAACTATACACTCTCTGACGCGACGATGATCTACATCCACGTGCTGAACCGAAGGGGGTAGGGGAATCCACACCCCTGCTTAAGACTCGGATTGGATTCGGGCGGGTCACTATCGGAAGGCCGGATAGGCTGACATAGGTGCAGCCTTTGCCGTCGTCCGCCTTCAGACAAATTTCTTGTTAAGTGCCGGAAAAGGTTATAGAGTTTGGGCCAGCTTCAACAACGGCTGGTCGAGATGACTGATCAGCATACATAATAATCTGGCTCTACTGTAATCGGGCTCTGCAGACTTGCCGGCATCGTATGCGAAGCGTATCCTAAGAGGAGATTACTGGAGGCCATCTATTGCGGATTACTGAAATTATCTGGAAAGAACGTGTGGTTGAGAAGATCGCGGAGAAGCATGGTGTGTCGGTTGCAGAGGCGGAGGAGGCACTTCTTTCCAGGCCTGTGGTCAGGAAGATGGTTAAGGGGCGCGTACATGGGGAGGACCTGTACGCGGCTCTGGCGCAGATCGGCAGCGGGAGATATTTGATCGTCTTCTTCATTAACAAGAAGCGCGGCATGGCGCTGCCGATTTCGGCGCGTGACATGGACCGCGCGGAGAGAAACTATTATGGCGGACACAAATAAGCACGTAGACCCCCTGCCGGATGAGTTTAGGTCGGAGGAGGAGGCTGCCGAGTTCTGGAACACCCACAGCATAACCGACTATGAGGAATTCCTGGAGCCTGTCGATCTCGAAGTGGACCTCAAGAGGCGACACTTCGAGATCGAAGTGGATGAGGAGAGCTTCTTGGTGTTGCGCGATAGGGCCAAGAAGCTTCAGAAGCCGGCGAAGGAACTCGCGAGCGAAATTCTCAAGCAGAAGCTTGCGACGGTTTGATCGCATTTGAATCGGCCGGTTTGGGATGATCCGGTCTGGAGCCCGGCTACTGGACGATCCATGAGCTGCTGGGTCATCGGGATGTGAGTACGACGATGATCTACACCCACGTGTTGGATCCATAGAGGGTTCGTTCCTCGCGGTTTGCCGCGTGGTCGTCATACCGGCGGAAGCCGGTATCCAGAGGGCCCGACTGGATTCCGTGTCAAGCACGGAATGACGGGCCAGAACAGAAGACGATGCCCCGCAGCTTGCTGCGGGGTAGTTCACTCGGCTAGGTAGTCATCATGATGGACTGAGAGGTCCTTAGGGCCGGAGAAGATACCCACAATGGAAAACGGCTTGCTCTCGCTTGGCGTTCGCGCTAGATTAGCAGTGCGCATATCGGATCTTGACTGCCTCGGGGGAGGTGACGGGATCGGGTGGTGGGCGGAGTAATGGCTTAGTCAGCAGTTGTGGGGGTGAGACCCAATGCTATACCAAGAGCAGGAAGCCGAGAGGTGACCTGCTCTTATCGTTTTTAGATATGGCGTTGTAGGTTACAATAATGGACGTCATTGCTCCGAAAGTCCCCCCATCCTCACCTTCCCCCTCATGGGGGGGAAGGGACACCTCACGCGAACTCCTCCCCCCTTGAGGGGGAGGATACAGGTGGGGGGTATGGGTTCTGGCTTTCATGCGCATGGGGTATTCCCGCGAAGCTTGTCCCGGCACGTTTTAAGCCGGGAACGGGAATCCAGAAAGGCACTGGATTCCGGGTCAAGCCCGGAATGACAAAGTGCCTGACATGTGACGTTATGTATAGGAGGTAGGGCGATGGAGGGGAAGAACTATATCGCGGGGAGATGGGTGGAGGCGGTCGGGGGAGCCAGGTTTGAAAGTCGTAATCCCGCCAAGTTCGATCAGGTACTTGGTGCTGCGGCCTTGTCGAATCGGGAGGATGCGGAGCAGGCGGTCGCGGCCGCGAAGGCGGCTTTTCATGACTGGCGCGGGCTGTCACGGGTGAGAAGGGGGGAGCATCTCGATCGATTCGTCGAGGCGATTAAGGCTCAAGCTGAAGAGATCACTCGTCTCGTGGCATCGGAGGCCGGTAAGGCGTATAACGAGGCCAAGGCCGATGTCGTCGAAGGGATCCATATGGCGCAGTATATGTTCGGCCATGCGCGGCTTCCTTCCGGCCAGGCTCTCCCCTCGGAGCTCGCCGAGAAGGACGCGTACATGTTCCGCAAGCCGAAAGGGGTCGTGACGGTGATTAGCCCCTGGAATTTCCCTTTTGCGATCCCCATCTGGCTGATCACCCCAGCCCTGCTCGAAGGGAATACGGTGGTCTTCAAACCGTCCGGAAATACCCCATTGGTGGGGGAGAAGATCGTAGAGTGCTTTGAACGGGCCGAGCTTCCTTCAGGCGTCCTGAATCTCGTCCAGGGCATGGGAGGGGATGCGGGGTGGCCCCTGGTGACCCATCCCGACGTGGAGGTTGTCCTCTTCACCGGCTCGTACGAGGTAGGATCACGGATCAAGGAGGCGTGCGTCAAGGACTATCGCAAGATGTACGCCTGTGAGATGGGCGGGAAGAATGCGATGATTGTTTGCCAGGATGCCGATCTTGATCTGGCCGTCCGGGCCGCGATACTCAGCGCCTTCAAGACGACAGGACAACGCTGTACCTCGGCGTCTCGCCTCATTATCCATGAGAGCCGGATGGAGGAGTTCGCGAAGGCCTTTGTCGCCATGGCGCGGCGGATCGTCATCGGCGATCCCCTCGATCCTCAAGTCTTCATGGGTCCGCTCATCAACGAGGCGGCGATGAAGAAGGTCGGCTCCTATAACCTGCTGGCGAAGCAGGAGGGGGCTGAGGTGCTTCTGGACGGCGGGCGCCTGGAGGAAGGGGCCTATCGGGACGGCTACTTCTTCAGCCCCTTCATCTATCGCATGGTGCATCGGAAAGATGCCAGGGTGCTGCACGAGGAGGTCTTTGGGCCGCATGTTGCCCTGATCCCCTTCCGAACGCTGGAAGAAGCCGTGGCCATCCACAACGATGTGGAGTATGGCCTGGCCTGCTCCGTGATCACCGAAGATTACCGGATCTCCCGTCGTCTTCGGGAGGAGTGCGAGTTTGGCGTCGGGTACTGGAATCTGCCCACCATCGGCGCCGAAGTGCATCTGCCATTCGGTGGGATAAAAAAGAGCGGAACGGGCGTTCCAGCTTCCTGGCCTTTGTTGGACCTCCTGACGCACAAAGTGGCATGGACCGTCAATCATGGTCGAGAGATCAGGATGGCGCAAGGTCTGAGCGCCGAGGTGTAACCATGACCCGGCTGCTGATGTGTCGTCCCGACCATTACGGGATCTACTATGAGATCAATCCCTGGATGGATCGAAGACGCCAGGCGGACCGGGCAGTCGCCATACGGCAGTGGGAGGCGTTGTATCGACTCCTCACCGAAGGGCTACAGGTCGAGGTGGAGCTCCTGCCGCCGGTTCCGGGGTTGCCTGACCTCTGCTTCACCGCCAACGCCGGGCTCCTGGTGAATGGCCTCTTTGTGAGTAGCCGGTTCCGGTACCGTGAGCGCGAGGCGGAAGTTCCTCATTTCACACAGTGGTTTGCAGAGCGGAACTATCGGGTGGCCTGTCTTCCCGAACCCGCCTTCTTTGAAGGGGAGGGGGATGCGCTCTTCTGCGGGAATGACCTGTTTGCCGGGCACCGCTTTCGTTCGGAGCTACATGCCCATCAGCTTCTGGCGGAACTCTTGGGGCTGCACGTGCATTCTCTGGAGCTCGCTGATCCATGGTTCTACCACCTGGATACCTGCTTGTGTCCGCTCCAGCCTGGCCAGGCAGCGTACTATCCGGAGGCGTTCAGTTTAGCCTCGCGGCGGCTCCTGAAAGAGACGATTCCCGAGCTTTTCCCGGTAACGGAGGCGGAGGCGAAACGGTTGGCCTGTAATGCGCTGGTCATCGGACGGTCAGTGGTCGTCAACGCCGGCTGTCCCCACCTGTCTCGGACGCTCACCGAGGCCGGGTATCACGTTCACGAGGTTGAGACCACGGAGTTTCTCAAGGCCGGGGGCGGGCCCAAGTGCCTGACGCTGTTCCTGGATCGGGACGGATCATGGTAACTACAAGGTAGATAGACTGTAGGCTTTTAGACTGTAGGAGCGCGCCATGCGAGACCATACCAAGCTCAGAGCGTTTGAACTGGCTGACGAAGTGCGCCTTGATTCAGTCCGTGCGCAACAACTCATAACCTATAGCCTATAGTCTAATAGCCTACAGCCTTGCCTCAGCACCTGAGCAGGTACGGATCATGAACCATTGGGTAGAGTTGGAGAAACGGTATTTCATGGACACGGGTCACCGGCGTCTTGGGGTGACGCTCGTCCGTGGCGAAGGGGCGAGGGTCTGGGATGAGGCCGGGAGGGAGTATCTCGACTTCATCGCCGGATGGGCCGCCTGTAGCCTCGGCCACTGCCATCCTGTGATTGTGGAGGCCCTTCGAGAGCAGTCGGAACGCCTCATCCTGGCGAGCTTGGATGTCTATACAATTCCCCAGATTGAGTTGGCTGAGCTACTCATCTCCTCGAGCGGCTTGGCCAAGGTCTTCTTCTGCAACAGTGGAGCTGAGGCCAACGAGGGAGCGGTCAAGCTAGCCCGGAAGTATGGCAAGCTGCACCTGAATGGAGCCTACGAGGTCATCTCGGCGCTAAAGAGCTTCCATGGTCGAACGCTGGCGATGGTGGCTGCGACGGGCAAGCCGGAGTATCAGGCGCCCTTTACCCCACTCCCTGAAGGGTTCAGTCACGTCCCGTTTAACGACGTCGCGGCCCTGCGGGCTGCTGTGGGGGAGCGGACCTGCGCGATCCTGTTGGAGCCGATTCAGGGCGAGGGTGGGGTGAATGTCCCGGCTGAGAACTATCTGAAGGAGGTCCGAGCACTCTGCGACGAACGTGGCATCCTGCTGATCCTGGACGAAATTCAGACGGGCTGCGGCCGAACAGGGACCCTGTGGGCTCACGAGGTCTCCGGCATCAGGCCGGACATCATGACGGTGGGCAAGGGCCTGGGCGGCGGAATTCCGATCGCTGCGCTTCTGGCGAACGATCGGGCTGCCTGTTTTGGCCCTGGAGACCATGGCTCTACCTTCGGAGGGAATCCACTCTGCTGTGCGGTAGCCGCAGCCGTCTTTCGATTTATTGTGAAGGAAGACCTGTCGGGCAACGCAGTACGGGTAGGAAGCTACTTCCGGGAGCGGCTCCTGGGCTTGCAAGAGGAGTGGGATGTCGTGAAGGAAGTCCGGGGTCGTGGCCTTCTCCTGGCGATGGAGTTCACCAAGCCGGTAGCCTTGGCGATGGCCAAGGCCTGCCGTGAACGAGGCCTGCTGTTGAACCCGATCCCACCTCAGACAATCCGGTTCATGCCCCCCCTGATTATCAGCCCGCAGGATGTGGATCAGGCCATTGTGATCCTGGATGCCGCCATCAGGCAGATCAAATGGGCGGCGACCCTTCCAGATGCCGCTCATTAAGACGGCAGGACGGGTTCTACCCTTCTCGAATGATCACCTAATACAACCGCACGAAATGAGGTGCCATTGCCCTAGTCCCCCCCACCTGTCCCCTCCCCCTCCGAGGGGGGAGGGTGAGGGAGGGGGTGATGGAGATACGGGATGACTGGCGCAGAGACAGTGGCCGAATGCCTCAAGGCTCAAGGGATTGAGCTGCTGTTCGGCATACGTGGCCTGCATATCACTGCCGTTGCAGATGCCGCCAAGCGACGTGGCATTCGATGTATCGAGGTGCGTCATGAGCAATCTGCGGCGTTCATGGCGGATGCCTATGCGCGGGTCACCGGCAAGGTTGGAGTTGTGATAGCAGGCACAGGAGCCGGCGCTGCCGCCACCATGGTCGGGTTGCAGGAAGCTTATTGCAGCTCTTCACCGGTATTGCTTATCGCCAGCCAGATCGAGCAAGCGCATCTACACAAAGGCTGGGGCGACCTTCATGAGGTCAAAAACCAGCATGGTCTGATTTCGAATGCGGTAGAGGCGTGCTATGACGTGTCGACGCCCTCTGGCATTCCTCACAGCCTCCAGGCGATCTTCTCCAGGATGGCACATGGGCGGCCGCGGCCCTATGGCCTTGAGGTTCCGGTGGATATCCTGAACGCGGAGCTTGCCACCCCCTTCTCGTATCAGCCGGTTGCACATACGCCAACCCTTCCCGACGCGCAGAAGCTGGCAGAGGCGGTCGAGCGGATTGCCAGGGCAAAGCGGCCTGTCATCTATGCCGGGGGCGGCGCGATCGCCTCAGGGGCTGGCCAGGCGATTGAACGACTGGCTGAGCTGCTCAACGCTGCGGTGCTCACCAGCATCAAAGGGAAAGGGGTGCTCTCTGAGGCTCATGACCTCTCCCTTGGAAATCTGGGGACGGAGGGACCCGTTCGGGCGCTCATCGAGAAGGCCGATCTTGCCATCGTGGTCGGCACGCGGTTCAGCAACCGATCGACCGGCAAATGGTCATTGAAGCTCCCGCCGCACTGGGTCAGGATTGATATCGACGGAGCGCAGTTTGCCAAAACCCATCCAGACATTCAGGGCAGCCATGTCGTTGAGCTGGCAGGAGATGCGCGCATAACCTTAGAGTACATTCTCGGAAGGCTTGAAAAGCAGTCGTCACGCCCGCAAGGTTTTGAAAGGTTAGAGGTCATCAGGGCCAAAAGGCAGACCCTGGAAAGCGTGAGAGCGCAATACCCTGTCGAAGTGAAGCTGCTCGAGGATATCAGGCACGTGATAAGGCGCGACGCCATTGTAGCCAACGATTCCACTGTTGCGACCTACTGGATGCGTAGGTACTTCGAGGTCTACGAACCCAGGACATTCCTCTGGGCGATGGGAAGCGGGACGATCGGGTTCGGGCTGCCGGCCGCCATCGGCGCCAAGCTCGCCAAGCCTGACCATCAGGTCCTGGCGCTGTGTGGTGACGGCGGATTTCTCTTCTCTTGTCAGGAGCTTGCGACCGCAGTCAAATACCGGGTCGCCATTGTCGTCTTACTCTTTAACGACAATGCCTTTGGCATGGTGGACTATGGTCAACGGAAGGACGGACACCTGTTTGGCGACGAAGCGCTCGCGAACCCGGACTTCATCGCCTTGGCGAGGTCATTTGGAGCCGAGGCGGAGCGGGTCGATTCGCTCGATCAGATTGGTGAGGTCGTTGAGAAGGCGCTCACGCGAAACCGGCTGACAGTCATCGAGATCCCGGTTGCCTTACACCCCCCACCCGACCTGGCCTGAGGGAAAAGTTACAGGGACGGGAACTCTACTCAGGTGTTTAGGCTGTAGGCTGTTAGTCGTTGCGCATGGACCGAATCAAGGCGCGCTTCGTCGGCCAGTTCAAACGCTCTGAGCTTGGTATGGTCTCGCATGGCGCGTTCCTACAGTCTAAAAGCCTACAGTCTATCTACCTGAGTAGTTACCATTACTTTTTCAAGACGTTCTGCCACCCAAACCTTGATAATGGATTGCCGGGGCACACCCAACCGTTTTGATTCTTTATCCAACAGGTTGATCATCCATAAAGGGAAATCTACATTTACCCTTTTCTGCTCCCGCTCAGGCCTTCTGGCCTTGGACCGATCAAGGTGCTTGGAGATATCCTTGCCTTCGTCGAATCTCTTGTCTAATTCACTCGCCTTCATATAGATCAACCTCCTCTTTCCTGGCACGTCGCACTGAAATCATTCTTATCCTATCGCTCCTATATGTAATAATCCCTGACCAATGCCTCCCCAACCACTTGCCAATCACGAGGAGCCTTGGCTCATCGCTTGTTCTTAAGGGAATTTCAATCAAATCAGGGTCATCCCATAGCGCCTGGGCTTCGTAAAAATCGATTCCATGTTTTATCTTATTGCCTTTGCTCTTCCTGATGTCGAATTCAAATTCCATGTATAGAAACTATACCTTTACTATACCTTTTGTCAATCAATATCATGGTCCCAAGAATAGATTGGGATGTGTCATTGGGACCATAGCGAAGCACTCCCGCTTTTTGCAGTGAGATTGTCCAAGAGCGCCGGCCTCAGGGAGTTGACCTGCGAATCCGTCTTCGATGACCTGCCCTGGATGAAGCCGATCTCGCTCTTCCTTCCCGGCGCATCAGGAAGGGTGAAGTACGCCAGGAGACGCTACGCGCGGTTGCGGACCGTCCTTTGATCTGGCATTTTCGAGTGTGCCTCTTTGTCTTGACTTCCTCTCCAATCGCTGATAGCGTCCCCCGTGTGAGCAGAATCCGAGGACTGCGGCGCCTGATGAGGTCCGCTGCCGATGCCCCGGCCCACGTTTGAGATGGGTGCAGTCACCCGTTGCCGCCAGGCGCATGGAAGCGACCGAAGACCCGAGAGCTTCACTCTGACACCGAGGAGGGAACATGGCGAAGAAACAGACTCAACTCCGTCGCAGTTGCGGCGCGATGGCCGCGCACATGATGTTGCTGGAGAAGTTTCCAGCCTTTCGCGCCAATCAGATGCGCCTTGAAGGTGTCACGGACAGGCGGCGTCAAATGGCGTTCGATGCCAAGGCCATTCCAATTGTTACCGTCAAGACGATCGTCCACGTCATTTACAAGACCGATGCGCAGAATATCTCGAGCGCCCAGATCAAGAGTCAAATAGCCGTACTCAACCGGGATTTCCGGGCCACCAATCCGGATAAAGCCGGTGTGCCGGTACCGTGGAAGGGCCTCGTATCCGATTCGCGCGTCCAGTTCAAGCTCGTCCAGGTCACGCGCACAAAGACCAGCGTTGCCGCGTTCACGCACGACGACAAAGTCAAGAAGGCCTCGACCGGTGGCATCGCGCCGATTACGCCGAAGACGCATCTGAACATCTGGGTGTGCGCCCTGAGCGGTGGGCTACTTGGCTACGCGCAGTTCCCTGGCGGGCCGATGTCATCGGACGGTGTCGTCATCAACTTTCAAGCATTCGGTACCATGGGGACGGCGCAAGCCCCGTTTAACAAAGGACGCACGGCAACACACGAGTTGGGACACTATTTCAACCTACGCCATATCTGGGGCGACACTCCGGACTGCAGCGGTTCGGACATGGTGGCCGATACACCGAACTGCGCCGGACCGAACTTCGGCACGCCCACCTTCCCGAAGATTAGCTGCGGCAACGGGCCCAATGGCGACATGTTCGTCAATTATATGGACTATACCGACGACGCAGCAATGTTCATGCTGACAACGCAGCAGGCGGTGCGAATGCGAGCGGCGCTTGATGCGAGTCGGAGTGGACTGAAGTAGGCTCCGCGAGGGTGCTCGGCTATGCCCGCCCTGGCCGAGTGCCCATGATCGACGCGGGTCGCTCGTATCCGGAGGGTGTTTGCGCCATGGCCCCCTCGCCAAGGAAGGCACGCGTGGATCCGTCCACGATCTGTGGCATCAGGTGGATCCATGTGTTCGAGCAGGACACCGGGGTCGGGGCCGTCTACCGTCCGGAAACTGATCAGATCCCGCTCGCGCGTCGCCCGCGTGAACAACTTGAGCTCCAGGCTGGAGGTGCCGCTCGGGTGTTCGTGGGTGGCGCCGACGATAGGCCTGTACTGCGAACTGGGCGGTGGCGTGCGATGTCGGAGGGTATCGTGATTGAGCTGCCAGCGGCCGGTCGCGAACAAGCGATGACGTGGCGCATTGTCGAGGCCACGCCGACGCGCGTGGTGGTATCCATAGTTCCGCCGTGAGATCCGGAATACTCCAGGGCCGCATCCTGTTCAGTTGACCCGGCACATCGCGCAAACCCTCAGACTCCAACCGAGATCGATCTTATCTACATCATGAGTAACTACAAGGTAGATAGACTGTAGTCCGTTAGACTATAGGAACGCGCCCTGCGAGACTATACCAAGCTCAGAGCGTTTGAACTGGCCGACGAAGTGGCGGTCTTGATCCGGTCCATGCGCAACGGCTAACAGCCTTCAGCCTACAGCCTAAACACCTGAGTAGTTACCACCATGACCAAGAAGATGAGCCCTGCATCACCGCTGTTCGAGATCAGCTCGCGCGTCGAACGACAGGCGCTGACACGCCCGTACCGGCGGCCGTACGGAGCGCCCCTCCTGCGTCCGCTCAGGATCTACACCTTGGATCCATCCGTGTCACACAGAGTCGGCGGCGTGGCCACCGTGGGCGTGCCATACGAGGATTTGGAGCCGGGGCCAATCGGGTCGCTGTTCGAGATCGATCCCACCGGTGCGCCCAAGCCTCTCGATGCGCCTCCCCTGGATCTCGACGATCCCTACTTGTTGATGTCGGGTGGGCTCGCGCCATCGCCTGCTAACGGTCAGTTTGCGTTGCAGATGGTGTATGCCGTCTGCAGCCTCACGTACGCGGCGTTTCGGCGCGCACTCGGTCGGGACATCTCCTGGGCGTCTGAAGGGGTCGACGGGAAGGCACGTGCCAGGCTCATCGTACGCCCGTTCGGCATGCGCCAGCGCAACGCCGGGTACACGCGCGAGGCCGGTGATGTGTCGTTCGGCTATTTCAGGGCCGGCTTGAAGCCGGCCGGTTTCGTGGTGAGCAAGGGGCTCGTCCTCACGGCGCTCTCGCACGACGTGGTAGCGCACGAGACCACGCACGCGCTGCTCGACTCGTTGCGATCGTCGTTCGCGGTGCCTACGAATCCCGACGTGCCCGCATTTCATGAGGGCTTTTCGGATCTGGTGGCGCTGTTCCTGCACTTCAGCTATCCAGGTGTCGTGGAACAGGCAATTCGCGACTCGCGCGGCGCCATTGCGCGCGGCTCGTTGCTTGCGGATGTGGCGCGTGAGTTCGGGTACGCGCGCTCGACACCGGGCCGAGCCGCCGCCCTCCGATCGGCCATTGACGTAGCCGGTCTCGCGCCGTTTGATTCCGACGCGCCGCCCGGCGAAGGCGAGGGCCCGCTCTGCTACGACCCCGATATCGAGACGCATCAACTCGGCTCGGTACTCGTTTCGGCGGTGTTCGAGGCGTTTGTGACGGTCGTACGGCGCAAGGGGGAGCGGTTGTTCAGGATTGCCGGTCTCGACCCGCGAGCAGTGGGCCAGGCGCAGCTCGGCGACGAGCTGATTCGCGCGCTGGCACAGGAAGCCTGCGACGTAGCCGGCCGGTTCCTCGACATCTGCATCCGCGCCATCGACTATTGTCCGCCCGTCGACATCGAGATGGGTGAGTACCTTCGCGCGCTTGTCACCGCCGACTCCGAGTTGGTTCCAGACGACAAGTGGGGCTACCGGGAAGCGCTCATGCGGTCGTTCCGACGGCGACGAATCTTTCCCGATCACGTGCAGTTCATGACGGAGGACGCGGTCCGCTGGCAGGCGCCGGCCGATGCGCTCTACGTTCCTGGACTTGCCTTCAAGGACCTTCGTTTCGACGGCGATCCTGGTCATCCGACCGACGCCGCCGAGTTGCGCCGCCAGGCTACGGCCCTGGGCGCGTTCATCACGAGCGGCGACCATGCTCATCGGTGCGGTGTCATCGTTCCAGGGCAGCGCCTACCCAAGGGCATGACCTACGCCTCACCTCCGCTCATCGAGTCGATTCGATGCGCACGCCGCACGTCGCCGGATGGAACGGTGCTGTTCGATCTTGTCGCCGAGGTGACGCAGTCGTGTACGGTCACGCGAGGCGGAGAGCTGGTGGAGTTGCTGGCCGGCTGCACCATCGTCATCGATCCCCACGGCCAGATTCGCTTTATCGTCTCGAAGAGGGCGGACAGCCATAACCGCGCCGTACGACAGCATGCGGCCATCAAGGGGCCCCTCCGGAGATTTTGGACCAGGCGCGGACGCAAGTACCTGTTGCGGCCGGACGCACTCCGGCGACTGCACGACTAAGCCACGAAGGTGCGAGAACACTTCGGATTGGGTACTGGAGTAAGGTGGCGGACTACACCAGATGGCGCCGAGGGCGCCATGATCCAGGCAGCCTACTGACCTACCTTCGAAATAGACGACATCCAGCGACTACACTGCCGGGATATCCATCCCCCTTGTGGACCTGCTGTCCAGGGGATGGCCCACAGGCCCCACCCAAGCACGCCGGCCTCATGGAGTTGATCGACGAACCCGGCTTCACTAACCTGCCATGGATGAACTTGACCTATTGAAGCCTGCATAAGTAATGCAGGGCAAACCGCACACCCATCCGTTCGGCCTGAGCTTGTCGAAGGCGTATCCGCTCATGGTTCGACAGGCTCACCATAAACGGAACGAAGACATCCGCTGTCTGCATTACTTAGGCAAGTCTCAACAGTTCTTCCCGCCCGGCGCACCAGGAAGGGTAACTTTGCTCGCAGACGCCGCGCGCAACGCCGGATCGTCCTCTGAGCTTGCATTTTTGTCTTGATTCCCTCTCCGGTCGCTGATAGCCTCCCCCCTATGAGTAAGATCCGGGGACTGCGGCGCTTGAAGCGGACCGCCCTAGATGTCCGGCTACGCTCCAGGTGGGGGTGCTCACCCGTCGGCGGCCTGGCGCGTTTCCAGCCTCCTGTTTGCCTGCTTTACGCTTAGCATGCATTCTTTCACCTGCAATCGTGCTTCCCACCTCGTTTGGCGCGCCCTCATGCTCAGCAACAACGGAGACCTCGCGCGTTCCCCAAAATCCTGTGAGGAATTCAAACAGCCCGGCATAGATTATTACTGCGCAACGCATACTGGCCCTCTTGAGGAGTAGACAGGGACTATGACACGCTGGGGCGACTCAACAAGGAGGTGCCGAATGGCAGAGTCGATTCTGACACAGATTCGCTGGACCATCACCCGCAAGGCTGTCGTGGTACTGGAACTGCTGCGTGGCGGGGATGCCATCGAGCTGGCCCGCCGACACGGGCTCAGCCAATAAGCATTGCTGTGGCTGGATCGTGGCCTCTCGCGGCTCAGAGAGAGCCACAGGCTCGGCGCCATTGGGGAGCAAGGAAAATCATGGTCTGTTGCTGAGGTCTCGAAAGACGAATTTTCGGGGTTTTTTTACAGCTTCGTTAGGCAAGACGGCGCGCCATGTCGATAACGCATCGAGCAGCATCATCGTGAGAGGTCCAACTATTAAGAGGAGATACACATGAGATGGGTTAGACTCGAAATTCTGCTCTTCGCGCTTGTCGCCTTGACTGGATGCGCTACCATCACAAACGGTTCAAAACAGACGGTTTCGTTTATGTCGGAGCCTTCTGGAGCGACGGTCACGGTCGGTGGAGAGTTTACAAGTCGGACGCCAGTTGCATTGCCGCTTGGACGGGGAAAGGATTACACGATCCTGATCCAGAAAGAGGGATACGAACCTCAGTCGTTGACACTCAAAAGCAGTTTTTCTCATTGGGTGCAGGCAACATTAGGAAATATTTGGAACTACATCATTCCGGGGCTAATTGTAGATATCAGTTCTGGTGGTGCCTATGAATTCGACCAGCAGCTCATGAACGCTGTGCTTGTCAAAAGCAATGCCAGATCAACATCGCCGACTACAGACGAGCCCGACGGCACGAACAAGATTGATGGGAGGCCCGGCCTCAGCGACCAGCAGAAGGCCAAAGAGCATATCGTTGTGGCGTACAAGAGACTTATTGAGGAGCTAACAAAGAACGAGAAGGGAGAGTATGTCCGTTCGCTCTTGAACATCCTTAAGATTCCTGAAGCGCAGCAGGCTGATGCCATTACCAAAATCCGTGCGCTTTCAGAGGCCTATAAGGACATCCCCGTTTTCGCTGACAGGGTCGTAGAGATGTTCCTGAAATGATTCTGCCCAACCTCGCGCTGCAGCCGCCGTACGCCATTGAGGGAAAGGCATGGGCGGAGCACAAAACGGAACTGTTTGTAGCGACCGCGTTTGAGAATCTCACTGCAGACATCGCGAGAGGAAAGGGGGAGTGTCTGGCCTCCTTGGCTGCGATACTCCGGCATCAATGTTCGGACATACGTTGCTGCGAGTCGATCAGAAGGGCCAGACCGAGCAGACACGAATCCTCGCCTACACCATCAATTATGCGGCGGACGTACCGCCCGACGCCGGCATCGCCTATCCGGTTCGCGGTATCTTCGGACTCTATAAGGGATATTTCTCGACCATTCCGTACTATCTGAAGGTGCGGGAATATCGCGACATCGAGAACCGCGATATCTGGGAGTACCGTCTCAATTTTACCGATCAACAAGTGCAGCGTTTCCTGATGCATGCGTGGGAATTGGGGAATGCCTACTTTGATTATTATTTCTTCAAGGAAAACTGTTCCTATCATCTTCTGACGCTGCTCGATTATGCAGATCCGACCTTGCATCTGACGGACGAGTTTCTTTTCTGGACCGTCCCGGCCGACACGGTCAGACTTATTGCGTCCAAGCCGGGGTTGGTCTCAGAAATTACCTATCGCCCCTCTCGTAGCAACATAATCCGGCGCAAACATGAATCCTTATCGTCCGACAATCGCGCGTTGGCTCATCGGATGACACAGGATCTGAGTGAGCTTGTGTCACCGGCTTTTGTCCAATTGAGTCCTCCACGCCAAGCGTTCCTGCTCGATCTTGCTTCGGACTACTTGCGATATCGAATCGACACAACTGACGAGCCGGCGTCTGAATTGAAAGAGCGAAACGGGGCGGTGTTGACGGTCCGTAGCCAACTCCGGATTCCGTCTGAGGATTTCATGGTGGTGCCGTTTGCGAAACAGCCAGAGTTTGGGCACAAGACCTCCCGCGTCAGCGTGGGGGCCGGCTGGCGGAACCATGATACGTTTGAAGAGGTCACAGTGCGGGCGGGTTACCACGATCTGCTTGATCCGGAGGTGGGTTACACCCCCGATGCCCAGATCGAAATCGCGTCCGTCACAGCCCGCCATTACAATCGGGTCGATCAGACACGAATTGAACGGGCGACGCTCGCCAATGTCTTGTCCCTCTCGCCAGTCGACTCGATCTTCCATGCTCCGTCGTGGAAAATCAATGTCGGGATGCAGACGATCACGCGCCATGACTGTCGGCTTTGCAGTAATGGGGTCATCAATGGCGGTATCGGGCGGATCTTCCCCCTTCGTTTTTTAGGTAAACCATACATTCTGCTTCACATAGTGGTGTCATTACCATAGATATGTAGGCATGTAATAGTGATAATAGTGCTTGACATGAGCATCATATCATATTATTATGTAGGCATGTACATCGCCGCCATCCCCAATCGCTCCTCTCCGCCGGCCATCCTCCTGCGCGAATCCTTCCGCCACCAGGGCAAGGTCAAATCCCGCACTC
>Ga0080064_1003449_pt1 | contig 22833 bp, 28 predicted proteins | sample Subgrocontami54m_FD_69260 | JGI IMG/M metagenome (GOLD analysis project Ga0080064, IMG submission 69260) | Subsurface groundwater microbial communities from S. Glens Falls, New York, USA - GMW46 contaminated, 5.4 m (SPADES assembly) (version 2) ...
AGCTTCAATATTTTCTTCTGGAGGAACTTCAATAACATAAGTATTGAACAGATCCGGCGCTTCTGCGTTCTTAGGCGCGCGCTGGCCACGATATTGGTGCCTGATCTCACTTAACCGTTGGGCTCTTCGTTGTTTATCCTCAGCGTCCTGCGCTGACAAGCCGTGGCGTTCCATAAATAAACTCCGCGCTCTTTTTACACTATGTTTCTTATGAAGCTTATCCAAAGAATCGGAGCCGTCAGAAACGGCCGCCTGGAGCTTCTGATTGCTCTCCAGAACATACTCGACGTCCTCACGGACGGCCTGGGGACCTTCGCTTTTGAATTTGACGATGAATCGGCCGGGAGCGTATTTCGACTTCTGGGCTTGGCCGGAATCGCCGGAGCTGTTCTGCGCAGAAACTTGGGCTGGTATGCCTAAAAATAAGAATCCGGAAACAATAAATATAAAAGTTAATTTCAGATATTTTGAATACATGACTTCCTCCCGTGGCTGTTATGCGCCGTGGCGTGCGCAATAAAAGATCCGGAATGGTATCATGATGCTTTTGCAGATAGATCTCTTCGTGAAAACGGATTGCAGCGTTGGTTTCTGATCCGTATGAATTATGCCCATCTCTTAGATCCAGAAAAAGTGACTCAGGACATCCACCATTCTCCGATCATCGAAAAAGATGGGACGGTCTATGTCATGAATAATATCTGTAAACAATTTTCACAAGCTCAGTATTTTGCTCGTATTAAAGATAGCACAGCCCGCAAGGTGAAAGAAGCTGCTCTTGAAGTCTTGCTTCATTTACAAAAAGAGAGAGATAATGACTCTTTACTGTATTCACCAAAAGCAGACATAAACTCGAACTGACTGTTTAGTCTCACTTTTTTCATAAATATTTAAATGGTATTGAATCTTATATAGCAAATGTGTTAACTATTCGAATATTAAACCCACACATTTGCTATTAGTAAGTGTGAATAGCTAAGCTTTTATGTTCGAAAATAATTCACACTTACTATAACCATAACTATGTATCGCACGTCTCAGAGTGGATTAGAATATATCACTAAAAATACACCTAATTATGTTTCCAACCAAACTTTTTATTCCATGGCTGCAACTCCAACATCGTATAACGATGGCATGTTCATTCCTGCCAGAGATGCACCTTTCTCATATTCTCCAATTCAAAAAGAAAGATCATTGCCTTACTCCATCAACCCAGAAAAATATTCCTTTCTCGTTCCCCAAGCAGAATATCATTTTGTACCTGATCATTTCCTTAAGCCAGGAAAAGAAGGCATCTTTGTCGGAAAAGCAGAAGAAGTGAAAGAATCTGTGGAAGAAGCATTTGAAAAAATATTTGATCAGCCTTTTCCAAATAATATCAAGATGAGTATTCTTAATCGAGAAGAATTCCGAAAGATCGCTCCTTCTCCAAACACTATCGGTCTTTCTCTTAATAGAAGCCCACAGGGCTTACTTTCTGAAATATTCATTCTCAATGATACCTTAGGCAGAGTCATGCTCACTATCGGCCATGAATTAGGGCATGTCTTGACTAAAACATTGCTAAATCCTCATCATGAAGAAGCCAAAGCCTATGCCTTCTCTTTGCTCTGGATGAAGATTGTTCAGGAACATAATATCGCTGACTTAGGAGAGGCGATCATCACCGAACAGCCGGCAGAAAATGGATTGCATAATGTTTCCTTCGCTTTTGTGCATCAATTACTTGCAGAAGGAAAAGATGCAGCAGAGATTTATGAAGAACTGATTGCTGAAGAATTATCCCTTGCTCCCATACCACAATAATTCTTTATTTCTAAAATATTGCAATTTTTCTACATCGATGGCTTCTAAATCTTTAGCATTTTTGTAAATTATGTCAGTTGATTTCACTAAATTTAGTCGGATATCATCAAATCTGTTTTTAGTGTAATCAACAACGATCTCTTCAAAAAAATATTTTCCTAGCAAAGCTCCTTCTTTCAGGGTCTTGTCAAAGGCTACTTTAATCATTGCTAGATCTATGGTCTTTTCCCATTCATCAGGCTGAGGTCTTCCGGAAAAACGTTGGAAAAACGCGTACCAAACACTGTTTAATCTCCGTAATTCTGTTTTAGTTTGTAATTGATGATTCTGTAACACTCTCTGATAAATATTATGCCTCACCTCTTGTTCGTTGAGATATTCTTCTAAATGATCAGTTAAAGAATAATTACTGTAATTAACTTCCACTCCGGCGAAATCAATGAATACCCCATAATCATTGCAGACAATCGCTTTCTGAAGAGCTCCCCTCTTTTCACATTCCTGATTCAGTTCTTCCAAGGCAACTTCAAATCGTTGCTGACTTTCTTCCAGGCTCATTATACATAAAAAGGTCTTTTTCTATAAAAATACTGTCTAAAATTCTGTCGAAATAAATATATATATCTTCTTCCTTTAATAATTATGATTCAACAGTTAGCCTTTACCTTCGGCTCTAAGACCAAAGCCCAGGAGATAGTATTGCTGCTGCAAAACGCTAAAGAAGTGGTGCGGCAAGGATTTTATGAATCTGAACTTTTCAAAGTAGAGCAATTTTGTCAAAAAAATAATCTGTATCTGGTCAAATCAACCTTTAAAGTTCTCTTTGCCGATGAAGAGGTTTATTCTAATAAAGGGGTAAGAATTTCTGAAGAAGATCCGCGTCCGGGGATGTATTTTGTGTACATCTCTAAAGACGAGCAAAAAGCCTGGCTGGCGAGTTATCATGAACTGATGCAAAATCATACCAATTTAGGCCTGGTTTTAGGATACCCTCATTGCTGTATAGATTTTTTTTGCAAGAATTTTACTGCTCGTAATAGTAATCCTGAACATAAACCAATCAATCCTCATACTAATCTTTCCAAGCGAGAGCAGGATTTAGTCATACTTTCTCATTTTCCCTGCTGTTCTGACTGCATAAAAAGTATCAAGCTGGGAGAGAAATATCTGCAGGCAATCTATGTCGCAGATAAAGAACGAGCCAGAGAATTACTTACACAGTTACGGGTAATACCATAATATCTCTTTTTCCATCATAGCGCACCGTAAAACCTTTCTCCAAAATAAGTTCTCCATCGACCTGGACAAATTTTTCTGCTGGTAATTCTAGAGTAGAAATATATTGATATACAGCATTGGAAAGTTTTTTTCCCGCTATCACTTTAGGAAGTTGGGGCACAATTGAGAATGGATTTCCATACGGGACAACCACTTGAAATTTTCCTTCTTCTTTTCTTGCTTCCGGCGCTGGTTTTGGGTTCCATGATCTCAGGCCAAGATTGACCTCTTCATAACAAGAGATGTATACTCCTAACGGTTCTTGCGGGAAAGTCTGTATTGTACCATCAAATCTGATTTCGCCTGAAACTGTCTTGTGAAGCATATATTCCTCGTCAGTGTGTCGTCTTAATCCATTTAATAATCGTAGCGCAGTTTTAGCCGCTCCCCATACGCCTCGCTCTTTGGATAAGATGTCAAAAATATCTGCCTTCTGCTTTTTGGTAATTTCTGTATATTTTGCTTGATATTCTCCTGGATGGCAGTGTTGTAAGGCTTCTTCTAATTCTCGATACTGTTTGGCGCTATTTCCGTAGTACAGCCATAACAACTTCGGAATCAACCCAAAGCCTATGTTAAACCCTTTTTTATCATTGATGTCTAAGGAAGGGAAAGAAACAGTATAATGTTCTAATGTATTCGTGCAAGCGGTTTCTACGATATGTTGGGCTAGCTTGATGGAAGAATCTGCTCTACCGAGACCGAGAGCACGATGGCTATTGTTCATGGTTCCTTCTGGAAAGAAGGCATAAGTAGGTGTATAACCCCAGATATTTTCTACTAAAGTCCTGGTATGCATCACCGTGCCGTCGCCGCCGACAATGCCGACTATAGTTGTTCCCTGCTCTTTATGCTCCATAAACGCATTTTTATGTTCAGTAATGGCTTTTTCAAGTTTAGAAAGATTTTCCGTCACGACTACTTTTCCATGTAGTTTTCCTTCTCCTAAAGAGAAAATGTCCTGTAACCTCTTGATCTTTTCTGGTGTAACATTCTTGCCGTGAGGATTAGCGAATAGAAGATAATTGTAAATCATTTTAAAAACAAAATATTCACCTAATAAAAAGATTGTGCAACATTAATGGGCGGTGCTGATAAGAAATGCACCAACCACGATAATGGTTGCCGCTGCAGTTCTGATCAGGGTATGTTTTTCTTTCAGCAGGTATGCCCCCAGAAGGACTCCAAACAGAATACTCACTTGCCGCAATCCTATCACATAACTTACTTTATCTAAGGTAAAGGCCAGAAGAATTAAGGCATACCCAAAAATTTCAAAGAATCCGCAGGTAAGAATTGTTTTTTTATGAGCTTTCCATTCTTCCTGAATTTTAGTTCTTGGTTTTACTAGCAGAATATAAGGGGTAAAGAACAGGAATGTAAAAGTTGAAATGAGGTACACAAATATCAATGGGTTGCTATAATTTGTTCCTATCTTATCAGTAATAGAATAGATTGCCACAATTACTAAATTAGCAAAGGCAAACTGCGTTGCTCTGTCTTTGAGAAGAAAGGTAAACGGAGAAATCAATTCTGAGATACGCATTTCTTTTATGTTAATCAAGTACGCACCAATCATAGCGATGAGAATCCCTAAAATCCCCTGCAAAGTTACTTTTTCCTGAAGAAAAATAACTGCAAAAATCAATACTAATGCTGGCGCTGAGCGCATGATTGGATAGACCTGCGACAAGTCGCCATGCTCATATGCTTTGGCGAGGAAATACCATTCAAATAAGTGAACAACTCCCCCGATAATTCCTAACCCGATTACTAGCCACGATATTTCCTCTTGGAAAAGTATGTAAACAAATACTGGAAGATAAAAAATCAAGGCAAAAAGGCCGTACCACCAGACAAAGATTTGCTTATCTTCCGCTTTTTTGGTGTAGAAATTTCGCAGGGCGTGCATGAAAGCTGAGAACAGAACTAATACAATAGCGAGTGAATTCATAAACGTTTCCTAGACCACTTCCACTGGTTTCTTATTAAATTCCTTCTTGGAGCGGTAAAAAAAATAAGCTAGTACACCGGAAGTAATAATCGGTGAAAGCCATACTGGTATGTGCGCGCCAAAACTTTCTGCCAGCATGATGCTGCCCAAGAAGAGCACTGAATACATCGCTCCGTTCTTCAAATATTTATATTTTTTAATATTCTCAATATTGCTAGTAGTCAATTTTCGCACCACCAATGCTCCCAGGCCGTTTCCAATCAGGATCAAAGGGATGGAAAGAGTAAAGGCAAATGCTCCTAACACTGCATCAACTGAAAAAGTGGCATCAATCACTTCTAAGTACATTATTTTACTAAGATCGCTAAGACCTTCTTTTTTATGAAGCATCTCGTGCTCAACTTTTTCTGCATTCTCTTTAAAGCCATGGGTGATGAAGAATGCCGTTGAACCCAGCACTGCCGAAAAAGCCATGAACGGATTCTGCTTCAATGAGAACCAAACAATTGCAGAAAGAATTACTGATGCTACTGCAAAAAACCAGATGGCATGCTTGTGAAAGAATTTTTCAATGTGCAGTCCATATACTTTCGGTTCCATAAACAGCCAGTGGAAAAATAATAATACTAAGAACGTTCCTCCTCCTGCTAATAAGAGTGGCGCAGATTGTTCAATGGATTCTATGACTGCTGGATCGGAACTGAACGTTGCAGTCAATGAACCGATGAATCCTAAGGATGGATTAGTAAACCAGATAATCATCCAGGGCAGCAATCCTCGTACTATAAAAACCGCAAACAGCATTCCCCATAATAAAAACCAGCGTTGTGCTTTCTTTGACATAGTCCTGAGCACTTCTGCGTTGATGACTGCCTTGTCTATTCCGCTGACAGTTTCGAAGAGACAGAGACCTATTACAATCATGATCATGGAAAGGATGTCAAAAGCCATTTGTGACTAAGAGTAAAGATTAGTTTTTAAAGGTTTTGAGTCACTAAATGCCGACTACATTCCCACAATCTTTTTAATCTCCAAAGAAATCTTTCTAGTATGAATCAAAAATATCTTTCCTTAGCTTTACTTCTTGGTTGCAGTCCTGTTGTACAACCCATAAAAGTACCAACTCCCGTTCCACAACTCTCTCAAGAACCTGATTGCAGTTCTTTAGACTTGACTCAAAAAGTAGGATTTGCCACTTCTTTCACTGTTGGTGGAGAAAAATCTTGTTATCGCATCAGATCTAAAGAGAATCATTATTATGATTACTTCAGTAACTGTGATGAGCAAGGCATGCCCCTTCCTGAACGTCTGGAGATAATGCGGGAGTTTGCCGGTCCGAAAGTAGGTTCAATGCAGATGAATTACATTTTATCAGTCTCTGGGAAAAAGATAGAATATATTCCTTTTTGGCGAGATACTTCTGGAAAAATAAGCACTGTTCCCTTTGCACCTATTCCGGAAGACCTAGAAGACTATTTCCATCGCGGTTCGATGATGCTTGATCAAGCCAAGAACCTTCCTGAAGTCTGTCAGCAATTGTTAGAATATAAACCTGTCAATCAGTAATCCAGTTCCACTCCTACCGGGCAATGATCAGAACCCATGACGTTAGGAAGAATAAAGGCTTTCTTTAAATTCTGTTGTAATTTAGGGGATACTAAAAAATAATCTATCCGCCAACCAACATTTCTTTCTCGGGCCTTAAACATCGGGCTCCAGAAAGTATAATGTCCTTTCTCTTTGACAAATTCCCGAAAGGAATCAATATATCCTGCATCTAACAATCTTTGTATGCCATCAATCTCCACTTGCATATATCCTGCCGTCTTGTTGTAATTAGATTTTGGATTAGCTAAATCTATTTCCGTATGCGCTACATTTAGATCCCCGCAGATAATCACTGGCTTTTTCTTCTCTAACTTCAAAACATAATTCAAAAATAAGCTATCCCATTCCTGTCGATATTTCAGTCGTATCAGCTCCCGGCCAGAATTCGGCGTGTAGACATTTACCAAATAGAACTCTGTAAATTCTAGAGTGATTATCCTTCCTTCTTCCTTATGGTTTTCTTTCGCGCCAAAATGATATTGCACTGAAAGTGGTTCAATCTTGCTGAACACCGCGGTTCCCGAATATCCTTTTTTTTCTGCCGCATTCCAAAAATGATGCTGGTAGTCAGAAAACTTTTCGTCAACTTGATCAGGATGCGCCTTAGTCTCCTGGATGCATAAGATCTCTGGTTTTTCTTTCTTTACAAAATTTAAAAATTCTTTTTTCAGTACCGCGCGGATCCCGTTCACGTTCCAGGAAATTATTTTAATCATATTCTTACCACTCTTCTTCTTCATCCGGATCTTTGTCCGTCCCTAATCCTTCTTCTAACTCTGGACAAGTATAACATCTCCCTTTTGGGGTTAAATAAGATTTACAACAGGAGATGTTAAATTTTCTGGGTAATTCTGGTTCGGTTATTATATTTTTCATATTCTGTGATCTCTTCTACAATCTCTTTCCAGGAATGCACTCTTTTACTATTTTTTGGAAGTGTTACACTTTTATTCCATGGATATTGAAAATCTGCTAAAAGAGTATAAATTCCTTGCGAAGCGCAGTCTTGCACATGATTCAAGCTATCATCTATCATCATCTCAATTTTGTGTTCTCTTCCGACTTTCGACTTCAAGTGCTTGGTTCCCTCACCATGCCATTGATTGGTAAGATTAATACTATGAAAACAATCAGGAAAATGTTGCTGCAGCCACTCTTCTGTCTGCAGGCGGATGATATGCGGCCGCGCGGTGATGATGCTGAGCTGATGGTTCTGCGCTAATACCGGGATAGCTTTCAGTGAGCCGCTGACCGGCTTGATCTTATGAAAAAAATCACTCTTAAAGAAATCCAGTATCCTCTGTTTATTCTCTTGATGCGTTCCACCTAAGACCTCTTCAAAGGAATATGAAAACATATCTTTTTTCTGGACTTTAGTATCATAATTATGATTATGGTATTTGAGATACGCTTCTAGCAATTCCGCTAACACCTCATCCATGTCCACACCGATGTTCATTTTCTCATAAAGTACTTTAGAAGCTTAAATAAGTTATGATAGTAAAAGCGCCAGCGCCCGGATTTGAACCGGGATATCCTTGCGGAAACAAGCTCTCAAGCATGAGATTTTCCAGGCTTGCGCAATACCGGATTATGCGACGTTGGCATAAACATTTTTATCCTGAGTTAGTTATATAAATATTTCGTAAAATTAAACCTATTCTTGAAAATAGCAATCTTTTTAAAATTTGAATTAAAATAGGTGGAATGATGTGGAAGGATTATGTCAACAGTCTGGAAAGAAGTATTGCTTTAGCCAAGGCAATTAACAGGAATAGTAATCATGTGAATTCAATGTCTGATTTTGAACTAAGAATACATAACTTACGCTACATGCATGAAACGAACTATAAGTTCAGCAAACATCTGGACCAAGTATGTGAAGATGCTGATAGGCCGAAAATATTGTGTTTTACTGGTCATTTTGAATTCGACCAAATTACTCCTGTCTTAATTGAATATGAGAAGTTAGAACGTAAATATAAACAAAGGTTAGCAACTGAAATGGATTTTAACCGGTTGCTTCTTTTACACGCTGTACTCAGGAGTGTTTATCCAGAATAATTCTTTATGTTTTCTCTACTTGTCTCTCACAATCCTTAAATACTTCTTCCTCTTACAACTATTCATGATTACCCAAGACTTTGTCAAAGAGCTGGAGATGGCCTTATACCGTTCCTATGGTCGTGCTAATACTAAGATAAAATCGCGCAGTGAGCACCAGCCTAACTTTGTAGGTGATACTACTTATAAAGAAGAAGTGGTGAAAATATTTAGCAGCGTACTACAAGAAAGAAAACCAGTATTGGAAAGCGAGATTCTCAAAGGTGGGCATAAGAACACTGCAGAGATGTTCAGTAAAGTATCTTCCATGGTCGAGAATAAAGTTCGTACTACCATGACCAGGTCATCTTTATCAAATAAAGGCTTTGATCAATCTTCTTTTGAGAAAATGGTTAGAGATTTGAAAGTAGAAGTAAGAGATGTTTTTTATAAAGGATATTTAGGCGGTTAGTTTTTTAATATTTCTTCAAACCCGCAATCCAGACAAGCTTGATATTTCTTGCCTTTATCTTCATAGATATCTATATGCATGGATTTACATCTCTTGCAAGAATACTTGTCTTTTTCGGTAGCTAGATGAACCATAAGTAAAAGAGTGGCGGTGGGGAGATTTGAACTCCCGACTTCCAGATTATGAGTCTGGCGCTATAGCCAGGCTAAGCTACACCGCCGCCAATAGCCAGAAATAAGGGAGTTTTTATATAAAGATTTTGATTTTTCGGATAAACCTTATAAAGGTTGCCAAATCTCAATACACTATGCAACAAGAATTAGAGCAGCTAGTAATATCTATAGGCGCTATAACAGCGACAATCCCGATTGGGCTTTCATTTGCAGCTCTTTTTTCTGCTGTAGATTCTTACGTAGATGCTAAGAGATATTATTCTCTTACTGATGCTACGTGTCAACAAAGAATAGGTAGACCTAAATTTCTAGAATTTCTTAAACAAGACTTAAGAAACATACCAACTCTCTTAGGTGTTGGAGAATTTGATTCTAGTTATGATCAGAGATATTTTTCTGCTTATTTGAAATCAACTAGAGAACAAGAAAATAATAAGTATATCGGTTACAGAAAAATCAAAGAAAATATTTAGGCTACACCCTAATCTTCTCAATCTTATCAACGGTGATCCAAGCTGACATCATGCCATAACCTTTTTTGTTTATCTGAAATGGTTCAACTTCCTCTACGTTTGAAAGAAAAATCAATGAGCAAAATTTTTTCCCTTTCACTTTCTCAGCGTAAGATGCAGGCACACCTAATCGTCTGCCATATTCTTGGAAGATATTTCTAATTTTATTTTCATTCAAACTATCAAAAAAAAGAACTTTAGAAACGCTAGCCTTAGCAGTTACCGCTTCTCCAGATTCTTTGAAATAAATTATATCTCCAGCAGCAATATTTTGATACGGAGTTTTCTTGAATTTATACCAACGTGACTCAATGCTCTTTTCCCCAGAAAGAATTTTTGCTAGCAGCTTACTCTGCTTGGAGAGTATGGCTAGATGTTCCATATTATCCTTTTCTTTCTAGAAGTTGGCTTCTCACTTTTTCATGCTCTTGCAGTAGTTCTTCTGCAGATATTTTTCTTCTATCGGTCATTAATTGCCAGCCTAATTCTATTTTCTTTTCAGAAGTAGGCGCAGTATAATATAAAGCCGCTTTTGTTGCAGCATGGAAAGGCAAAGTCCATCGCGTTAACACTGCTAAGTCATAGTTGTTTCTAACCAAAGCTTCTCCTGCTGCTTCTGTAACCCAGTCATCAAGTATTTTGTATGTCTCGGTCGATTCCTTAATGATATATTTTCCTCTGTTCTTATCCGGTTCTAACTGCTGATGCCAATTTTCATCTACTATCGGAAGGGGTGGTGCTTTCAACTCAGTTGCTTTAATGTAAAACTCACTACCAAGCCATAATGCGACAGGATTAACAAGATTTACAGGAAGAGGTGATTGCACTTCAAGAATATGGCCTCTTAACTGGTTCTTCAGTTCATACGGTGTAACTATTCTGTTACTTGAGGCTAGACCAGTAGTTTGATACATTTCATTAAAACTATTAGCTGTAACGATAAGACCAGTCATACCAAAACTTTCCGTAGAAGGCTTATCTAGAAGAGCTACGATAGTAGATTGATAATTTTCTGTCATTCTTTTCACTCAAACAATTTCCCCACTTCATCCACACTCATGCTTCCAGGATTCTTAACGATAGAATGCATGCTGCCCCCGTCATCGTTAAGATATCGAGGCATAATATGCACATGTAAATGCGGCACCACTTGCCCGGCGGCAGTATGATGATTCCAGCCCACATTAAATCCATCCGGAGCTAAAACTTTTTGGATTCTATCCATGGTCTTCCTGATTCCGACCATCAATTCCTGCAACTGTTTATCAGAATAGTCAAAAACAGTCACTCCATGCGCTTTAGGAATAACCACAGTATGTCCTTTCGCATGCGGCTTGACATCCAGAAAAGCCAATACTTTAGAATCTTCATAGATCTTCTGACTTGGAATTTCTCCTTTGCCAATTTTACAAAAGATGCAGTTGTCCATGACCTTATAACTGGAGACTTCTTTATTTAATTTTCTCTCTCAGATGTATAGACAACATATCACTAAGATATATATTTCACAACACTATTATCTTTTTAGATGAAAAAAGGCGTGTATGCAGCACTTTTCTCAGCCCTGATCAATAGTTGCGCTCCGCGCTATGCACCTCCTCCTGATCTTCCTTCTTCAGTCAAGCAAATCCGTACACCTGAAGAGACACAGCAATGGCTGGAAAATGTCCTTACTTACAACCGTGATCCTATTTTGTATGGGAAGCCTGACTTTTGGGCGCCTTGTGGCTTAACCTATAGTCTTAAGCAAGGAGATTGTGAAGATTATGCTATCTGCGCTGCCGCTATTCTCGATCATGATATTGAACAAGGATACATCGTTACTGTCTATAATGCCGAGCCCAAAAGAGCTCACGCGGTCTTTGTTTTTCAACTACATGGCAAATGGGGTATGCTTAGTAATGATAAAAGTCAATATCGACCTGCTACGTTTGCTACTTTAGAAGATGTGGTTATCGATTCGCTTAAAGAAGATTACCAGGAATATTCGGTGTATGATTACACTGGGATAGATATTACTGATGGGGATCAAAATTTAAAACTGAAAATGTCCCTGGTTTGGGAACATCGTTTGCGTTAAAATTCAAGCATAATCTTTATATAATTTCCTTACTATGCTATCTTATGACTAATTTAGTAGTACGGACGCAAGTTAAAGAAATCTTGAAAGAATCAGGTTTAGGCTTAGACAACCTTTCCGGCGACTTTATGGACAAATTGGATGAAAAAGTAAAACAACTGGTTCTTGATGCTGCTAAGCGCGCTAAGGAAAACGGCAGAAGGACGATTATGGGAAAGGATGTGTAGGTAGTATGCTTTAGCATTTGTTTTGATGAACCTTTTTCTAAAAGGTTCTGGGGAAAGATGTTTGAATCTTTTAGATTTCTTTGTTTATGTTCTGCAGGTAATTGGTTTTCTAGTTCTAGCTCTTTCAAGGTGAAATTCTAAATCTCGTGCTTCTTGTTCTTCTTCTGTTGTGTAAATAGCGATGATATGAGGTTCGTAATGATATAAACTTTTTACAAGATTTCTTACTCTGGTTTCTGCGTCTGAATGTGAATGTGCACCCAAATACATATGGTGTTCTTCATATGAATTATTCCGAGAATTTAGAATTTCATAATAGGCTTTATATGAGGTCATAGAAATTAGAAAAGTAAATCTAATTTAAATATGTTGTTGTACTCTACTCTCTCTTCCGCATTCTCGGTGGCGGTGGTAAGGGTAGTTCTCGCTGAGCTTCTTTAATATCTTCTTCCTGTGCTTCTATTTCTTCTTCTCCTTTCATCTGCGGGAATAACATCTTATGTTTGACCTCTACCTGTACTGGAACTTCCACTGTTCCAACTTCATGAGACATAGCTTCTGAGTGCTGTTCGTAATAATTGTATAAATTTTCTTCGAATTGTTTTATATTTTCTTCAATCTGCTTTATTTCTGCAGGTTTTTTAGTTCCTAATTCACGATGGATATCTAGCTCCTGCTTCAAAGCATCTAATCTCATCTGTAGCATCGCTGCTTTCCTGGCCGTGTCAATATTTGTTTGATGTTTATCTTCTTCAAAAGTAGGTTCAGCAGAAGCTGCCGCAGCTGCTTCACTCCATGATACTTCTCCAGTAACTTCTCTTTTTGCCAGATGCTCGCCTAACAGAAAGGAAAGATGATCAACTTTTTTATCTAACTCTAGGTCAGCTACTGCCCGTGACTTATTTTTCAACATCGCGATCTGTTGTTTTAGCGAGGCGACGGTAATTGATTCTTTATTTTTCTGGCGGGCGAATCTTTCTTCTAATTCCAATACTCCCTGCAATTGTGTTTCCAGATGGATGATCTCTTTACGTAAGCTTAATCGTGGCACTTTTTTTTGAGATGACAAATACTTGATGTCTTGCAGCTTTTTGACTATTCCTTCTTGAGAAAAAGATTCATGCTCATTCCTCGCTAATTTAGCTGCGGTGGTCAATAATTGTATAGCCTGAAAAGAACTCATGGTCAATCAGAACAGACCTACTCTTTTTCTATTTCCAGGTCCTGGAGGTGGTGGTGGAAATCCTGCCGGTTCTGAAGGCATGGACATTTCCGGCCGAGGAGCCATCCGCCCAGGCATAGACGGAGCTCCCATGGAATGCTGGATCTGCATACCCTGTGCAGCTGGCCTGCTCATCTGCTTGCCCATAAAAGAATCCAATCGGTCAGACAAGGCTACCATTCCTTGGGCAATTGTTTCATTCTGAACCGCGATAACATTCACTTTTTCGGTCAGGGTCTGGAAAGTCTTGGCAATATCTTCTTCTTTCATCTCTTTAAGCGCTTTCTCAAAAATTACGTTCAGTTGATGTACTGCATCTTTAAGACTTTCAATCTCCAGGATAAGCTCATGGCTTTTAGTATCCGGCTGCGATAATTTTCTCTTTAACGCTTCCACATCATGCTTTAAATCAACAATTAAATGATGGGGTAAATGTTCATGTTCTGGTTTATGAGTCATAGTAATCCACCTGCTTTTTCTACGGATAAGTTAAATTTTCTATATAAATGTTTTGATATCATTTCTCGAATAAAGCTTATAAATAATCAAGTCGTCTATCTAAAAATGGCTAAAATATCAAAAAACCAAGAATTAGACCTTAATCTTTCTGATCGTACAGTTATTGCAATGGAAACTGGTCTTACCCAGCGATTAGCTATTTCTCTTGCTGCAGATGAGGACCCAGTAACTGCGGCAGAACAAGCAGCAGAGGTAGGACGCAATGAATTAGATCCAAAAACAGAATTAGCTCTGGCTATAAGATATAATCAAATGAAGACTGATAAAGCAGAATGGAATGAAGATACATATCATGGTATGAGTTGGGGTTACTTTCATAACGTCCTCAAAAAACAAGGCTTTGAACAAGTGTATGCTCATGATTTCAAAGATTCTAGGTCTGATAACACCGAAGAATTTAATGTTTGGGTTAAAAGAGATAAGGGTTATCTTGTCAGTGCAGATAGTTATTCAGAAAAGAGTATCATCAATTCTGCTAATCTGTATTATGAACTAGCTTTGCCTGATTCTTACGATAATTTGACCGAGATACAGCATGATTCTATTTCTAGGCTTAGAGGTTCCAGAAGCCCATTATTAGTTGATGGTTCTATCGCAGCTAGCCTTTTTTATCTTATTGATGCTCGGAGAGAATTAGTAAGAAACTTACGGGAAGTGGAGGAATCTACTTTATCTACGAATGTTCCTTGGAAAAACGCTTTACCTAGCCAGCTTCATTTTTTACAGCTCTATGATTTTGCAGATGCTAAAGTAAATGAAACTGATAATTTTATAGAGACTTTGAAAAATAGGGATTTTGCTGATTTTTCATTTGTTTCTGGGCAAAATCTCGACCATTTCAAAGTCCCTAAGATAATTTTGAATAGTTTTTCAAAATTCTCTATAGAAAAGGAGTTAATCAAAAATAAGCGTACTTTGAATAAGCTGCCTAAAGATATTCAAGAAATGCTAGGTTGGGTCTCTCAATGATACGTTCATAAGTCTTTAATAAACTAAAATCTTCTGATAAAAAATGAAATTACAAAAGACTCATTCAGCTAAACTCCCTACCTCATATGGTCTTTTTAAAGTCATAGCCTACCGAGATATACCTGGCGAACATCTAGCTTTGATAAAAGAGCCGATCACTAAAAATCCTCTGGTACGCATTCATTCGCAATGCGTCACCGGCGATGCTCTAGCTTCAATGCGTTGTGATTGCGGAGAGCAGTTAGAATTATCGCTCCAAAAAATTGCTAAAGAAAGTGGCATTCTTATCTATCTTCAGCAGGAAGGCCGCGGGATTGGCCTATTTAACAAAATTGCTGCTTATCATTATCAAGATCAAGGTCTTGATACTGTAGAAGCAAATACCAAGCTGGGATTTAAAGATGATACTCGTGAATATTCCATCGCTGCAGAAATCCTCAAAGATCTTGGTATAACTTCAATCAGATTGCTCACCAATAATCCACGAAAAGTACAAGGCTTAGAAAAGGCAGGGATAATTATCCAGCAACAGCTTCCTTTATTGATCAAAGCTAACAGCGTAAATAGCAAGTACCTGGCGACGAAAAAAAGTAAGTTAGGTCATTCTTTAGAGAACTTTGAAAAATAGGGATTTTACTAATTTTTCACTTCTTTTTGAGCAAAATCCCGACTATTTCAAAGGTTGCCCAAAGCAACCTCGGAACAACAGTGACAGAGTCTCTTAGAGAAGTTTTATGGATTATTCAAACTTCTCTTTAGTATTATAACAAAAATAATAAAAATATAAATAAAAAATTAAGAAAAAAACAAACCTAATATTTAGGTATGTAAATCGGCTTAATTGGTGCGATAATCACTTTACTGGCATTACTTACCGCCACCGGAGTTGGCTGCACTTCTGGTTGCGGGTTAACCATAGGATTAGCAACAACAATTTTGTTAAGATTATCTACCAAACTGATCTTTTCAGAATCAACTACGGTTAATTTTTGTACTTCTGGTAACAGAATTGTAGCCAAGGTGCCTTTATCTTGATCTGAGGGCAAGGCCTGCACGATACTGATCAGGTCTTTCACCATGTTGTTTTTTTCATCCTCTTCAGGTATCAGCTGTACTACTTTAACCAAATCCTTGATAGCCTGAGTTTTACCTTTGTCTGCGGGAAGTTTTTGCACTTCTGGAACTAAGTCTTTTACGATGCTTGTTTTTTTACTCGTTTCAGGTAGCTTTCCTACCGCAGCTATGAACTCGCTGACTATCACAGTTTTATCTTTGTTATCTGGGAGTTTCTGCACTATCTTAACTATATCTTTCATGTAATCAGGCTTCTCTTCCGCAGGCAATACCTGGGATATCTCTATCAAATCTTTGGTAAGATTCAGCTTGACTTTACTTAGTGGCAGAACTTGAATTTCCGTGATAAAATCTTTGATTAAATCTGATTTTTTGTCAGAAAGATCGACTGGCGCATTTTGTATCTCTGTCAGCAGATCCTTTACTACTTCTGCTTTCTTATCATCAGCAGGCAGATTTTGCACTTCTGGGATAAGCTCAGCTATTATTCCATTCTTACCATCGCTGGGAGGCATGACCTTAACTATTTTCATTAAACTTTCAACCACGCCGTTTTTATCCTTATCATTAGGCAGCGCTTGAATCTCGTCAAAGACATCTTTAGTGTAGTTAAGCTTCATCTTACTTTCAGGAAGTTTCTGTACTTCATCTAAGATATCCTGTATGAATTCAGGTTTGTCTTTTGGAGAAATACTGGGAACTTCTTTCAGAAGATCTTTGATCGAGTCAGAAAAGTCGCTGATCTCATCAGCTGAAGGGGTCACTTCTTCAACCATTTTCGGCTTCTTTTGTTGGGCTTTCTGTTTAGCTTCTTCCAACTGCTTCACCACTTCTTGAGCCGCATCAGCAACTTTTTTAGCATCTTCTGCTTTTTTCTTAGCTTCTTCAGCTTGCTTTTGGGCTTCATCTACTTTTTTTTGCAATTCTTGGACTTGCTCTGATTTTTTCTTCTCTGCCTCTTCTAATTGTTTCTTTAACAGTTCTAATGCTTTTTCTAATCCGTCCGCTTTTTCTTGTGCTCCATCAGAATCTTGTTTAGATTGATCTGCTTCTTTTTTCATCACATTATCAAGAGCATTCTGCAATCCTTTTTGTGCGGCTTCAGGAGCTTCTGCCAGAACTTTTTGCAAGGTTTCAGCAGCAACTTTCTTTCCTTTTTCTTCATTTAGATTTTTCAATTCTTTAAAGGAGTCGCTCATTCCCTTGGCGCTTTTTTCCATTACTTTTTGAATAGAAGGTTTTGCTGCATCTGGAACTTGTTCCAGCACTTTTGCTAACTTCGCCAAGTGTCTGCTGATCTGTTCAGCCACTTTGGCGGTCTTTTCTTCATCTAAGTATGCCTTCTTTTTTAATTTAAGAAGAGCTTTATCATACTTTTCAATTGCTTTAGCCAGAGCTTTTTCATTTCCTTTCTCAGCCATCGCTACTACCTCTGCAGCTTTTTCATCACTCACTGCTTCGGGAGCTTGGTAAGTATCGGAAATTTCATCTAAAAAATAAAAAGGGCTATCTGGAGTCATTCCTGGGTCAGCTAGTTCGCCTTCTGCCACCGCAAAAACAGAAAGCAACATCATCATAATAATAATTAAAACACTTATTTTTCTCATGGTTAAACCTCCTCCATAAATATAATCATCTTACATTTAGTTTCTTCTTTTTATATCTTTCTTTATTGTAGGCTCAGAAAAGTCGCCGAACCTAAAAATTAATATAGTTTGATCCGCTTCAGTTTGCTGATGATGGATGTTTTGTTAGTAACAGTGGTATTGATTGTTCTCGCTTGCGCTTCATATACTGACCTGCGCACTAAAGAAGTTCCTGACTGGCTTAGCTATGGTTTTATAGTCGCTGCATTAGGAATTCGCGGCATCTATTCCTTCCAGAATGGCTGGCAGGTCATCGTCAGCGGCCTACTCGGTTTCGCGGCTTTTTATCTTCTCGCCTTACTGTTCTATTATACGCATCAATGGGGCGGTGGAGACAGCAAGCTTTTGATGGGGATGGGCGCAGCTTTGGGAATAAGTTATCCATTTACTGACCTAAGTTTTACTTCATTGTGGTTTTTATTATTGTTATTGTTCTCTGGCGCTATTTATGGGATGGTCTGGCTGGGTGTTATAGCTATTCAGCGCAGGAACTGTCTTCTTCCGGAATTACGTTCTTTGCTGGGCAGTCATAAGAAAGTTCATCTGGGTGTTGGTTTTAGTTCCATTCTTTTTTTAGGCGCTGGTTTTTTTGTTCATTCCTTGCTTTTGATCGTGACCTTGCTGGTAGTTCTTTATTACCTGCTTTTGTTTTTAGTTGCCGTGCAGAGCTGTTGCTTCACCAGTGAGAGAGATACTAAAACCTTGACGGAAGGTGATTGGCTGGCAGAAGAAGTGGTGGTAAAAGGAAAAATGCTCTTAAAGAAAAAAACCCTCAGCAAAAATGATATAGAAAAATTACACACTCATAAAATCAGTTCAGTTCTTATCAAGGAAGGCATTCCTTTTGTGCCTAGTTTTCTGATTGCTTATTTGATCTTATTGTTCGGGAAGGATTTAGTGCCGATGGTGATGGGGAGAGTGTTTGGGTAAGATGGTTTTCTGACTTTACATAGCTTATCCCATTTCTCCATTTGTGGCAATCTTTAAAAACCTCAAAATAAACTCACTGCTATGTTTGATAAAGAGAGGTTGTATAATCTATTTTTCTTAATTGTGTTTATGGTGATAGGGGCAATCTTTATCCTGGATCCGTTGGCTAGTCCCACCGGCGTGGTTGTATATCAGCAAAATGATGCTGAAAAAGTGTGGGATTTTGCTAACGCTTCGGAGTATGAACATAACTCATCGCTTCTTGTCAATGATACCATCCAATTGAAGTCAACTAGCATTGTCAATATTGTTATTATCGAAGAAATCAACGAATCAAGCCTAGTTTCTGCTACAGAATACGAAGAAGGCGAAGAAGATGATGATGATGATTCTAAAAATGTAACTGAGAAAGTGCAAACATTAGGACAGGGACATGTGCAGTTGAAAGAAAGTGAATCAGTGTTAGAACTGAAGCTAGCCAGTCAACTTCAAAATAATGATGTTCTTTCTGTATATCTTTTGAGCGGCACTACCGCCAGCGGAAAAGTATATCTTTGTAAAAGTAAGGCAGGCTGCAATGCTGGCGCATATGGTAGCATTACTCTTCCAGAGAATATTTTAGGATGGTACAATATTACTCTTTCTGGATTATCTGTAGCAAATGATGTCTTTTTCGTTGCTTCTCCAGATAAACTGAAAATTGATATGGTGAAAGGATACCAAAAAAGCACCAGAAACGAAACCACTACTTCTACTTCTTATCCTTCTTCTGCTTTCTTACAGACAGCTGATTTACAGCCGACCGATTGGAAAAATTGGGAGATGTTTTCAACTGTAGATCAACTTAATGGGCAGCAAGTGCAGTATGAATACTCTACTAATTCAGGATCTTTATGGAATACTGTGCCTGCTGATAGCAATCTTAGTTCAGTAACGGAAAACAAAATAAGATTTAGAATTACTCTCACTTCGAATACCACTGCCACGCCGTTAGTAGATTCGATAAAGATAAGCTATACGCTCCAACCTTCCTGTGTGGAGAATTGGGTAGCTCAAGATGGAAGCTGCTTAGCAAATGATTCTCAGTTGAGATCATATGCAGATATTAATGAATGTGGTACTAGCACTTCTTTACCTTCTGATAATGGAACAGATCTAGGTTGTGATTACTGTGATTTGTTTAATTGTTCACAATCAGTGATAGAAGAATCTGTTGCAGAAGTGCGTGGCAATAAAACAGTCTACATTGTTGATGCTGTTGCCGAAGCCAATATCAGATTAGAATTAGAAGCAGCAAATTCCAGCAGCGTCGAAATAATTGAATATGGTCATAACATCAAGAATGAAACTCCTTCTTCCAAGCCCTTAGGCAAATATGTGGCTATTGAATCAAGTGAAACTGTCTCCTCTGTGACTATTATCTTGTACTATAATGATACAGAAATTACCACTGCAAATATTTATGAAGAGACCATACACATCCATTATTATAACGAAACCAGCCACCGCTGGGAGGTCTTACCATCCCTTGTTAATATGGCTGGAAATTATGTCTCTACTACTGTACCACATCTAAGTCTTTATGGGTTATTTGCCGAGTCTCAAAACTCAGCTGACAGTTCAGTTTCAAGTACTCAAGTGAGTGGTGTAAGCGGGGGAGGGACAAAGAGCCAGGAAGCTAACCTAAAGGAATCAATCCCTAAAGTCAGCGAAATAGTCTTGCCAGTCCAAAGTCATTTAGATTCATTGACAGGATTGGTTCCTGTCAGCGAAAGTTCTTGTGATTATGTGATTGAAATGAGTCTTCCAGATGAGATTGTGCTGAAAGAAAATGAATTTTATCAGGGAGAGATGGTTAATAAGGGAAATTGTGAAATCGCCGATTTAAAATTAGGATTGAGCAAGGAATTACAGCCAGAAGCAGATCTTTCTCTAGTTGGCTCACTTTCACTTGAACCGGGAAATAAGACTAATTTTAGACTTATCAGGAAGAAAATGTCTAATAATGATTTATTTTCTACTACCAGTTATGCGATCAGTTCGTTAAGAGCAGGTCCAGTTTCAGGACAGATCATTTTGGAAGGATATGATAATAAAGGAGATATCTTTAGGAGGGAGTTACCTGTGAAAATAATCCTTAAAAATGCCTTCCCGTGGAAAGAATTAAGCATAGCTAGTTTAATCATAGCAACGCTATCATTACTTTTGGTGCGATCATTTTATCCAAGAAAAAGAGAGAGAAAGGGAATAAAGAAGAAAACAGATATTAACACGTAAACGTATTTATTCTCATTTCCGTAACCTTTAAATACCTAAAAGATTTGTTTGCAACCTAGGTATTCGAAAAGAGGTGTGTACCAGATGAGACTAAATAAAAAAGCTTCTCTTGAAATGTCTATTCAAGCTATTGTCATTATTGTCATTGCTCTTACGGTTTTAGGGCTAGGTCTAGGTTTTGTCAAAGGCACTTTTAAAGATATCAGTGAAACCAGCAAAGGAGTCCAAGCTAAAATCAAGGAACAGATTCTGGAAGATCTTCGTGTCTCAGGAAAGAAAGTTTCTATCACTTCCCAAGTTAATCTAGAAAGAGGAAAAGAAGCGCTTGAGAACATAGGTATTGTCAATACCGGATTGACTGAGAAAACCTTTGGGGTTAAAATTGAGTTTATCAAAAAGCAAAATCCTGATGGAACAGAAGATCAAAGTCTAGAAGCTGGAAATGAAATCATCTTCTTTTACAATAATCTAGTAGAAAAAACATTATCTCCTACGGTAGGCGATGTCATTCCTATAACCCTTTCTGCCAAAAGCAGTGCGGCAGGAAATTACTTGTATAAAGTAGATGTGTTAGCAGGCACTCCTGCTGCTTGTGCTTCTGGCACTGTCGGGGCGGGCTGTGAATTGTACGACACCAGAAGTTTCTTCGTGCGTGTCGGATAAAGAGGTAACTAAAAAATGGCAAAAGCACAATTATCAAACGGAAAAAAACGCTTATCTGAAGCGCAAGAATTTGAAATCATGAAGTTAGTCCTAGACAAATTCCTTTGGCTGGGCTTTATAGTGATGGGCTGGGGCATGTACTTGTCCTTGACCGCTGAAAATATGTTAGCAGGAGTCTGGCATATGATTGCCGGCGCAGTGTTACTACTCTTATTCTTGATAATGATTGTCAAAGAATATGAAATTGTGAGATAGGAGTTTATTTTAATTTTGTTCTATATTTTTTTATAATTTGTCTAACTATTTACACTTTACTTTCACATAATCAATTTCTATCGTATCATTCAATCCGGCGGTAAGTTGAACATATTCAATATCCTTAGAGCAGGGAATACTGCTTACCGTTCCGTCAATCAACAGCGACAGGAGGCCATTGTTTGTGTATAAAGATAGACCATTTCCAGCTCCGCTGATATCTACCACTTTGCTTCCATTTACCCCTCCACAGCTAAGGATTCCAGTATCCTTACCTGCCGATAATCCCATATTTCCCAGATATACTGATCCAAGATTGGAAGAAGCTCGTAAATCTACTAGTTTGTCTTTACAGGAATTTCCAAAGTCATTCTGCGTAGCAATCGAAGAAGGATTAGGCAGAGAGAGCCACCCTGCACTTACATCTATGCCTGCATCTTTGACTACTTTCCACTTGATGTTATCTAGACCAGAGCTGTTAAAGGTGTCGCAAAAGATAGTTCCATCACATTCCGTATTCTGCTGAACTGGTGGGGTCTCATAGCATTTTCCGTCAACTCTAAAATCAAAAGCAGTGATGGTAGTCGTGCCAATCATGCCATGTTGAGATGGAATAAAAACATACAGGTCTGCTACTGCTGTCTCTGGCAAGTTTTTTTCAAGATAATCTACACCTTTGTCAAAATTATCTTCCGAAATGCCTAACGTTTCTGGGATGCCTAACCTCTTGAAAATGAATACTCCTGGTTTCATCAGGGTAACCATGTTATCATGGTTCAAGCAGCCGGTATATTCCCAATTCGCTTCTGCCCAGGTAAGGTATGACACTGCTGCCCAGCGAGATTGTTCTTTTTGATTACCTTCATGCAGCACCGGCAATGCTGCCGGCGTCAATGAGTACAGATGATCGCTGTTATGGCTGGCAATCTGCAGTTGCGGGGCAAAGGCAGGGTGGGAGATCAGGAAGGCTTTAAATTCAGGATTATCAAAGTAAGTCACCCTCGCGTCAGAAATAGGAAAGTCTGTGCCTTGAATGGTTAGGTCAACATGTACTTCTTCGTCACTTCCAGTTTCAGTAAAATCTGCTTTTCCGTTACTGTCGGTTACCGCTTCAGAAATCAT
>Ga0080064_1003450_pt1 | contig 22830 bp, 22 predicted proteins | sample Subgrocontami54m_FD_69260 | JGI IMG/M metagenome (GOLD analysis project Ga0080064, IMG submission 69260) | Subsurface groundwater microbial communities from S. Glens Falls, New York, USA - GMW46 contaminated, 5.4 m (SPADES assembly) (version 2) ...
TGAGAAGCTCGGCCCTGGTGATTTCCACATCCCATGATGTTCTTACCAACCATCCGGCGCCATCATTTTGGTCGTTCGGCCGCTTGAAATACGCTTACACATCTGCGAAACTCGAACTGAGAACTGAGTGGTCATTCAACCCCAAGGCTCGAAGACTCGCCTTGGGGCTTCGGTTCACTCACCACTCACCTACTCACCACTCACCTACCCTCAATTGTGCCAAAGATTGATAAGGAAAAGACCGAGCAGCAAGCCCAGATGCAAGCCGGCGACCGTGATCCCGGAAGCGGCGATGCGAAAGCGCGGCCCGCGCGACAGCAGCACCGGGCAGCCGTTGCCGATCGCAAACAGCGCCGGCACAAGGCTGACCATGCAGAAAAACAGCGGCGCCGACAGCGCCGCCTCCGGCCCGCGTATGACCAGCATCAGCACGGCAAGCAGAGCCACCACCCAGCCAATTAAGGCCAGCGCCAGGCTCCAGACTGCCCAGCCGCTCTGACGGCGCAGTTCGCGCGGGTTCGGTTCCGCCCGGCCCAGGGACAGCTCGACGCAACTCGGACAAAGTTGCTTTCCGTGCCAGCGCGTCCGGCACGACGCGCACATGTTCTTGTTGCAGCGCTGGCACACCAGCACCGCCAGCGCGGCCGGATGCACGGCGCACCCCCCCAGGTCCTCGCTGTCGGATTGCTTGTCAGGCCGCTCGAACAGCGGCGCCTTGCACTTGGGGCAGCGCGCACCGATCTTCTCCGGCGTCGTGCGAAAGTAACCTCGGCAATTGCGACATTCAACCATGATTGATTTCCTCCCCTCTCCCCTTTGGGGAGAGGGGCCGGGGGTGAGGGGCGGTCTCAGCGGCAAAACGAGACGATCGCTAATTCACCGTTGCTGGAAGTAAACCCCACACTTTTCCGGCCCGACCGCCCCTCACCCCTAACCCCTCTCCCCAAAGGGGGAGAGGGGGACCAGAATCTCATGTCCCTAATTTTTGCGCATACACCGTCAGCACGATCGTCAGCACCGCCAGGAACGATGCTGCGGCCATGCCGGTGATCGCCAGCCCCTGCCCGCCGAAGCGGGGGTCGGATTGCGTCTTCTTCCATGCGAACAGACCTGCCAAAAAGGCCAGAGCCTGAACCGCCAGTGCAATCAGCGCGATTACGCTGAGCACCATCGGCTTGTTCCACGGCATGCACAAAACCAGCAGGCCCGCAGCGAATGCCACTGCGGCGCTCGCAAGCGCCAGGGCGGACGCCTTGGGCGGGCGCTGCAGCAGTTTGGTTTCGTAGTTCTTGCACGGTCCGCACAGAGTTTGGCCGCGAAAAGCGACCACGCAGTCGTCGCAAAACGACAGGCCGCAATCGGCGCAGATCTTTTGCTTGGCCCGCGCTTCGTGATTGAGACAGACATTTGGATCGACTTCAAAACGGGCCCGGCGCCGGCGCGAGCGCGGCGGCGGTTGCGGGTCGGCCGTCACCGGCTGCGAAATTCCATCGAACGACAACGGTTCCGCGCGCGCAACCTTTGGCAATACCACGGCCGGCACATGTGACGGCTCGGGCGCCGTGCTCTCCCACGGCACCGTCAATCCGTGGCCGCAGTCGCAAAACACCATCGCCCCGACCGCGTTGTCCGGTCGGCCGAGCACTTTGCCGCATTTGCCGCATGCGAACCAGATCATGGGCGGGCCTCTCCCGGCTTGAAGCTGTCCATAGCATCTTGAAGCGATTTGCGCAGCGACGCGAAACGTTGGGCCCGAGCGCCGCCGACGAGCACATTCATGTATTGCCCGTCCTTCTTCAGCCGAAACAGGAAGGTGCGCTGGATGCCGCCCAGCGTGACGTCGATCAGGAACTCCAAGTCATTGACGTCGCGTTCCTTGGCCACTTCCGACGCATTCTCCTGCACACGGCCGAGCGTGCGCAACAACTCGGACCCAAGAAAACTGTCGCGGGCTCGTGCCCGCAGGCTGGCGTCGTCGTCGTCATCCATGCGGCCCTCCGTCAGCCAAAAAAGCTGAGCATCGTCGCGCACGTTGACCAGCATGAGATGCTCGCCTTGCTTTTGCCCGGCGTGCTTGAGTGAACCCCATGCAGCGGAAGGGCGGTCGAGCAAGTAAGTGCGATCGTCGCTGAAGCGCTTTTTGGAGATAGTGAGCGACACGGGATATTCCAACTTGCCGGCCCACACGTATTGCCGCGCCAGACTGTCTAGGCCGAGCAGGGCTCGCGATCCATAGGCGGCGACGGCCAGCACTGTGAAGACGGCGCCGAGAATCATGCCCGTCTGCGCTATGCGGATGCCGCCGACTGGCCCACGCTTGCGGCTAAGCTGACGATAAGCAATCGCCCCGCACGCCAGCGCTGCCAGCGTGCCGACGATGGTGAAAGCGCCGACGAGTGCCAACAGCAAGCTCAAAACCGCCAGGCCGCTGGTGCGCGTCGTCGGCGGGGCCGGCGGCTCGGCCAGGAGCGGCTTGTTGCAGTCCGGACACGGAATCGTCTGCCCTGCGAACTTGTCGTCAATTTCCAGCTTCGAACCGCAAGTGCAGGTGAGGGAAATCGGCATGTTGGATTCTGTTGATGTCCCAGTTTCGCTCATTTAGCCGGCGCGCTTGCGCGCCGCGGACTGAACGCAGTCCGCGGCGCGCAAGCGCGCCGGCTAAATGATATCAGACGGTTTGACACTTCGCCATTCTATCACGTCGGCATTGCCGCGGATGCCAGGGGCGACGGTTTGGTCGCCGAAGGCTTGGACTGCGCCTGCGGCAGCGGCATGAAGCTCAGCCAATATTTTACCGGAATGCATCCCATGCCGATGATCAAGAACTGGCTGCCGACGAAGACAAACAGCCAAATCACCGCGGTCGAGAGCGGACCACCGCCGCCGTAGGCATGGAGGCCGACGCCGAGCAGGTTGGTGCCGAACCACGACCACGAAGTCACGATGTTGCCGGCAACCGCGAGTGTGGCGACGCCGCGTGCCTTGGCCATGCCGCCCCAGCGGGCGTGCAGGATTACCGCGTTCCAGATGACGATCAACAGGGCCCCGTTTTCTTTCGGGTCCCAGCCCCAGAATCGGCCCCACGATTGGTCCGCCCAAATGCCGCCCAGGACCGTGCCGACGAAGCTTAATAGCAATGCGAAGCAGAGAACGCCGTAGGTCATCTTCGAAATGACCGATCCCAAAACCTCGCCGCGGAACAAACCCGTTGCGGTGTCGTCGCCGGCGAAGATGTCTTCGAGCTTCCGATTGAGGAACGGTGTGAACACGCCCAGAAAGATGTAGGCGATCCCCAGGAACCCGGCCACGAACGTGGCGGTGTAGCCGAGCGTCACCGTCGTCACATGGGTGGCGAGCCAGAAATTGGTGTCGAGCACGGCCTGCATCATCTCCATGGTGTCGCCGGACAGCGACAGGTAATGGGCGATGATGCCCGCCGAGATGCCCGCCGTGGCACTGCCCACGACGACGGCGATGCTGTTGCGGTAGAAATACTCGATGAACATGCATACGCCGACGCAGCCCCAGCCGATGAAGATCGCCGACGAATACAGGTTCGTGACAAAGACCAGATTGCGATCCTGGATGTACATGCGGGCGAACAAGCCAAAGGTGTGAGCCGCAAACGCCAGCGCCGTCAAAGCGAAGGCCGCGCGGTTGAGCGGCCGGAACCAGCCCATCCACGAGAAACAGCCCAAGACGAATGCGAAAGCGTACAGGACCGCGGCGTGGAAAAAAGGCTCGAAGTGATTGTAGAATATCTCGAAACCAGCCTTACGCGCGGCCGGCGGCAAATCGCGGCCCAGCATCTGGTTGGCTTGCTGCAAGACCTTGTTGAATGTCTGCGGATCATTCTCGGCATAGCTGCGCAGCAAGATATAGTGCAGCCCGGCCGAAGGAATGCGTTTCAAATCTTCCATGGCGACGTTCGGCGGGATAAATTCCTCCAGCGGAAACCAATTCTCTTTGTCGGCGCCAGGAAGCATGACCATCAGCGGCGCTTTGAGAAATGCGAGCTGTTGAAACAGGCCCAGGTGGTTCGCCAATTCGACGACTTTGGCGTCGTAGAGATCGTAGGATTTCTTGTCCTTGTGTTCATCCAGGTCTTTGGCCTTATCCATGAGCAGCTTGAAGCCGTTGCGGAACTCGTTGACGGAATAGCGGAAACCGGAGCGCGGCTCGAGCTTCAAAAGCTGCAGCACTTCTTCGTTTTCGATGCGAAACACCTTGTGATCCATCGCTGGACCTTGGAAGCCGCCGCCCTCGACAAAACAGGTCATGCAATCGAGCAGCCATTTGATCGCGGGTTGTCGGACCTCGTATTTATCCTCGCCTTTGCCATGTTCCTCGAAAAACGTTTGCTTGCCGCTGATAATCATCAGGTTCATGCGGGCGACGGTGTCGATCGGCTTGAAGCGGCCGCCGTCCAAGACGGGAAGCTGCGCGTAGCCTTCGAGGTTGAATTCGGCCTTGCCGCCTGCGTCGTGATGAGTCACCATCGGCCTTGCCAGATACACGAGAGCAACACCTGCTGCCAACCAGGGGAAGTATTTTGCGAAGTTACGCATGGGATCCTCCGCGCGGAGAACGGGGCTTCAAAGTCTGGGGGGTTTTGGGGACACCGGCCTGAACCGGCACACGAACGCTACGGGTTTCGATGAATCGCACGAGCATGATGCCGAAATGGATCAGCAAGCCGATGGTCACGACGATGCACGACAGATACGGCAACAGCCAGCCCGGATTGCGCACCACTTGCAATACCGTGCCCTTGGTCAAGGGATGCAGGCTGGCCTGGTAGAACGTCTCGCCGCGATAACGCAGCGGACTATTCATGTGGATTTGCACATCCAGGTCTTCGCCGTGCACCGGATCGGTAAAGCGGACATGGCTGCGATAGTCTTTGGCGACCTTGGTGCCGCGAAACACCTTGTGATCGAACTGCTTGAGTTGAATGGTGTAGTCGCGGTAGCTGCGCTTGGGCCGCAGATAAAGAGCGTATTTCTGGCCGTCCACCTCGACCTGGTCCGAGTTGTAATTGAGCAGCGTGTGATACGTTGACACGAGATAAGTGCCGAGGGGCGCACCGTTGTCGCGCCGCGTGAGCTTCACATACGCCGCGGCAAACTCGGTGCCCTGGCTGGGATCGACTCCGACGGTTTCACGGCGTTCGACAGCCACCTGCTTGAGACCAATGCCCGTTGTCGCAAGATTGTCTGCTCCCGCGTGCGGCCGCACAAATTCGGAGTTGATCATGTATTTGACCACTTCGACGTCGAAGGGCAGGGCGGGCGTCGAAATCTTACCGCCGGCTTCGAGCTTCGAGCCGGGAATCGTCACTTCGTCATCGGACTTGGCATCGATGCGTGAGACGAACGCCAGCTCGGTTTGGCGGTCGTGGTCGATATGATTCGAGGAATAGCCCTCGGCGATGGTCATGCGGCCTTCGATCGCGAACAGGCCGGTGACGAGTTCGCCGAGCATCATGAGGATGATGCCGGCATGGATGAGCAGGATGCCGGAACGCTTCCACGAGAGTTGAAAGCGGATGGCATGGGCGGCGAGCAAGTTGAACAGCAGCAGACCGCCTAGCAACCATCCGCCCGGGTAGGGGAAGGCAAGCGTCGGGTCGATGTCGCCCAGGAAGAAGCACAAGACGCGCAGTTGAATCCAAACGACGTCGGTGCGAAAATACTCGTTGACGACGGTCCAGACGCCCAGTTCCTTTTGGGCCCAGGTGCCGTAAAAAACCAGGAAGAACGACAGGACGAACAACACAACCGTGATGCGCAATGAGGCGCAGAATTCCAGAATGTGATACGGCATGCTCTTGCCCGCGGGCTTGAGGGCCGGCAGCGGCTCAGGAGCCGGCGGCATCGGACTGGCAGGGGGCGAGTCCGCCTTGATCGCCGTGGAGTCCATGGGTTCGTCCTTCCAATTCGGCCCTAGAAGGGTGGCACGCCCGAAGTCTTCGACGGACGTGATACAGGTATTCGCGAGTCCGCCACGACCTTCGCGATGCTCAGGGCGTACCACCCATCGCGGGGCTTGATTATACCCGATTCTACCTCTCGAACGACACCGATTTCATGAACGTTTCGAAGGCACTTCGCTGGTTGCCGACCAACTCGCTGGGGCCTGTCATTTTGAAGAAATACGTGTGATCGCCGCGCGGCAGGATGACGCCGACGATGCGCTTGGCGTCCGGCGGCTCGCCCTTGAGGTCCACCAGCTTCCCTTTCTCGTCGCTGACAGCGAAGGCTTGCGCGTCTTTGTCGAGCTGGGCGTTGTCGATCGGTCGCAGGCCGATTTGGCCGCGCCAGCGATTCACGTTCGCCAGCATACCGCCAGCGTCGCCGGCCAGCTGCGAAACGGTAATTGTCGCCCGCTGTTTGCCGTCCACGACCTCGAAACCCAATTCGCTGAACTGGTTGGGCGGAATTTCCTTCCAGTTCTTTGGGGCTTGATGTTTCACGGTCCACTCGGCCCGTGGGGCGTTCATCGGCTGCGGCTGCCCCATCGCCATCGCCTTCGCCTTGCTGCCGGGACCGGTGAAATCCACAAGGTAAATGGCGCGATCGTCGATGGTTTCTTTACGGTAGAAACCTTCAAGGTCGAATGGGCCCAACTCGGCCAGTCCCAATTGACCACGCCAGCGGTTGATGTTTTCGACGAGCGGTTGCACGCCCGGCAAGAACGACACGGTCACCTCCGGCTCTTTGGCACCGGGGTAAATCGTCTTGTAACGCAGCTTTTCCTTGGGCTCTTCCTCGGTCCAACCCTCCGGCAATTTCCAGATCGGCACGTCGGGGTTGGTGAATTTGATCGATTGCAAGAAACGCTGCAAGGGCTTCTCGATCGCTTCGATTTCGTTTTCCGTGCCGATCACCTTCACAAACCAGGTCTTTTCCGCCTTTTCCAGGGGAATGATCGCGCCGTAAAAGCGTTTCATGACATTGAGCCGCGGCCGAGTTTGTTGAACGATGGTCTCGTCCTGTCGGCGCAAAGCCTCCCACAGGGCCCGCAGTGGAATGCGCACGAACAAATACGCGCCAAAGGCGACAAAAGGCACGACAATGTACAGCCAACGCTTGTGCATGCAAAAAGCCGCCCCGGAGTTAGGGACATTCACCGCCGTGTCGGATAGCGATGATCTATTGTTCCAAACCTTGGGGGGGTAGTCTAGCGGACAGCCGGTCGGATGCGCCCGAAGACGTTCCCGTCCGGTGCGGTTCCGGTGGGTATGGTCACCTTGTACTCTTATTATTGTTACCGGTTTGACGATTTTTGCAAGACGAAAACTTCGAATCGACCGCTGCTTGCCACTTGGCGGCAGGTTTCGAAGCCGACGGCCGCGTTTCAGGGCGCCCCCCGGGGGGGTGAAATGAAACGCGGCGCATTGCTTGGGATACCAGGCGGCGAAAGCCATTGACGAGCACTTGGATTGATCGCTTTGCCGCTTATCCCTTTTCGTGCAAGGAGTTATGTTAGCCCGGGAATCGCGCACGGTCATTTTGGGCTCGGATCGCGCGATGCGCACGCCAAACAGCAAGCAGACGCAATCATCTTTCCCTTTCCTTCCGCATCGTTTACAATGGGAATTCGTCATCATCGCGAGGCCGCACCGTGAATCGCATCGTTCGCCATGGCGTCATGCGCATGCTGGGGGAGTTCGAGCCGAGCCCTCCGGAGATCAGCTACGCGCGCGGCCAGGAGGTCGTGGTTCACACGGAGCGCGGCCTGGAGATCGGCGAAGTGCTGTGCGAGGCGACGCCGCAAGCCGTCGGATATCTGTCCGAACCGACGCGCGGCCAGATTGTGCGGGCCGTGAACACCGAAGATTTGGCCGAATGGGACCGCGTGCGTGAGAAGGAAGAGGGCGAGTTTCATCGCTGCAAGGAGTTCATCAACGAGCGGCACTTGCAGATGGATTTGATCGACGTCGAGCATCTGTTCGGCGGCGAACGAGTTGTGTTTTACTTCCTCGCCGAGAAGCGCGTCGATTTCCGCGAGCTGGTCAAGGACCTGGCCCGCGAATTCCGGACACGCATTGAAATGCGGCAGATCGGCGTTCGCGACGAAGCCAAGCTGCTGGCCGACTACGGCGACTGCGGCAAACCGGTCTGTTGCAATACCCACATGGCCGTGATGCCGCCGGTGTCGATGCGCATGGCCAAGCTGCAAAAATCGACGCTCGATCCGTCGAAGATCTCCGGTCGCTGCGGCCGCTTGAAATGTTGCTTGCGATTCGAACACGATGTTTACGAGGAGTTCCAAAGGGAATTGCCGCAGCCGGGCACGCACATCGTCACGGCGAAGGGCCGCGGCCGCGTGCTGGCGCAGGAAATCCTGGCCAAGAAGGTGCTGGTTGAATTCGAAGATGGTCGCCGCCTGCCGGTTGGTACGGACGAGATTCTTTCGGAAATCAAGAAGGCGTCCGAACCACAGAATCGCAGAGACACCGAGAATTCATCGAGGGAGACTACGGACGAGACATGACCTTTCTCAATCCCAAGCTGGCCGAAGTGGTGCTGCGTGATCCACGCTACGCTTATGAAGCGTATGAGTTCATCGATCGCGCCTTGCAGCATACGCTGAAGAATCTCGGCCGCGATCGCATGCCCGGCGCCGTGGCGGGCGATCCGCGGCTGCACGTCAGCGGCCGCGAACTGCTGGAGGGCATTCGCATATTGGCCCTCGCCGAGTTCGGCCTGCTCGCGCGAACCGTGTTCACCCAATGGGGCATTCAGCGCACCGATGATTTCGGCAACATCGTCTTCAACCTCATTGAAGCCGGCCTGATGGCCCGCAGCGACGACGACACGCTCGACGACTTCCACGATGTTTACAACTTTGACGAGGCCCTCGACTATCGCATCCAACTCGACGAGGCTCTTTAGTCATGGTCTTTCCGAAGGCCCGCCTCTTTGTCTCGGCGTCCCTCTTCGCGCTTTGGATCCTCTTCCTCTTGTATTTGGTCATGGTCACCCGCGATCCGGTCATCCTGTCGCGACCGCAGATCCTCGTGTCCAATCTGTGCGTGCTGGCGAAGATCGACGAACGCGGCGGCCAGGCGGCGCCGGAGGTGCTGATCTCGAAAGTGCTTTGGTCGGCCGACGACGAAGACAAGGCCCTGGAGGGGCAACCGCTGACCTTGAATGATCTTGTTGACATCGATGCGTCGCAGGGCTGGTGGGGTGCCGAGGAGTATTTGTTGCCGCTAACGAAACGGCGCGACGGCAAAGACGTGGTCTACGAATTAACCGCCATCCCCTCCATGCCTGGATTTCAGCCAAAAACTGTCGCCGTGGAATTGATCGGGACCGGTCCGAATCGCGAGCAGGTGATGGGTTACATGCAAAAGGCCCTGGGAGCCACAGCGAAGCAGGCCGCGGCTTTAGTGGAGGCGCCGTCCACGTTGAAGCGATTCGCCTCGGCGCAAGTCGCCCAAAAACTGCGAGACGATCTGGCCAAACTTGACGCTCGCGTAAGCCTCCCAGGCCATGAAACACGCATCTACCGCGCCACCGACGACGCGTTGCGGCAATTCCACGAGCTGAAATAACTTGATTCGTCCTCTACGCCGCTCAGCAAATCACGCTCCAGGCGTCGGCCTGCCATTGTGCGGATATGTTCGACCATCGCGGCGCCGAACCGCTGCTGGACCATTTCGAGATAGCGCGGGTTAGTGTAATAGCCCTGAAAGGCATCGTCCCGAAACCGCAGCACCTCGGCAGCCGTAAGATGTTTCGTCGGCAGCGGCAGACAATCCCGCGAATGTTGCGAGTAGCCCGTCCACGTTTGCGGCAACGCCAACCCCTGGGCAAGCGCCTGAGCATACAGCGGCGAGCCGGGATAGGCCATCGCCGAGTAAAAGTTGGCGAATTCGCAATTCAACTCGACGGCGAGATCGAGCGTCGCCTGCATCGTGTCGAGATCGTCGTCCGGCAAACCGAAGATGTAGTTGCCGATGACGTTGATGCCCGCGGCACGGATCTTTTGCACAATTTCGAAAACTTCGTCCTGGTGAAAGCGTTTGTCCACGCCGGCGCGAACGCGCTCGGAACCGGCTTCGATGCCCAGCGCCAGCCAGGTGAATCCGGCTGCCCGCAGTTGATCGAGCATGCCGTCTTTGATCGTATCCACGCGGGCATAGGCCCAGATGTTGAGGTCGTATTTGCGCTCGATCAGGCGCTCACAGATGCCGAGCACGTGCTTGCGGTTGAGGACGAACATTTCATCGGCGATCTTGAGGTTGCGGATGCCGTAACGATGAACGAGCGAATCGATCTGGCGAACGACATGTTCCGGACTCCAGTAGCGATAGCTGTTGGCCGATTCGCGCAAGCCGCCTGCCCGTTCGCCGGACCGGAACGGCGCCTGGATGCAGCAGAAGGAACAATGGTACGGGCAGCCGAGCGTCGTATAGATGGCCGCATAGGGTTGCCGGTGCCGACCGCTCAAGCAATGCCAGTTGTGGGCGCGATACCGCGTCATCGGCAACAAGTCCCACGCTTGATCGGGAATCTCGTTGTCCAAATCGGCGACGAGCGGCCGATCGGGCGTCGAGCGGATGCCTTCGTCATCGCGATACCATAACCCCGTCACCTGCTCCAGCCGCGGCGCCGGCGTCTTCAGGGCTGAGACTAATTCAACGAGAGTGTGCAACCCTTCGCCGCCGGCGACGTAATCGGCGTCCTCCTCCCGCAAGGTGCGCTCCGGCAGCGCCGCGACGTGGCCGCCGATGAGGATGATGCTGCGTGCTGGGTCGTTACGCTTGATCGCCGTAGCGACCATGCCGGCCGCCGACATGTTCTGCGTTGATGCCGAGGGTTGGTGGCCGTAGACGACAACGGCGACGAGCAGCGGATTGAGATCGCGCACCCGTTCGGCAACCTGGGCCGGCGTCAATTCCTCCGCCTGGGCGTCGAGGATCTCCACCGACAAGCCGCGCCGCCGGCAGAAGCTGGCGAGCAGTCCCGCCCAGACTGGATTCTCGACCGCGGCGAGGTCCGTGCCCAGCGATTGGTACACCTGCGTCCGACTGGACGGATTGATGAACAGGATGTCGAGTTTCATAAGCACCTACAAGCAACGGCGAGCCGAGGGGCGTAAGCCCCCGGAGTAGAAAAACTGTTGCGTGCCGAGGATTCTGAACCCGGGGGCTTACGCCCCTCGGCTCGCCAATTGATTTAACATCTCACATAGCCGCAGAATCTTCTCACGCGCCAGCGTCGGGTAATTGCCGATGTACATGCCGAAAAAGTGCACATGGTCGGCGCGCGGGAACTGCCGCCACGCATCGTCGCCGAGCAATCGTCGCAGATACGGCTGGCGCACCTGGTTGCCGCCGCCGGAAGTGCCGCGCCGAAACTCGACGCCGAGCTGCCGCAAGGTCGCCATGGCACGCTGCATGATCGCTTCGTCGGGCCGTTTCAAAATCAATGTGAACGCGTAGTTGCTGCACCCCGCAAGAGCGAAATCGGTTTGATACACGTCCTGGTTCAGGTTGTTCAGGAAAAGCAGCAGATTCTCGTTGCGGCGTTCGATGGTCTCATCGAGCCGCTTGAGCTGCGACAGGCCGAGGAGCGCGTTGATCTCGGTGCTACGGACGTTGTAGGCCGGCAGGGCGAAGACGAAGTCGGGATTGAGATCGGGATGCTCGTCCCAATACTCGCGCTTGCGACTTTCGGAATCGAGTTCGCGCACCATGCCGTGGGAGCGGAGCAGACGCACGGTTTCGTAGACGTCGGCGTCGTTGGTGCACACCATGCCGCCTTCGATGGTGCTGAGGTGATGGGCGTAGTAGAACGAAAAGTTCGATGCCAGGCCGAACGAACCAAGCCGGCGGCCCTGGAACGTGGCGCCATGAGATTCGCAAACGTCTTCGACGAGTGGAATGCCGCGCTGCCGCAGTTCGTCCAGCAATCGTTGGCTCAAGGCGTTGTAACCAAGCACATGCGTAAGAAAGACTGCACGAGTGCGCGGCGTGATTCTTTCAAGCACGTGTTCCGTGTCCATGCCGAGCGTGCGCGGATCGATATCGACGAACACCGGCGTCATGCCGCAGTGCAGCACTGAGGCGATGTCGGAAACCCAGGTGATCGTGGGGACGATGACTTCGCCTGGGCCGTATAGCTCGCGCAAGGCGGCCATCGTCAGCAGGTTCGCGGACGAGCCGGAGTTGACGAATACGCTGTGGCGCACGCCGACCCAATCGGACCAGGCCTGCTCGAAGGCGCGGACATTTCTCGATTGCGTGAGGATCGGGTCGTCTTGCTGCAAATAGGCGATGACGACGTCGAGGTCTGCGCGCGTGATGTTGTTCTGCATCAGCGGCCAGGCGAGGGGCCGACCCGCGGGATTCGCTGCGCTCATCCCGCGGCGTGGCATCGTGGTGGTCATTAGAAAGGCCCCTTGAATTCGACCGTGTTGAACGCGGGATTCTCGTCGGGCAGCCAACCAGTTTTCGAACCTTCCACCAGATCGCGGGCCGCGGCGGCGATGGTTCGGGCGTTCGGATAGTACAAAGCCTCCAGCGCCGGCGTTGTCGGACACGTCGTTGGCGCAAACCCCAGCCGCTGCACGCGCACATCGCGCACGCCCATCAATCGTTCGGCGACTTGCGCCACGATCTCCGCACCGGCCCCGCACATGGTCCAGCCGTTATCGACAACCACCAGCCGGCCCGTCTTCTCCACCGATTCGGCGATCGTGTCCACGTCAAGCGGGCTGAGCCAAATCGGGTCGATCACTTCCGCGCTGATGCCGATGTCGTTCAAGTATTGCTGCGCCGCCAGACATTCGACTTGCATCGCCGAGATGCCGACGAGCGTGACATCGGCGCCCTGAACCGCAACCCGTGCCTTGCCGGGCTTCACCGTGAACGATCCTTCGGGGACTTGGCCATGCTGAAAATGCAGCAAACGATGTTCGACGTAGAGGACCGGGTTGTCATCGCGGATCGCCGCGATCAGGCAGCCCTTGGCGTCGTACGGTGTCGCGGGCGCTACGACCTTCAGCCCCGGCACGTGCATGAACATGCTGTAAAGGCCCTGCGAATGCTGCGCTCCTTGGCCCCAACTTTTGCCGATCATCGACCGCACGACGATGGGCACGCTGACCTTGCCGCCGTACATGTACCGACTCTTGGCGGCGACGTTGACGAGCTGATTCATCGCCAGCATCAAGAAATCCATGCGGATGTGCACATGGATCGGCCGCAGACCGGCGAGCGCCATGCCGATGGCCGCTCCGGTCATGGCGTCTTCCGAAAGCGGCGTGCCGAAGATTCGCTCCGGACCATATTTGGCGAGCAGGCCGCGCGTAGTTCCCTGGATCGCCTTGGGATCGTCCACGTCGAGGCCGAACACGAGCACCTTCGGATCGCAAGCCATTTCCTGATCGGTCGCCTCGCGAATGGCATCGACGTACGACAGGGTTCGCGTTGCACGGCGCGGAAGCGCGGTTTGCATCTTCGCCGACATTCAGAAATCCCTCGATCTCGCTTACGGCCTAGTGAACACGGCGCCGATGCAGCGACGTGTTCGCTAAGCCGCAAGCGAAATTCAGTCTTGAAATACGTGTTCTGCCAACTCGCACTCGTGCGGATACGCGCTCTCTTCGCCAAACGCAAAAGCCGCGGCGATCTCCGCCTCCACTTCCTGTTCGATTCGCCGGCGCTCCGTCGGTTCAATCATCATCGCCAAGCGGCGCACCTGATCGCCATCGCGCCATGGCCTGGCTTCGGCATCGCTGCGGTGACCGAGGTGAAAATCCTCGCCGGGGCCGACGTGCTCCGTCCAACGATAGGTCATGACTTCGAGGAAATGAGGGCCCATGCCGGAGCGGATCGTCGCCGTGACTTCGCGGCTTCGTTCCATCAGTGCCAGCACATCGTTGTTCTCAATGCGCTCGGCCGGCAATCCAAAAGCTCGGGCCCGCTCGCAAATGTCCGGATTTCCCTGTCGCTGCCGCTGATGGGTGTGTATCGCGTACTGGTTGTTTTCACAAACAAAGAGGATCGGCAGCTTCTTGAGCACCGCAAAGTTGAGGCTCTCGCTGAACACGCCTTCCTCGGTGGCGCCGTCGCCAAAAAAACTGACGACCAGCGCATGCTCACGACGCAACTTCATGGCGTAGGCGTACCCGACAGCATTGGGAATGGTGGTGCCGACGACCGCGGAAGCGCCCATCATGCCGGCTTGAGGTGCGATCAAATGCATCGACCCGCCTTTGCCGCGTGCGCAGCCGGTGACCTTGCCATACAACTCCGCGATCATCGCCCGCAGGTCGCCGCCCTTGGCCAGATACAAGGCATGCCCGCGATAGGTGCCGAAGACGACATCCTGCGGCTGCAGCGCTGCACAGACGCCGACCGATACCGCCTCCTGGCCGATCGACAAATGGACGGGGCTTTTGATGCGGTCGGTCGGGTAGACGCGGGCCACTTCCTCTTCGACCCGCCGAATGCGGTACAGGGCTTGATACAGCCGCGCGTGCATGGAGGTCCTTCCTTAAGCCGTGGCCTGGAGTTGACGATTCGAATCGTCGCGGGAACGTACTGCATCGGGTTTGCGCTCGGCGCATCCGACTTCGCGGTCGAGCAACCACTCGTAAGTCTGCGCCAGCGCCTCCGAGAATTCCGTGCGCGGCCGCCACCCCAATTCGAAAAGCGGCGCCGCATCCAACAATTTGCGGGGAGCGCCATCCGGCACGGTGGCATCGAAACGCATGGGGCCGCGATACCCGACAATTTCGGCAATACGATCCGCAGCCTCGGCAATCGACCAATCGCGGCCGCTGCCGATGTTGATGGGCGTGGCCGCGTCATAATGGCTCATCAGATGAATGCACGCCTCGGCCGCGTCGTCGGCGAACAGGAAATCGCGGCGCGCCAAGCCGGTGCCCCATAGCTCAAGCGACGATTCGCCGTCGCGCTTGGCCCGATGCATGCGCCGCATCAGCGCTGGAATGACATGGCCGGTGTCGGGATGAAAATCATCACCGGGGCCGAACAGATTCGCCGGGATCGCGGTGATGAACGGGGCGCCATATTGCTGGCGATACGCCTGGCACAGGCGCAGTCCGGAAAGCTTGGCGGTCGCATAGGCTTCGTTGGTCGGTTCGAGCGGCCCCGTCCCGAGCGCTTCGACACGCAGCGGCTGAGGCGCCAACTTCGGATAGCAGCACGAGCTGGCCAGATAAAGCAACTTGCGCGCCCCGTGCCGGAACGCCGCTGGAATCACGTGCATCGTTACTAACAGGTTGTCGATCATCAAATCCGCGGGATGTCGGCGATTCTCTTCAATGCCGCCCGACGGTCCCGCCGCGACGAACACATACTCCGGCCGCACCGTTTGAAAGAAATCTTCGACGTGTTCAACATTGTCGAGACGCGGTTCGTACGGCGGAATGCCGACGAGGTCAACGAAGCCGGCGCTTTCCAATTGGCGGATGAGCGCACCGCCCAGCAGCGTGTCGCCGCCGGCGACAAAAATGCGTGCTTGCCGATCCATGGCGTATCCCCGTGTCCTTGTGGTCCGAACTAACCAGCCGTCGACAGTTCTCGAAACGCACCGACCGATCGCAGCCGTCGCGTTTGCTCCGCTTCCTGATAATCAACACCCGGCTCATTGCAGATGATCTGGCTGCCGCCGTTTTCGAACTCGAACGGCACGTGCAGAAGATCGCCCAGCGCTTCGAGTACGGCGCGGCGTTTCTTGGGCGGTACGAACAGCAGCAGAAAGCCGCCGCCGCCCGCGCCCGTGAGTTTGCCGCCAATCGCGCCGGCCGCCCGGGCGCGATCGTAGAGCGCATCCACTTGCGCGTTGGAAACCAAATCGCTCAACGTGCGCTTCGTCTGCCAGGCCTCATGCATCAATTCGCCGAATTCGCACAGGTCCATGCCCGAGAGGAGAATATCGATGCTCTCCTCAACCATCTCGCGCAGCGCCCCCAGCTGCCGGCCCTTGGCGTCCACATGATCCGCATAACTCTTGGCCACGTCCGACGCCGTCCGCGCGATGCCTGTGTAGAAGAGCATCAAATGCGCGTGCAACTCGGCGACACGCTCCGGCGGCAAGGGCAGGGGATCGACGCCGATGCGGCCATCCGGGTGGAACTGCACGTACTTAAGCCCACCAAACGCCGCGAGCACCTGATCCTGCGAGCCGACCGTCTCCGCGAGCAGTTGCTGTTCGAGATGGATGCTCTCCTGGGCCAGCTGCATCTTCGTGCAGGACGCGCCGCGCAGCGTATGCAACGCATGCAGCAAGCCGACGGTGAACGCCGAGCTGGAGCCCATGCCGCTGCGGGCCGGCAAGTCGCCGTCGTGGTGCAGCTCCAGACCGCGTTCGAATTGCAAATGCCGCAGCGCCGCGCGGACCACCGGATGATCGATCTCATCGACGGTCTTGCACGTTTCGATTTTGCGGTAAACGACGCGAATTCTGTGCTCAAAGAACGGCGGCAAATGGCGACACGTGAGCCAGCAATACTTGTCGATCGTCGCCGCCAGCACCGCCCCGCCGTGGGCGCGATACCAGGCGGGATAGTCGGTGCCGCCGCCGAAGAACGAGATGCGAAACGGTGTTCGACAGATGATCATCCGTGAAACCTCGGCGCAAACACCGACCCGGGGTCCGTCCCAGGCCACCGCACGTAAACTGGCGAGGCCCTATCATCGCGAAAATGCGGAAAGCGTGTCAAGGTTGCTTGACGGGAAAAGGCGGCGGGGTCTACAATGCCGCGACGATGCCACGACCGATGACAACCGCGGAAATCATCCGCAGATTTCGCAGATTTCGCAGATTTGAGAGCTTCTGACTGCTTCTTATCTGCGTAATCTGCGAAATCTGCGGATGACTTCTTGTGAAACCGATCAATCGCTTCTTTCAAGGTGTCGCCGCGGAATCCAAATGCGGAACTGACCTGCGCATCCAGCACGGGCTCGACGAATTGGCGAGCAGCAGTTACGGCAGAGTATTGGCGTTTTACCGCGAGAGCCTGGGACCATCGACGGCCATGGAGTTGATGCGGGAGGATGTTATGAAAGCGACGGCGGCCAAATCGTACTTAACCGTTGCGCAAAGGCGTGCTTTGAATGAGGAGAACGTCAGGATTCCAAAGGAATTGCGGACCGCTTTTCAAAAAGCCTTTCATGCCTGGAAAGAGACCTGGTTCCAAGGCGGCCTAGCCGTCAGTTCCAATCCCCACACACGCGCAGTCGGCAAGGAATACGATGCGTTGATCGCTCTGGGGCCGGCGCTTCTGCCTCTGGTTGTCGAGGCACTTTCCGATCCGGAGAACTTTTTCGCCCTCGAATTGTACGATGCGCTGCAGCCCAATGAAAAGCTGATTGTTCAGTTCGAGCCGGATGACGAACGGATTCTCGAAGGCGAGCAGGGCAGGGCGCGGCGGGTTGTGCAGGCGTGGTTTGCGAATCGTTGACGAAACGGATGGTCCACGACAACATACGGCACGGAGGCCGGTTATGCTCGACGATGTCGATCTGCTCGTCTGCGGCGCGGGGCCGGTCGGCGCCACCATCGCCGAACGCGCGGCCCATGTCCTTGGCTGGAAAGTTCTCGTCGTCGAACGCCGTTCGCACCTCGCCGGCAACTGTTTCGATTCCATGCACGATTCGGGACTGCGCATCCACAACTACGGGCCGCACTATTTTCGCACCAACGACGCAAAGCTGCTGCGCTACCTGTCGCGCTTCACCGACTGGATCCCCGGCAACTACATCGTCAAAAGCAGCGTCGGCGGCAAGCTCCATCCCTTTCCGATCAATTTGACGACGTTGGAGCAGTTTTTCGACAAGAACCTCGATGCTGCTTCGGCCGAACGCTTGTTGAACGAAAAACGAGTGCCCATCGCCGAGCCGCGCAATTCCGAAGAGTTCGTGTTGAGCAAAGTTGGCCGCGAACTGTACGAGAGCTTCTACCTCAATTACACGCTCAAACAATGGGGCCGGCATCCGCGCGAGTTGGCGCCGTCGGTGTGCGGGCGTGTGCCGATTCGTCTCAATCGTGATGAACGCTATGTCGATCATCGGCATCAAGTGATGCCGAAGGATGGTTTCACGGCCCTTTTCTCACGCATGTTGCGCCACCGCAAAATTCGCGTGCTGCTCGACACTGATTTCGGCGAGATTCAACGGCTCGTGCAGCCGCGCCACGCAACCGTCTACACCGGGCCGGTCGACGCCTACTTCGAACATTGCTTCGGTCGGCTGCCGTACCGGTCGTTGCAATTTGATTTTGTGGCAAAGCGTGTCCCATGGGCGCAACCGTGCGTGCAGATCAACTATCCCAACGACCATGCCTGGACGCGCTCGGTCGAGATCAAGCATGTCACGAAGCAGCGGCATCCACATACGGTGGTTTGCTATGAAACACCGCAAGCGACCGGCGCGCCGTATTATCCCGTGCCAGCGCCGGCGAATCAGCAACTTTACGAGCGCTATCGGCTGCGCGCGGAGCAGGCCACGCTCGAAGAGCGCGTCTTTTTCTGCGGGCGCTTGGCCCAGTACCGGTACTTCAACACGGATGAAGCCATTCTGGAGGCATTGCAGTGCTTCGAACGGATTCGACAATCAGCCACCCAAGCCCCAAGGCGTGCAACGCAAGCCTTGGCGGTCGGCCGTCGGTTTGCTTCGTCGCGCCGGCCGGCGCTGGCGTAGATGACGCGGTCGGCGCGCGGGTGGTGCACGCCGCGGAAGCACACGCCGCGAGCGGAGGCTATGCGCACATCTTGTGGTGCGGCGCCGAGCATGCCAACCTGCGCATGTGCCGGCGCTTTCCCTGTGCCACGAGCCGCTTGGCCGACATTCACTTTCCCACTACGCTAAGCTTGGATGGACCGCACCTCTTCGCGGCGCTGCACGAGAGCGATCGCGTGCTCTTTGCGCTCCGTCAATTGCACGCGCAGCACCGTTTCGCCGTCATCGAGCTGCCCGAGCGCGCCGGGTTGGGATTTCGCACCCTTCAAGCAAAACAAACAGGCCAGGCGTTTGCCGACGTGCGGATTGCCGTCAGGGCACAAGGTCTCACGTCCACTCTGCGGCAGGCGCATGAGAAGTGGCTGTGCAACCCGCACGATGTGATGCTCGATTACGCAGAGCGATATTCACTGCGATACGGCGCCGAAGGGCCTTGCGTGCATCCCCCAACAACCGCTTCGGGCGCCCAACCCCTCGTGACGATTTGCGTTCCGTACTACAATCTGGGCGACTATCTCGAGGAAACGCTGACGTCGTTGGCCTGGCAATCCTACGCCAATCTCGAAGTGTTCGTCATCAACGACGGCTCGACGGATGCCAGAGCCGTCGAGGTTTTTCGGCAAATGCAAGCGCGGTTCCCGCACTTCCGCTTCCTCGATCAAGTCAATGCGGGCATCGGGGCCACGCGCAATCGCGGCTTGCAAATGGCGCACGGCGCCTACTTCCTTCCCGTCGATGCGGACAACATCGCCGATCCCGACATGGTGCGGCGCTTCGTCGCGGGCATGGAGCACAACGGCGACATCGCCGCCTTGACGTGCTACTTTCTCGCCTTCCGCGAGTTTGCCGATCTCATCGAACGTCGTTTCCTTTACGCATACAAACCGACCGGCGGGCCGCGCGTGCTCGGCTGTTTGCAGAACGTCTACGGCGACGGCAATGCGATGTTTCGCACCGAAGCGCTGCGCGCCGTCGGCGGTTTCGAGACCGACCGCGACACCTCGTTCGAGGATTGGGAAGCGTTTGTGAAGCTGGTCAATGCCGGTGACCGCGTCGAAGTGCTGCCCGATTTTCTTTTCTACTATCGCCATCGCGATGCCGGGTTTTCACGCGTCACCAATGATTATCGCAACCATCAGCGCGTCTTGCGCCGCTTCGTCGAAATCGAAAAGTTGCCGCCCGCCGATCGGCAAATGCTGTGGAACCTGCTCGCCGGCTATCATCACCATGTGGCGGAATTGAATGAGAATCAACGCACCCTGCAAACACAACTTGGCGCGCGCCGTTACCGCGCCATCGATCGTTTGTTGAAGATCGCGAAGACGGTAACGGGGTCGTGGCGGTCGTGAGGATCGTTGGCGTTGCTATTTCGGCAACGCCTTCAGCAGCGCCTCCGCTGACATCGTGCCCTTGCCATCCTTGATGCCCTGAATAATCGCCTGATTGGCCAATTCCTTCACCTGTGGTTCGAACATCTTGACGGCGCCCCGCAGCAGGCCCTTGATGTCGCTCTTCAGTTTTTCATCGGTGAACAGCGGACCGTTGCGGCCACGAATGTCCTTCAGCTCGATTGTCAGGTCCGTGATCTTGGGCGAAAGAGCAACTTCGGGTGGAACTTTCTTGAAATTGAGCGCCACGCCGACATCGCAGCCGACCACGCAGTTGATCAACGCATCGGTTTGCACGCCGACGCCGACCAGCATCAAGCCCTTTTGCCATTGCTGCCATTCGCCGTCGGCGCGCAGGGCGATGTCGGCGTCGAGAACGACGCGATACGTTTTGGCGTCGATCGGCTTGAAATCCTTCACCTGAATCTTGATGTCTTTGTTCGGATCGTCGAGCTTCAGCTTCACCTTCTTCCACGCGCCGTGCGGCAACACGACCTTGTCGCCGTCCTTGAGATAAGTGCGCAGGTTCGGCAGCGGCAGCCGGCCTTCCAGCGGAATCGTAGCGCCCCAGCCGTCTTTATGCTCGTATTCCTTGGGCGTTCGGCTGACGACTATGCCGTGCACAAGCTTCGAAAACTCGGCGTAGTCCTTGTCGTTCTTCTTCGCCGGGGTTTCGTCGGTTTTTTTCGAAGGGACATCGTCCGCGAGAGCGAACAGGGGGGCAAGCAGCAGAGCGCTGCCGAGCAGAGGCATCATGCGCATGGGACATTCTCCTAAAGAAGTCCTCCCCATTGTACGCATTGCGCGCAGAAACAGCGCTTGGCTTGCCGTTTAGCGTGCACGGAATCCGTGCAAGTGCAGTGACTTCGCCGGATTGCGCTAAGAAGCTGTTTCAAAACGTGATCAACCTCGAAGCAGTGCGGCAAGACTATCGGGACCTGCTGAGTCGATACATGGTAATTGCCAAAGCGGCACAGACGCTGCAACAGGCGCCGCCGAAGGACCTGGCAGCCCGCGTCATTCGCGCCGCCGACCGCTGGCGCTCGCTTGACAGCGAGGCACGCGAAGTCTGCCAGACCACCGCGAAGATCCTGAAGCTGCTCGGCGCCAACGAACTGGCCTGGGACTATCTGACGACGCCGGTCGCTTTGAAGCCCAACGAGGCCGCCCCGTGGACCGACCTGGCCGGTGTGTTGCGCGGCGACGGCGAGCTGGAAATGGCCGACCACGCCTACGCCCGCGCCTTCGTCAGCGAAGCGACCAACCCGCAGATCTTGTGGGATCGCGCCCAGAATCTGCTGCAAATGGGCAAGGTCGCCGAAGCGCGCCGGCTGTGGCAGCAAATCGCGGACGGGACCTGGCAAGAACGCTTCCAACCATTGGTTCCGCAGGCACGCTGGCACTTGGAACACAATTGAGTCCATGATTTATCGTTTCCCGTATGATTTATCGTTTCGCGCTCGCAAGGCGCTTCCCAAAGGCGCAATCCACCAAACACTGACCCGTTTACCGCACGCAAGGCGCCCGACGTGCGCTAAACGAGTCAGGGATTGGTGAATTATCAACTCTAACGCGCGGCGCGAGCGCGAAACGGTGAGCAACGCATGCCTCTTGGGATTCCAGACGCGCATCCGTCGCAACATCAAACTGGCGGAGAGTCCGAGTTTCGGCCAATCGATCTTCGCGTACGCCCCCGGCTGCCACGGCGCGGAGGATTACACCGCGCTGGCCGCTGAAGTCATGGGGCAAACGCCCAAGGTGCAGATGGCGCGGGTGGCGCTGAACGATCGCGGCCGGGCCCGGGTGGTGGCGTCCGAGGCAGCCATCTTGTGAACCTTTTCACAAGGGTTCGCTCCGGACCACAAAGCTGGCTCGTTGTGTGGATGCAACGCATTCCGGAAATGGCTTGTGGCGCATGGACTTAGGCCGCGCAAATTCGTTGCATGGCGGCATGGTTCAATTCTTGTCATTTCTGGGTGACAGTGCAAACGCTGCAGGGACTACACCATTCTGTCAGGTGATGCCGGCATTTTTTTTGATGTAACATTTGATGACTCAAGGGGATAGGAAGTTGAGTGCGTGCCAACTGTGTCGGAATGCTGTCGTCTCGAATATCACCTATGCCAGTGACTATTCTTGAACCATGTCTGCATGGTTTCCCAATCAGCTATCAGGCTGAAACGAATTCCGCTTCGCTACAATGACCGCATGAGCAAGATCAGCATCGCCGTGCCACAGGAATTAGTCGCGGTGGACCGGGGCCGCATGCGTGAGATCGTGCGCACGGTCCTTGATGGGGAACATGTCGCCGATTACGAGGTCAGCCTGGCCTTCGTCGATAACGACACGATCCACCGCCTTAACAAACAATATCTCAATCACGACGAGCCGACTGACGTGCTGACCTTTCCGCTGAGCAGCCCGATGGCGAAAGTGCTTTCGGGCGAGTTGGTCGTCGGCGTCGAAGTGGCGCGTGAACAGGCGGCGGAGCGTGGCCACGACGTGCAGGTGGAGTTGGCGCTTTACGTCATCCACGGGCTGTTGCACCTGTGCGGGCACGACGACAAATCGGCCGCGGCCGCGACGGAGATCCGGCAGTGCGAACGGCACTATCTGGCGAAGCTGGGGTTGCCGGATATCGCGGAAAAATAACTGGTTAGCCGCGACGCGGTAGCGGGGCGCGGCCCCCGCCCCCCCCCCCTCGCGCGCCCGGCC
>Ga0080064_1003453_pt1 | contig 22816 bp, 24 predicted proteins | sample Subgrocontami54m_FD_69260 | JGI IMG/M metagenome (GOLD analysis project Ga0080064, IMG submission 69260) | Subsurface groundwater microbial communities from S. Glens Falls, New York, USA - GMW46 contaminated, 5.4 m (SPADES assembly) (version 2) ...
GCACCAGGACGTCACCGAGCGGGAGAACCTCAACGCCGAGCTGGCGCAGCAGAACGAGCTCTTGAAGCAGCGCGAGGACGAGCTCAGGGCCCACAACGATCAGTTCGACGCCGCCTTGAGGAACATGTCGCAGGGGTTGTGCATGTTCGATGCCGAGCAGCGCGTGGTCATCGCCAACGCGCGCTTTGCGCAAATGTACGGGCTGCATGCCGAGCAGGTGAAGCCGGGCACCACCTTGCGCGAGGTCGTCGAGGCGCGGATTGCGGCTGGCATCTACGCCGGCAAGCCGGAAAGCTACCTCAGGGAGCAGCTGCTGTCTGCAGAGGAAGCCACCATGAGCATCCATCGCCTCAACGATCGACGCGACATTTGCGTGCTGCGCCAGCCCATGCGCGGCGGCGGCTGGGTCACGACGCACGAGGACGTGACCGAGCGCCAGCAGCTGCATGCACAGGTGGAGCAGCAGAAGGCCCAGCTCGACGCGGCTCTGAACAACATGTGCCAGGGCCTCGCCATGTTCGATTGCGGGCAGCGCCTCCTCCTCTGTGATGAATCTGAGCATTTTTTATGCTGCTATTTCAATGCGTTAGACACCAAAGTTGAGCCTACATCTCAATTATGTAAGCACCCCGACGGGGTGCAGATGGGGGAAATACGAGTAATGATTGTGAGAGGGCTGAATATAGCTAACGTGAGACAGAAGGGAGCGCTCGTTAGCTCTAGCGTTGTCACAAGGAGCTACTTGTTCCCAAAGTGAGCATAAGTACTTGGTGTTCGGAAGCCCACGCGATCTTTGCAAAGTCCTCGTGTGGCATTGGCAACACAAGACCAATTAACTATGATCGCTCCAGTTGCGTTCTGTGGGGGGAAGTATCGTGGCGGGATTTCATCTACATGAGCTGATTGCGTATTCGTTCCGGGAACTCTCAACGCACACTTCCACTGATGTAGCTGTCTGTGTGTTTGCAATTGCGAGCGGCGGGCTCGTTAGAGGGACCGGCCGGCTGGGCTGGCATACACACCCAATTTGGTGGCCACGAGTTAAGGAAGCCATTGATGATTGGCTGGAATGGCAAGTGAAAAAAATATTTAGATGGATTAAATGGTGCACACATACCCATGATTCGACTTGGTGGGCAGTTGTTTGTGCCTGGAATGTTTCAATGGCTGTAGCCTTGTGGTTTAGAGTTCCTATCATTCAACCTGTTATAATTGGCGTTATTCCCGCATCAATGCTTACTTGTTTTATTTTTGCCTGCCGCAATCATGGGCCTAGCACTTTAAAATCTGTGCGAAACGTCTTTAATTTTACATGGTCCTTTTGGGCTCCGACAGTGAGCTACACAGCTGCTGCCATGGTCGGCGCGGTTATACTATTTCTTTAAAGAGTGCGAGGAAAATTCGCAGGGCTGAAATTGGGGCTTTTGAAAAATTTTGGGACTCTATTGAGAGGAGAAAATAATTCGCAGGGTTGGAAAAATTGAGATTTTCCGTAGCACCTCCTGGAGGGGTTTGGGGAACCAATACCCGTACCATTTATTTATTTCGCAAAGTGCTGCAAAACTGAAAGAATGCTGCGCTCGAAACGGAACAAAGTATGTACTCTCACATACAATTGTAATAATTATACCACAGTTATAAGGTAATCTGATTTGTCAAGGGGTCAAATCACCAATCGTTTGTCTAATCAAATAAATGTGATAATAGTTAATAAGAGTTAACCTGGGCAGCGAGCGGCGAGAGGTAAGTAGATAAGCCTTCCTGAGAATTGTAGATAATACTAGAGCAAATGCATCAGATTGCTTGAAAGCGTAGCTCGCGCAGCATCCTCGCTCACATACAACAGAGCCCAGGCGAAACAGGCCAGATTTGAGGGCCTGGCTGCAAGGAAGGGCTGAGATGCCGTTCCTTGTAGCTCCAAAGTCGAAAAGTGCACCAGCGATCAAATTTGGGGCTTCTGAGGCCAACCTGGCCCGGCAGCCCGGCAATCAGCTCGATCTAGGAGGGCGTGGCAGAGAGGGGTAGAGCTGGCCAGACGCAAGTTGAAGGCTGAAAACGTTTATATATACAACTCAAGAATACCTATTGAATCACCTGCAACTCGAATTAGCTTGGTATAGCCCCTATACGAAAACCCATTTGCAAAGCCGGCCAGAAAACCCCGCAAAATAAGGGGTTTTGGAGGCCGAAAATACTTGTACGCAGACCAATGATTTGGTATACTCAAATCAACTCAAAGAGGGGATACAACAATGGTCGGGACAGGCAAAAAAGTAGCTATATACACCCGTGTCAGCACAAAGCGGCAAACCACGGAGAACCAGCTCCAGGAACTTCAAGCTTGGGCTGCTAGAGCTGGCTGCACGATTGTGGGGGTGTATGAGGACAAAGGCATTTCAGGCTCTAAAGGCCGCGACAAGCGCCCGCAATTCGATGCGCTGCTTAAAGCTGCCGTGCGCCGCGAGTTTGATATGCTTGCGGTGTGGTCTTCAGATAGGCTTGGCCGCTCGATGCAGCATCTAATTGAAGTTCTACAGACAATTCGTGATACTGGTGTAGGCCTCTATATCCATACTCAGGGCTTGGATACAACTACTCCAGGCGGAAGGGCCATGTTTCAAATGCTTGGCGTGTTTGCGGAGTTTGAACGCGAGATGATTGTAGAGCGCGTGAATGCCGGCCTAGATAGGGTACGCGATGAATTAGGGCGCAAGGGTAAGTTCACAGTCAAAAAGACAGGCATAGTTAGAACTCGTCTAGGCAGACCCGGTGCAGAGGCAGAGAAAATCGAAATAGCGAAAATGCACCTTTCCCAAGGTGTGGGCATTCTCAAAGCTGCCAAACTGGCAGGCCTAGGGACCAGCACAGTGCAGAAACTCAAAAATCAAATGGCTGTTGCGGCCTAATATCTGAGGGGCGGCTTTTCGGCTGCCCCTTATTTTCGGGTTTATATTGTATATACCCAAGAATGAAGCATTTTGCCCAGTAGAGCCGCGCGAGCTGCGATTTTGGTCCAAATGCACCGTTATGTTTGATCTGTATCTATTTGGCATACAATATACCAGTTGCAAAATAAACTCCATCGCAAACTGCCGAACGGCAAACAGGATACTGTATATACGATTTAGATTAGGGTGTATATCCACGATAATGGGTCAGTTTGATTGAAGACCTCGCTCGCACAGCATTATCTTGTATAACCAACTCTCAGGAAGGCTTCCACAAAAGCAATCAAACTGCCGAACTGCAAATAGGAGAGCTTCAAACGCCCCAAATTTGAGCCTCCAGCTCGATCTATCAATTCCCCAAGGGAGGGTGGTTAGCTGAAGGTTGCGTCTGTAGAGCCAAATTGAGGGCTCTGGCGTTGATATAAGATGTATAATAACCAACTCTCAGGAAGGCTTGCCCAAAAGCAAATGAGTGGAACCTGCTGGCGAAGCCAGTAGAGAGGCGAGAGCCGCAGTTACGCCCTCGCCCCAAGGGAAAATAATCGCTTACTCAACTAGAAAATCCTCTTTCTTCCTGCCTCTATCCATATACTCCGATAACCATTTTGCAGGACGGCCTCTTCCGCTCCATGTGTTATCTGGGTTCTTAGGATCACGATACTTAACAGCTACCGTCGATCCACCACCAGCTTTAGGCCCTCTACGCTTTGCTCCGTACAAGCTTGCTAGGTCAATTCCAAGCTTCTTTGCACGGTCTTCAACTTCCTTCTTAAATTCCTCCGTGGCTTCCTCTTTCTTCTCACGAATAACAATCTCTATATCATCACGCATTTCAACTAAATCCTCAATCTTCATCCTTCTATAGTTGTCGATTTTGGCCATCTACAGGTACTCCATCGCTTGGGTTGAGGTTAGAGGTTAGGTTGCACATAGGTCTATAGCAAAGATCAATCCTGAGGTCTAGTTTGCTTAACGCGAGCTGCGGGAATGTTAAGCTTTGAATTGCAATTGGGCCACGGGGCCGTGGCTCAGGGGGCACGTGCAAGGGCATCTGTCCTATGTGTCTGGTAGGTGTCCCAAAGGAAAACCCAATAGTTTCAAGGGTTAGAGACACTTAGGACACTTAGGACATTATATACATACATAGCAGGTGGAGCCACTGCAACAGGTATAGATTAACCTGTATATTTAACGAACGGCGCATTATAGGTAATTCTGAGCTAATCCAGTCACTTCACGGCGAACCCCAACCCTAAGTGTCTTGCTGTCCTGTCCCTCTACATCCCTTGGTGCCCATGGGTTTTTGACAGGACACTTAGAAAATTCGCAAGTGTCCTGTCAGATTGTCGCACCCTTGCTTCTATACCACACCCCCACAATAAGCGTAATTTCAATAATCCCCCTCATTTACTGTCCACTTTGCGGCTCTCCAATCTTTATCTTTATCCTCTTCCCACAACACAGAGAATCTTTCATTGTATTTTTCACGCATCTCCCCCAACTCAGGAAACAACCAACCTCGCTTTGTTTGCTTCTCATTTTTACCACTAAGGCATCCGAGCGGGATTAGCCATTTACTTAGCTTCTTTGGAGCAGTCTTTATCCGATGTCCATAATTCGTATTGACGTACGCCGTCACCGCCTCTGTACTAACAAAATATCTCTTGTACCCATTTTTATCTTGTATGTTTGCACCACCAGCAGGAAATTCCCCGCTTTTGAGAGCATCTAAAATTGCATCCTCCTCAATAGACCTATTAAGATCAATCTGGGCTTGTAGTGCATCATTCTTTGGCATGCTATATCTTGGATGAAAGTCGCCTAGCCTCATCCCCAACAAATCATATAACATTGCTTCTCGCCCTCCATTGGCCATTTCCCTGTACCGACTTGTGAAATAAGCTTTCCTTACCTCCTCATTACATTTATTCTTAGCATACTTGTTGTTTATATCTGTCACCACATACCTTCTTTCATCCTCCGTGGCAGTGATAATCCAATCAGAGTTGGAAGCCATTATGATGCCTAAAGTATTAGGTACGTCACGATTCTCTTGGCGCATCGCTCTAATATTTAACGTTTCGCCTGTGTGTATATTTTTAACTGCGCCATCTATCTTTGGGTCACCGGGGAAATAGGCTTCATCTAAATAGAGAAAACTTTTATCCACGAGATGCCCAGTAAAATCACCAACTAACTGATCCTTTCTGTCAAAATGTGATCCATGCTTGCCCCATATCGTTAAGAATTGATCCGCAAAAAGCCCTTTACCTGTACCTTTGAGCCCGCGCATCACAATGGATACCTCTGCTCTTATCCTTGGGTTTTGGCACTTCCAAGCTTGCCAACGTACAATATATCTAAACATGTTTGAGTCTTTGTCGGCAATTATTCTGTACCAATGCCCAAGGTTATTCTTCCAATCCCCTTTCTTTGGTTTGACAGCAAACCCTCTCCATCGGTTTAAGCATAACTTTCCATCCTTCAATACTTCAGGTGCTTCACCTGGAGCATAGATAGTTGCATGATATCTCCTACAATTCGATTGTTTGATCCACCAATCAAAAAGAGGAACAGCATCGCCTGTTGTGGTCCGAACAAATCTATTGCTGTACATCATTTTCATTGATCTATCTGTTTTGTAGATGAATTCTCCTTCGGCTCCGCGGTCAAGAAAAGCAACTTGTCCATTTGTAGGTGCAGTATTAACAATAGCGTGATGCCCATTCATATATTCTAAGCCTTCTTGGGCTGTAACCACGTTAATCTTATTGTCACTTACGTTGGGGTATTTTGCTGCGTATAGTTCACCTACTTTGTTTCTTATCCGTTTTTTCTCTCTTATGTTGGTGTTTGTCAGCGCTTGATCAAACTTTCGCCATTCATAGTCTGCCCAACGTTTGAGCGTGGCCATCTTTTCGATGTTTTCAGGTGTAAATAGTAACCCTCCATCTGCTTCTGCCGCCTTTAAGGTATCATGTAAAGCATGAGGGTGAGCTACTTTAAGACTATCTAGATCAATAAGGTTTGGGTCTCGTGCAAGATCGAATATCTTATTTATAGTAACGCGTTTTCTAAAAGAATCTAATTCTTCTTCCCATATCGCATTTGCTTTATCTGTCCTCGATTGATTTTTGTTTGTAGGATCACACCACTTTACAAATATCTCCTTTGCACCTTGGTCCTCTTCCCCAAAGAAGTTGCGCAGAGAGTGGGCTACATCATAGGCGTACTTATCTAAGTCTAAGGTGGTGTCACCTGCTTCACCATAATCTGCTGGAATAGATTCTACAGCCGTTTGTACAATTTCCAGCATGATAGTCCGATCGCGGTCACTACCCGTAAAGCTAAAAACTATTGACTCTCCCTCTATTTGGGACTTTAGCGCCTTCTTTGCGTTAGTGATAACATTGTCGCTGTCTTGCCTAGCTTCTCTCTCGGCTTCAAAATCTACTATATTACTCAGATCGTCTGTGGCACTGGGTTGTGCTGCTTGGGCTTTAATTTTGACTCTTTCACTTTCAAAGTTTACGTCTTTCGATTCCATGGTAACATACTCCTACATTTGATTATTTGATTATTTGATTATTTGATTATTGCATTATTCATTTCTGGTTTGCGTTAATGCTAAGGTTGTTGCCAGTAGGCTAGATCATCTTGTGCGCGTCAGAGGGCTAGCCAAGCACACTTGGCTACTTATCGAATTATTGCCTATGTGTTAACCAAAAGTGAGCACCCCCAAACACAATAAAGCCCACCCCCCAGGAAGCATCTTGGGGGCAGGGCAAGATTGTGGTTTGAAGGGGGCTTGCGCTTAGGCGCGAGTTGGGTTATCTTCTGCATTGTCCAAACTACCTACTACTCCGATTGAAGCCGCGCTGATCCCCTCGGTGCGGCTTCTTCTTTTTGTGGCGCCCTTTATGCGCTCAGAGCTGCTTTCTGGCAAGGTTTCCCAGCCGACCTCATTCACTTTCCCTCCCCTAGTGTTTTCATCTTGGAGTTGACACCAGCCGTGGTATGTCAGCGTTAATGGTATTTCATCTCCTACTCTGTAAATATCTCCTTGGGAAAATTTCTTTCTTCGACTGACCTAGTTGACAGCACCCTAACGTTTAATTCTGCCATCTCTTGTGCAAGAGGTTCCATAGGGTGCATGTTCGCTCTCTATCTTGCGTGTGTAGATCGGCATGGCTTCATTCCTTGAACAGGCTCAGGAGGCGCTACGGGGATGCGGGGGGCAGCAGCCCCCATCCTCCTTGCCCAGGCCACAAACCCTCACCAGCGAGGCTCTGTGGGGCGTCCGTGGGCATCTCAGCAGAGGGGGATTGACATAGCCGGCGCCGTGAGGCTCATGAGCATTGTCTATCGTCCATACCTCCAACTCCTACACAACTAAGAGCGGCACCCAGCAAAGGCGCCGCTCTCCCTTTTTGTCTGTTACGCAACCTTGGTGACTTTAACGGTATCAGCTGGGCTTTCTTGCCTCATAACTATTCTTTGGATTGAATTGAGATTGTGAAACGCATGTTGGGCTGTGTCCCAGTCTTGGTCACTGACATCTATCTGCAGCACTTCCAAATATGTGGTTCCGTTCGCCCCGAACGCATTTATATAACGAGCCAAAAGTGGGCGATTAGCTACGAACTTTTGAACTGAGGTGTTGACATTCACGGGAACAATTACGAATTCTCGGCCTTTGAGTGAATCTAAGAATTTTGATAGGTCTTCCATTTTGGTCCAACTCCATTTCAAGTGTATTATTGAGGTCATTATTCTATCTCATCTATTATTTGGTATATTTAGGTTTAATGTTACATATTGATCTCCTTTAAGTTTCTCCAACGCTGCAAATAAGCTCCATCACCGATACGCGCTTGGGAGCATTACCTATTAGTTTAACTATCGAGGCTCTTTGTTTTCTCAAATAATGGTTTAAATCCTTTATTTCGAAATAAACAGCATCTAGTTTTTGCACTCGTTTAAGCTGATGTAACTTATTCAGTTCTTCGAGGCTGATTCCTAGATGTTTTGCGGCTTGAGGTGGCCTTAAAAACCGGTTGATGTTTGGGTGTTTACTCATTACGATGCCTTTCTCTCTAACGGTTACTCCACTCATCCAACATTGCCTCCAGCCCCGCTGCTTGCATTTCTTTTTTTATGACTCCGAGCTGCTCTTCAGTGAGCTGCGCCTGTTCGAGTTTCCCAAGCTCAACCTGTAATGTTTCTGTCAACTCTTGGAGAGCTGTTGAATTTTCTCTTTCTAGGTCGCAGAACTCATTATAGTCTATCTGTTCAAATCGATGCCTGAGCAAAATTAGTTCTTGCTTTAGGAGTTTAATTTGGTGAATGTGTTGAACCAAAGAGGCAACAGAAGAGGTGTTAGTCATTTACTTCTCTACTTCTATCTCACAGTTACCGGCTTCTTTTATCTCACTCACTAATGCACGGGCTTTTTTCATTATCGAACGCATTTTCTTTTCAGTTTGTGCGCAGCTCATACCTTTCTTGTTACAAGATGAAATTATCCATTGTAGAATATTATCGCAATCACTCCAATCGGCTTCGCCATTTTCATAGCCCCCCAACAAACTCTCGACAGCATTATGCGGATTCCGGCGATGGTCCGGAATCTGCAGCATTAAGTGCATCAACAAATTCCATATCTACCACACAAGAGCGGCAAAATCCTTCCGCATTCAGCGGCTCTTGGTCCTCACATATTTCACATTGCTTACCGCTGTTTGTCTGTAACGCGTGCTCATTTGCTTCGGTAGACATGTCTTCACTCCTTTGGAGGTAGGTTTCCTTTGGGGGGTCTGCGCCGTGAAAAAACTTACCTAGTGAAGCCTCTCGTAACGGATAACGTATACTTGATGTCCTCTATTTCAACGAACACATTCCCCTGCACTATATCTCCATCCTCGTCCGTCCCAAAATCACATCCACTAACATCCCCTCCGGCATCCGTTACCAAATCTTCTAACCATTCACGTAAATCGCCTATATCATCTTCTTTGATTAACTTTGGCAACTTGCCACGAGTGGTAGACATGGTCTTCTCTCCTTTGGAGTGTTAGGTCCGTTTTAGGTCTGTTTCTGCTTTGCTACGCTCCAACTATCCAAGCTAGGTACATGAAACCAAACGTTATATCCTATAAGCTGATAAGTCGGGCCGACACCACTACAATGCAAAGCCGTAAGCTCTGCTAGCGTAATGTTAAGATATTTCGCGGCTTCGAGTGGATTAAGGGGATGGGATTTCATCATCTTGAGCTTTATGTTGGTCGGCCAAATTTATTCATGTGGGTCATAGGTCTACTTTCGTGTTATCCGCTTCGCCTGGATAAGGGATTCCGGGAGCCTAGTGTTTTACGATTTGAGTTTGCAAAACCGCAATTGCATCCTTAAGTTCTTGGATTGATTGAAATTGGTTTTTACACATTTCTTTGTGTTCGGCAACTGCGATGTATAGAGTGTCATTATTTTTAGTTAGCCTGGATACCTCGCTTTTGAAGTTCTCGTTATCTTTGATTAATATCGCATTACTTTTGCACAACCTCGATACCTCGTCTTCTAATGCATCCATACGTTTCTCGAAAGCACGCAAGCTTCTAACGAACGCGTTGTTCTCATAAATCAGCTGAGTGTTCTCTTTTGTTAATTCTTCTATTGTGGCCATCGCGCCCTCTTGTGCAGCTAACAGGTGTCACGATTTTCAGCTCTGCTATTGCCCAACTAGCATTCTTTTGCGTCTCTCAATGATACTTGGGCAATGCTCCTCCAACAGATAAGCAATGAGCGATGACACGTTACGCCTATCCGCCTTTGCGGCTTCCTCGGCGAGCCTCTTCAAATCGGTATCCAACATTATCGATACGTGTATTGTATTAGGATTACGTTTGGTCATGCTTAGACTCCTTAATCTTATCGGAATATTTTGGCTGCCTGCCCCCTTGATGCAGCGTTGCTCCGTACGGTGCAGGATATGAGCCCCTACCCCGAGAATGTCAAGGGTATAATGCGGGTCTGAGGCGGGTTTCTGCCGGGTCAGCCCTGGTATATAGGACTTGAGGCAGTTATATTGTTTATTTGCTGACTGCGCGTTAGATAGTTTGCGGGTTGGAGGTGAAATTACACAGTTTCGAGGATGGATAGAGGTAATGTTAGAATGCAGGATAAGCCGTAATCTCAGAGAGTGGGCATGGTTACGTTTAACGCACAGCACCTTTGGGAATGGCGCTGTGTGATCCCAAGAGGATGGAGAGAAAGGCGCGGGGCAAGGGTCAAGCAGAGCCCAAGGGAACAGAATTTACTGTTGTACAGGCCAACTTAAAGACATTTAACAAATTTTTAGGAATTTGTGCTTTGCTGGTGCGCTGAAATGCGAAATGGCCCCAAGCTGTAACTTGGAGCCATCTCTTGGACGACCTCTAGGGCCACTAGAAGGCAATCCCATGCAGATGGATAGCACAAACGCTGTTCATAGAATAGCAAAAGTTGCATCAACTAGCTTAGTTGTTGCCAGCGCTGGATTTGGCGGTTTTTATGCATTCCGCGTTGGAAGTGAGGTTTCTTACGCATTGGGAATGTTAACGGTTTTATTTGCGATAGCCCTGGAGTGTCTAAAGCCTCTCGCCTTCGCTGCGGCCTTCGCTGCGTTCAACTCTTGGGCGATCTTGCGGGGTCTTTGCCTTGCACTTTTAGGCCTGATTGCAGCGGCCTACAGCTTAACCGCCGAGCTTTCGCTGATAAGTATGTCACGCGGCGACCTCGCAGCTCACAGGTCTTCTACGGCGCGGCAAAGCACTATCAAAGGCGAACGCATCGACGCGGCACGCAAGGAACTGGCGACATTAGTGGTAACGCGCAGCGTCAGTGAGCTAGAAGCGTTAGTTGAGGGTACAAGTTGCCCAGGCAGCAGACAGGTCCAAGTTGCAAATGGAAGACGAGATACAGTTATTGTTGCAAATACACATTGCACCAAGCTTACCAAGGTGAAAACGGAGCTTGGAAGGGCAAAGCGAAAGGCAGAGCTGGAGGTAATTATTGCCAACGCGGCAACAAGCGGTAAAGAAGGCGCTGGAGGGGGTGAGAGTGATCCGGGAGCCGTGAATTTAGCCATTTATTTGAGCGCGCTTGGCTTAAACATCTCAAGTGAGACGGTTGGACGCTGGTTAGCTTTAATCCCGACCCTCGCAATCGAAATCGGTAGTTCACTGGCGGCAATTTTAGTCAGTTCTCTTGCTGCGCAACCTAAAGGTAACCCTGCACAACCCAAAGATGACACTTCGCAGCTCACAGACAAATCAACTCAGCTCAAAGACAACGCAGAGCAACACAAAGACGGCGCTGGCGCAGAGGATTTACGCGGAATTGCACGTCTGATCCAACTGTCTCAGCTTGCGATGGCTCCGGTAACGCAAAGAGTTGACGCTGCGCCAGCTAACACAACTTCAATGGGCGATAACGTGATCCGATTACATCAGAGAGCACACACAAGGCAAGAGGCCGAAGCCGAGATACTCAAGCAGCTACAAATGCACGGCAGTAGCCTTAAATGGGGCGCACAGCGGCAGATGGCTTTCTCTCTAGGGATCGACCGCAGTACCTTTAACCGAGCTGCAAACGTGCTACAGCGGCGGGGGGTGATAACTGTAGAGCAAGATGGAAATCGGGTAGTGATGCGGCTCACCCCTCAAGAAAAGTCTGCCTAGAGGTTGTTTCACTATTACCGAAGTGAATAATCCGATTTAGTTACGCGCCGGCAACGTATATACAAATATTTACTGCGTTAACCCTTTGTTAACTCTTGACTAGGATGGCAAATCAGCACTAAATGCCGCCAGCTAGATGGCGCAACCCAAAGGAGAGCCTAAAATGGAAGTAGTACCCGACGATGCTGTGGGTATTTATATTAGAACCCAACAAAGATCAGTCGAGGTATCCGGGATGATTTTCGGGCCGTTAATTTTCATAGTAACATTACTGGTAGGGCCTTGGTGTCTTCTTTTCCCTTCATTGACACTTCTTATTATAGGCGCTTGGGTATTTGGAATTCTGCTATGGCTAACTCTGGAATGCCTAATATGGGTTCTTTACGTAGTTGAACGGATTGCTTTACTATATAATAACCAGCTTTTGCGCTGGTACTACGAGGAACCTACTTGGAAAGAAATTGCAAAAGCTAAACGAGCCGCCGAGCAGGAGCTATTTATTAAGGCAATTGTAGGTAATGAGCTATACTTAAAAGCCAAGCAAGCCACCAATAGAACGTTACCGCCACCGATACCAAAATCTAGCTTTACTGTGCGCTAGCTGGCTGATCAAGCCCACGAACAGAACTTTGAGCTAGTGCGCTCAAAATAGCTGCATTCATAGGGTTATTGGCCCACTGATTTGTTAGCCATTGCTGACCTAGGTTAGTCTTGGCCATGTGATGAACTAAATCACTCCCACTTGGTATCCCAAATCTATTTGCTGTCAGCGCACCAATTACAGCACCACCGGGGCCAGCAGCCAAATGTCCCGCTGCAGCACCCACACCCGCGTCTACAGTGTGTGCCAGCCAAGGTGGAATAGGAGCCTGGGGCAAATTCATTAACCCCTCATATGCTTTTGTTCCAGCGGTCTCAAATCTTACGTTTTCAGCTTCAACTCTCGCCTGGGCTGCTGCTATTTTAGCGGGGTCACCCCCAGCATTAGCTTGACTTAATCTTACTTGGGCGGCATCCATTCTTGCTCGGGCTACTTTCTCCAAGGCCTCTTGTTTGTTGGACACATAATCACGATAACCCTTAAACGCGTCTAATCCCGCTTTGGATGTAGGGGTTATAAGCTTGCCGACTGCGGGGCCAATCGCGCCAAACCCTCCACCATACATCAGCGCCTTTACAATATCGTCATTAGAGATATTTCCCCAACCTCCTTTCTCGGCAACGACATCACCTGTGGATAGCCCAGCTCCTAAAGCAGTTTGACCAACAGCGTTTAGAGCAAGAGGATAAGCCGTTTTAGCTGCGAGACCGGATACTCCCATGCCGAATGGTAGGGTGGCTGCTGTTCCTCCTTCAATTCGTGCCATAGTCGATAAAGTTGGGTGCTGTTGCTCGAATTCCGTCATTTCTTGTGTTTGTGGCATATAAGTGCCACCCATAGGAACACCTTTAACTAATTCCCCTCCAATGGCTTTGAGTTCTTTCACTGCTGAGCCAGGTACAGGTTGACCTTGCCCCGTGCGCAGCTTATTCATCATGGCGTCCCAAGCAAATGGAACATTCTGAGTATTAGATTGTGATGGCTGCATTTTTGGTTGGGCATATTTACCGCCACCAATACCGCTAACGTGCTCATTTATGGCATCTATAGCTGATTGTTCATCAGGAGCTTCAACTTGGTATCTTCCGCCCGTTGGATGTTCTATTTCGAAGGTAGCCATTTAATCTACTCGCTTAATTTTGACGCCATTTGGCTTGGTAACCCAGCCTTCGCTATCTTGGCCCATTGGCCTCCAACTTTGACCATTTAGGGGCCGTGCGGCTGGCGCAGATGACTTTGACTTACCAATATTATCCTCCAGGAATTTGGTGATCTCGCCTGGCTGTGCATCCATTGAGTTAATTTGCCTACTCCCAAAGCGAAGCTTAATCCCGTACCGTGGATTTTCGTAGTACTGCTTTTCTTTTTCAAAGAACTCCTTAGGACTATCCGCTTTGATAGCCATATTGCGAATATCAATACGGCGTTGGGCGTCTTGCATCATGATATCGAGTAGCATTCTTCGACCTTGCGGGCTCTGCATTAAAGAAGGTGTACCAGTCTCTAAGTAGCGATTAAATTCGCTCTGTGCTACATTGCTCCCAAAATCTGCTTTGGCAGCAGCACCAGATAATTGAACCCCTAGCTTATTGATTATTTCGGCCGGCGGCACACTTTCAGGGGCAAAATTGGGAAACAGCTCTGTAATTGCTTGCTTAACGCGCAAGCTTTTATTTGCCCATGGTCCGCTTGGGAGTTTATCACCGCCAAGGGCCTCAGCACCTGCCATTACTTGAAGGTTTTTGAGCGCATCTTTGGCCCTATTACCTGTTTCAACTGCCTCATCAACATATTTCACCCTGTTCTTTACCAGGCCTTCAGTCGTACCTAATTCCTCCTTGGCTACATTTTGGTAATCCAAACCTGAGCGGCGCATACCACCGATAGAGCTGAAATCGGGTTCAAGGGTAGACTTATCAGCGCGTTTACCGGGAACATTACCAGGCTGCGGGGCTGCTTGTGGCTGATTCTGCCCAGCATTATTCGCTCCGGGAGCCATAATTCTTGTGTGCCATTGTTTTGTGTTAGGATCGTAGGTACTCACGGCATCGACTGCTGTGTCTCCCATCTGTAACTTACTGAATTTTGGCTCAGGTATAAAGGTCTTCTCTCCGGTCATCGAGTTAAACATTATATTGCCCCCTTCTGTCGGGATCATGGAAGGGGTACCGAATTTAACTATCTCATCTTGCAGCTTTTGCTTCGTAGTGTCAGGTACCCAAGGGTTAGCAAGTATGCTCTGCAACTGCTGCTGAGACATGTTGCTCATGGGGTGCTGTAGAGGGTTAGGCAAACCCTTTCCGGGAAGCCCGCTGGAGGGCTGCGGGCCAGCTTGAGCTACCCTCGCAGCTCCGGGGGGCATTTCGCTTGCTGGCGGCGATCCTGGGAGGCCTAGCGTCGATCCGGGAGGGCTTGCTCCCGGCCGTCCCGCACCCTGACCTGTAATGTCCGGTTGCAACACACCTTGACCTGTAACGTCAGGTTGTGGGCCTCCTAGGTTCATTCTTCCTTCGGCAAGCTTAGCTGTATCGGGGGCTGCATCAGGGTTTTGGTTTGCAAATGTGTTATAGAAACTCTGGGCAGTACGGCCGCGACTGGCATACTGGTTTTTTCTCGGACGCTCGTACAAGTTTGACACCAATCCACCGGCTGTAAAGGGATCATTGGCCTTTCTAAGTATATCGCCAGCAGTCTTTTCATTTCCCTGCGTCAGCTCATGGTGCAGATAATCTAATTGGTCCTGAAAAGTTGATTGTTCAATAGGCTTACCCATTACTTTGGAAAAATTGGCTCTGCGATCACCGTTCCATTGAGCCAGGCCGTAACTCTGACCATTATCACCCACAGCTCCAGGGTTAAAATTGCTCTCATGATGAATGTTTGCTGCTATACCTGACGCTTGCTCCGGTGACCAACCTTTATGTATGAAGTAATTATAGGTTGCTTTGGCGGCGTCGTTTCCAGCCGGGCTTTGCTGCCCTAAATTTCCTTGCTGCGCGCCAGGAGTAGACATAGGAGCGCCATTAGGAGACAAAAATGGAGTGTAAGCCTTGCTCAAACTGGCTGCGCCTGCATTTCTACCTTGTATCTCACCACCTTGAGCTTGATCCCTATATTGCGTTCCAGCTAATGCATTTAAAACATGTGGTATTCCGTACATCCAGGAATTTGGAGTTTTAGCCATCTCGGGGGATAACACAAACTGTCTCTGTAAAAGCGCTTCTGCCATTTTCCTGGCAAAATCTACTTGTTGGGGAGTAGTCGCATAATCGGTGTCGGCCATTAGAATTACTCACTTAACTATTTTTACTTACGCTCGTTACCCTTTGAATTAATCAAAGCAGTCTGAGCGTCAAAGGTTGAAGGGACAATCATGCCATTCTTCATTGGCTCTTGATTGTAAATAGACGCGTAATCACCGTTAGGCTTTGGAAGAAGCCGCGCACCTTGATTGCGGTTATCAATTATTTCTTGTTTTAGGTTAATTGCTTTTTCTCTCAACGCTGCGAGCTGGGCCTGTTCTTTTTGGAATTCAGTGAGGGGGGATAAAACAGCAGGCCCAGGGGGAAAGCTAGGCTTGAAATCTGGATGTTTATCTTGGAAAGCATTATATTCGTCCCTAAAGGTAGAGGTATCCAGCAAAGTAGCGGGGCGGTCAATTGTATTAAGAGAATCCTGGAGAGCGGTTTGGCCAACTGCGAGCGGGATTTTAATGTAAAGCTTTTCGTCGCGCAAATAGAAGGTGGCCCTATGATATTTGACTTCAATAGGCGTAAAGTTCGCTGTTATTTCATTTGAACTTGTCATCGTCGTCATTGCTCCAAGAGTTGTTATTTGTTATCTATGTGCATCAAAGGCTTTCTTTATGGCACCTCTTACGTCGTTGTTGACTTGATTTGATTGATAGTGAGGGCCGGCGCCATTGGTGCGGGGCTTCACATCGAGGACCTTGTTTACTCCGGCCTGGATTTTACCTTCTTTCAAAGCCTCTTTGGCGTCCTTGGCGAGCTTAGCGCCAGAGAGCCTTTTATCAATGCTCACGGCCAAGTCATAGGCCCCTTGGATATCGTAGTTTTGTGTATCTGGGGAGTCTATGGGATTTAGTATACCGCTTTCGAGAATCTTGCCCATTTTCCCGCGAACCATCTCGAAGTGTTTGTTCTTTGATTTGAAGCCTTCAAGGTATTTGTTGAACTTAGCTACTGCAACAGGGTCACCTTGTTGCTGTTGCAGCTGAGGCTGCTGATAGTCCTGCGGGGATGGAGCGGGTAGATTAAATACTCTAGGATCGGTTAGGTCCAGCCCAGCTCTTTGAGCTAAATTCTGTAAAGCGGCTACTTTCGTATTTGGATCGGGATGACTTAAAAGTTCCATCCATTGGAACAGCTTATCTATTGTTTGTGCGGGGCTAACTCCATATTTTTGGATCATTTGGGCTCTTGGAGCAATTACCTTCTCCAATTCGCTATAGCGCTCCAATCTTTCCCTGTTGGGGGCCATGCCGGTTTCAATTTCCCGCTCACGCTGAAATAAGATATTACGTTCCTCGCGGGAGAGCTTTTTAGCTAACGCGTTCAGGCCTTTGGGGAGTTTTTCAACCTCTTCCAGCTCGGCTTTATCTAGCTCAGTTGGCTTTGGTTCTTCTTTATCAATTCCATTAACTTCATTCACTTCATCCACAGCGGCGAGAATTGATTCTCTAACGGGCTCTGGTGAATTATCTTGCTCTTGGGTTTCTTCTTGCCCAAGGTTGTCCTTATCGTCCTGCATTTTGTTTACTCCTAGTTGAGTTTCTTGTTTCCAGTTATCTTTATAGTAGGTAATGAATTGCCGTTGCCCCCGTTAGTTCTCCTAGCATGGAACTTTGGGTTAGGCACAAGCGGGGTTTCTTCCTCTTCTAATATTCGTTTTTCGTCGGCAATGGCTTGGGCTTCGGCCTCATCTTGGGTTTCTTGCCGGTCTATAATCGGGGGCTCAGAAGTTCGGGGATTAATTGTTGTGATTTTTTGGTTTGCTAGGTCCTCTAGCTTCATACGGGTAGCTCCTGTGATCTTCATCCATTCCTCCACATTTTTCACCGGGTGTGGAGCTTGGATAACAAATTTATGCTCTACCTCTGATTTGACTTCGATAGCCTCAAGTTTAGGCATTGTATAAGGCGCTAGTTTGGTAGCGGTCTCAATAGCTCGTTCTGTATGATCCCCGAGAGTTTGAACGATCTTTAATATTAAGGCAGGTGAAGCAACGGCATCATCCTGGAGCTTATTTATTAATAACTCTCTCAACTTCTTTGCTTTCTCATGTGCATCCTTCATATTATAGAAAAGCACCGCGCGAGGAGTTAACTCTTCTTCTCTCTCCTCTTTCACTTCTGGTGCTTGCTCTGTTTCGGCGGCTTCTAAAGTTTGTTGGGTCATGGAATATTTTCTCAGTTGAAATGGAAGAGAGAGAGGCGCTGGAGGGCCAGGTACGCTTGGCGAAACTCGTTTCTGCCGACCCGGCAACCGTGCAGCGCCTCTCAACGTGAGAGCAAGAGCGATTATGAGAAGTGGCACAAGTAGGTAATTCGTTTCGCTAGGCAAACTCGCTAGAGTCCCGGGGCGATCGTTTCCTCAACGTATTTAGACCATTTCAAAATAGCTTCTTTGCGCTCTTGCAAGAACTCGTAACGTTGATAAATACCCTTAACGCCGCTTTGGGAGTCGCTTACATGGTTCAAAATTCTGTCTGCGATGTTGTGATTTATACCCAATTCTGCGCAGTTCGTTGCAAAGGTGCGGCGAAGATCACGAAGCTGGAAAGGCTCTAGAGGCTTATCCAGGTATCTTTGCATTGTGCGGTCTAAGATGCTCTTGGAGACACTAAACCCCGACAATTTGGAACCTCTATAAGAAAACACAAGTTCATTACTCTTAACGGTTACGCTTGAAATTACAGCTAGAGCCAGGGGGGACAGGTGAACTATGTGTGAAAGATCATTCTTTGAGCGCTTTGCAGATAGTGTAAATGTTTGCTGTGCTAAATCTAGCTCATTTCGCTCCATGTGGGCTATCTCTCTTAACCGCTGGCCCGTCAAAAGCAAGAGCTGATAGACATGACCAAACAGGCTTTGATCTTTCTTTAATTCCTCAGTGGCTTTCCAAAAGGCTATAAGTTCAACCTTAGACAAGACCCTATTGCGAGATTTGGATTTAGGTAACGGCGCCAGGTCTATCATTGGGTTTTGTGGGATTATATCTTCTTGGAGGCACCATTTGAAGAATGGTCGCAATATTTGCTCAGCTCTCTTGGCCATTGATTTGTGTTCCATAGCTTTGAGTAACCCTCTAATATCATCTTTTGTAATGTCTTTGATAGATACATTCCCCAAGGTGGGGAAAAAATACTTGTTTTGGTAGTATATAAAATCTCTCTCCCAATAGTATGTTCCATCTGATCTGACTTTTCTGTATTGCTCAAATATTTCCCTAAACTTCTGAGTTTTTGAGGCTTCAAATTCAGCCCTACGCTGCGCAAACAGTGATCTTTTCTCTTTAGCGATGTCGATGTTGTTCTTAATCTTAGCGATCAAGGTTAAAGCTAAAATTCTGGCTTGGGGGATGTCCATAGATGGGTACTGAGCGAACACATAGCGAATTTCTCTAGACCCACGCCCACCTATGCGGCTCTGCACAAAGTAACTGATCTTACCATTTTGATATTTATCGTTAGGTGGGCCAATGCGAACACCAAAACCACGAAGATCAGTGTCCCAAAGGGTAATCACTCCCCGATCTAAGGTTTCATCTAACGCTGCTTGGGAGATGCTAGCTTTAGTGAGGCGGACCCGTGGCATTTCTCAGCTCCAAGTAAGCACGATTTTTAGATGTAAGCACCAGTTTAACAGGTAGAACGGGGGTTGGCAGCTCCAAAGTTACCTGTAATTTCAATGTGTTGGGCTAGTTACCCCTCGCTGCGCTCGGTTTTTTGTGTTTTCCGACTCAAAATATCTGAGAGAGTGAGTAAAATCAATGGGTTAGTGCTGTTTATGGTCCAAAAAGCATGTTCTCCTCTGCAACAAGCTTTATACCGAGATGTACGGCCTCGAAGAGGATCGGGTGCGGCCCGGCACCACGCTGCGCCGCATCGTCGAGGCGCAGGTCGCCAGCGGCGCCTACTCCGACGAGAACGCGGACGAGATGCTGGGCTGGATGAGCAGCCGCTCCGAGGCCAAGGGGACGACGCACACCACCAGCGTGCTCAGGGACGGACGGTCCATTGCCGTATCGGCGCAGCAGATGCCCGGCGGCGATACGGTCACCACGCACCGCGACATCACCGAGCAGCGGCGCGCCGAGGCCAGGATCGTGCACATGGCGTTGCACGACACGCTCACCGGGCTGCCCAATCGGGTGCTGCTCAACGAGCGCCTCGAGCAGGCGCTGACGCGCGTGCGGCGCGGCGAGGTCGTGGCCGTCCATATGATCGATCTCGACTACTTCAAGAGCGTCAACGACACGCTGGGCCATCCAGCCGGCGACAGGCTGCTCAAGATAGTCACCGAGCGGCTGCGGGCGCTCGTGCGCGAGACCGACACCGTCGCGCGCATGGGCGGGGACGAGTTCGCCGTCGTGCAGGTCGCCATCGCCCAGCCGGCCGATGCGACTTCGCTCGCGCATCGCATCATCGAGGTGGTGAGCAAGCCCTACGATATCGAGGGCCAGCAGGTCATGATCGGCACCTCGGTCGGCATCGCCATGGGACCGGCCGACGGCCTGAGCCCCGAGGCGCTGATCGGCAACGCCGATCTCGCGCTCTATCGGGCCAAGGGCGACGGCCGCGGCACCGTATGTTTCTTCGAGCCGGAGATGGACGCGCTGATGCAGGCCGGCCGCGCCATGGAGTACGACTTGCGCCGGGCGCTGGCGGCGGGCGAGTTCGAGCTGCACTACCAGCCATTCATCAATCTCGACAGCAACGACATCTGCGGTTTCGAGGCGTTTCTGCGCTGGCGGCATCCCAAGAACGGCATGGTGCAGCCCGGCGCCTTCATCCCGCTGGCCGAGAAGATGGGCTCCATCAATCCCTTGGGTGAATGGGTGATCCGGCACGCCTGCGCCACGGCGGCGACATGGCCCGAGCCCTTGAAGGTTGCCGTCAATGTTTCGCCGGTGCAGTTCCGCAGCCCGGGGCTGGCGGAGATCGTGGTCAGCGCGCTCGACGCCTCGGGGCTGGCGCCGGAGCGGCTCGAGCTCGAGGTCACCGAGCTCGTGCTGCTCGGCGACAGCGAGGCGACGCGCAGCGTGCTGTCGGGGCTGCGCGAGCTCGGCGTGCGGATCGCGATGGACAACTTCGGCACCGGGTATTCCTCGCTCAGCCATCTGCAGAGCTTCCCCTTCGACAAGATCAAGATCCACCGGTCCTTCGTGACGGGAATGGCGGTTGACCCCGGCTCGCTCAATCTCGTGCGCGCGGTCACGGCCATGGCGCACGGCCTCGGCATGGCGACGAGCGCGGAGGGCGTGGAGACCGCGGAGCAGCTGGAAATCGTCAGGGCCGAGGGGTGCACCGAGGTGCAGGGGTTCCTGTTCAGCCCACCCGCGCGCGCCGACGAGATCGAGAGACTGCTCATGAGCAATGGCCGTCTCATGCACTGCAGAGGCGCGGAGAGCGCCGCCTGATCAAATCCAGCCAACGGGACAAAGCGCAATGACCGTCGACCCGAATGCTCCGGCGCCAGCAACGCGTTTCGGCGAGGACAAGACTGTGCTCGTGGTGGAGGACGAACATCGCCTGCTGCGCGTGACGGCGACGAGGCTCGCCGATCTGGGCTTTCGCGTGCTCGAAGCAGGCGACGGCACCGCCGCGCTGGAGATGCTGGCGACGCATCCCGAGATCGAGATCCTCTATTCCGACGTGGTGATGCCCGGCGCGTTGTCGGGGCTCGATCTCGCCAAGCGCGTGCAGGAGCTCTATCCCCATGTGCACGTCATCCTCACGTCCGGCTATTCGGCGGAGCTGATGCGCGAGACCGAGGGCGGCCTCGACCTGGACGTGCTGCGCAAGCCCTATCGGCAACCGGACCTCGTCCGCGTCTTTCACGAAGCCCTGCAGGCGCGCGCCGCCGCAGCCGGAACGGCCAAATCCTAGGGAATTTGATAAAAGCGCGCGGAGCGTTTAGCCTTTGCGGCTCGGGGATTGCGGGTTGGGCCTGATCCTTTGGGGGGGTTCGCATGGCCAAGCAGAAGGCGTCGCGTGGATCGTCCGAGACCGGCGATCCGCTGCTGCTGACGCCCGGCCCCCTCACCACCTCCAAGCGCGTCAAGGAGGTGATGGTGCACGATTGGGGCTCACGCGACGCCGCGTTCCTCAGGATCAACGCGGAGGTGCTGGAGCGGCTGCCCGAGGTCGTGAACGCCAAGCGCACGCACGTGACCGTGCCGATGCAGGGCTCGGGCACCTTCGCCGTCGAGGCGATGCTCACCACCTTCGTGCCGCGCACAGGCAAGGTTCTGCTGCTGATCAACGGCGCCTATGGCCAGCGCGCCAAGAGGATATGTCTGATTGCCGGGCGCAGGATCGCGGTGCACGAGACGCCGGAGGACACGCCACCCGATCTCGGTGAGGTCGACGCCATCCTGAAGAGCGATGCGGCCATCACGCACGTGTTCGCCGTGCAGTGCGAGACGACCAGCGGCATCCTCAATCCCATTGTCGACATCGGCGCGCTGGTAGAGAAGCATAGCCGTCGGCTCCTGGTCGACGCCATGAGCGCCTTCGGCGCCCTGCCGCTCGATGCGGCCAAGACGCCCTTCGACGCCGTTGCCGCCTCGTCCAACAAATGCATCGAAGGAGTGCCGGGCCTCGGCTTCGTCGTCTGCCGCGAGGCGGCGCTGGCGGAGACCGAGGGCAACGCCACGACGCTGGTGCTCGACCTCCACGACCAGTGGCGCAACTTCGCCAAGACCGGGCAATACCGCTTCACCCCGCCGATCCATGTCATCGTGGCGTTCCACCAGGCGCTCGAGGAGTTCTGGGCCGAGGGCGGCGAGCCCGGCCGCGGCAGGCGCTATGCCGAGAACTGCAAGGTGCTGATCGAGGGTATGCGCAGACTGGGTTTCCGGACGCTGTTGCCCGATCGCCTGCAGGCGCCCATCATTGTCACATTCCATATGCCGAAGGATGCGAAGTTCGTGTTCCAGACCTTCTATGACAAGCTCAAGGATCGGGGCTACGTGATCTATCCGGGCAAGCTGACGGTTGCCGACAGCTTCCGCATCGGCTGCATCGGCCGGCTCGATGCCGGGCACATGCAGAGCGCGCTGGCGGCGGTCGCCGAGGTTCTGGCCGAGCTCGGCGTCGAGCGACTAGAGTCGGCGGCGTGACGGCGGCAGGCGAACGGAGCTGTGCATGCAGGAGCGGGTGAAGAAGCCGAAGGCGCCGAAGCTGCCGGTGAAGGCGCACGAGAAGATGCGCATCGCCGGCAAGCTGGTCGATTGCGACGAGCGCATCGAGGTACTGAACCCATTCACCGGCGCGGTCGTCGGCACGGTGCCGGCCGCCGACCCTGCCCA
>Ga0080064_1003455_pt1 | contig 22814 bp, 17 predicted proteins | sample Subgrocontami54m_FD_69260 | JGI IMG/M metagenome (GOLD analysis project Ga0080064, IMG submission 69260) | Subsurface groundwater microbial communities from S. Glens Falls, New York, USA - GMW46 contaminated, 5.4 m (SPADES assembly) (version 2) ...
AAAAAAACCCCCCTTGGCCCCATCGCCCATTGCCTTCTGGATCGTAGCGGCCCTGATCCTGGTGGCGTTCGCGTTCGATTTCATGAACGGATTCCACGATGCCGCCAACTCCATCGCGACGGTGGTATCGACCCGCGTGCTGACCCCCTACCAGGCCGTGATGCTTGCCGCGACGTTCAATTTCGTCGCCCTGTTCGTGTTTCAGCTCAAGGTCGCCACCACCATCGGCCGTGGCATCGTCGACCAGGGCATCGTCGATCACTACGTCATTTTCGGTGCGCTGATCGGCGCGATCACCTGGAACCTGGTCACGTGGTGGTATGGCATTCCGTCGTCGTCGTCGCACGCGCTGGTCGGCGGGCTGGTCGGCGCAGCGGTCGCCAAGGCCGGCACCTGGGCGCTGATCCCCTCGGGAATCCTCAAGGTCGTCGCATTCATTTTCATCTCGCCGCTGGTCGGCATGGTTTTCGGCGCGATCCTCATGATCGCGGTGTCATGGCTTTTCGTGCGATCAACGCCATCGCGCGTGGATCGATGGTTCCGACGACTGCAGATCATTTCCGCATCGATGTACTCGCTCGGACATGGCGGCAACGATGCGCAGAAAACCGCCGGAATCATCTGGATGCTGCTGATCGCCGCCGGATACCTGGGGACCGACGATCCTCTGCCCTTTTGGATCGTCGCGTCCTGCTACATCGTGATCGCGCTTGGCACGGCGTTCGGCGGCTGGAGAATCGTCAAAACGATGGGCCAGCGCATCACCAAGCTCAAGCCGGTGGGTGGCTTCTGCGCCGAAACCGGGGGCGCGATGATGCTGTTCATGGCGACCGCCATGGGGATTCCCGTATCGACGACGCATACCATCACCGGCGCCATCGTTGGCGTGGGAACGGCCCAAAACGTTTCAGCCGTGCGTTGGGGCGTCGCCGGAACCATCGTCTGGGCCTGGGTCCTGACGATTCCCTGCTCGGCGTTCGTCGCCGCCGTCGCCTGGTATTTCGGCCGGATGCTGTTCGCCCCGGCGCATTGAGCCGCCGGCTGAATTGCGGCCGCCGGCCCGGAACCGGTTAATTTTTGCCGTGCGCGGGCGCGGCCGATTCGCCAAGACGACCGACGTGAAACTCGGCGTCCACTTCGCCCGCCTTCTCGAATTTCAGTTTCACCGGAATCCGTTCGCCTTCCTTGAAAGGCTTGCCGATTGCCATGAACATGAGGTGCGCACCGCCCGGCTTGAGTTCCAGCACACCGCCGGCGGGAACCTCCAGCGCCGGTACCTGGCGCATCTTCATCACCTCGCCTTCGCGCAGGTGCACATGAAGCTCGACACGCGCCGCCGCCGGCGAAGACGCGCCTACCAGGCGGTCGCCCGACGCCTGCCCATTACGAATCGTCAGGTAGCCGCCGCCGACCGTGGCGCCGGGCGCCGTCGCGCGAGCCCACGGCTTCTCGACCGTCACCTGCGCAATTGCCGCCGATGGAAGCAGCACGGCAAACAAGAATAACGCCCACGATTTCACGATGACCATTCCTTTCCCGCCGCAATGCGGCTTTGCCCAGTAGATCAAATGGCATAACGCTTGACCGCAGCCTCGTCCCATTCAAGCCCGAGGCCCGGGATTTCCGTCATCTGCGCGCAACCGTCGCGTAGCGCAAGCGGCTCGGCGAGAATCGGGTTCGCCCAGTCGACGTATTCGAGATAGTGTGCGCCCGGAGTCACCGCGAGCAGCTGCGCGCTCACCTCGGGAAACAGGTGGCTCGACATTTCGACACCGGCGGCCTGCGCCAGCGCCGCAGCGCGCATCCATCCGGTCACGCCTCCCATGCGCTGCGCGTCCGGCATGACGTAATCGCAGGCCCGCGCGGCGAGCGCCTGCGCCATCTGCTCGGGCCCCATGAAATTCTCGCCCACCTGGATCGGCGTCGCAACCTCGCGCGCGACCTTGGCGCAGCCCGCGAAATCGTCGGCGCGCACGGGTTCTTCGATCCAGAGGACACCACCCTCGTCGTCGATCATGCGGCCGCGGCGAATCGCCTCGGCGACACTGAGCCCCTGGTTGAAATCCACCATCAGCGTGACACCGTCTCCAATCGCGTTCCCGACGGCTCGCAGCGCGGCGAGATCCGCTTTCGCGCTCGGTCGACCCAGCCGTAACTTCACCGCGCTGAATCCTTCGGCAACCAGTTCCTGCGCCTCCTTCACGAGCGGCTTGATCGCCATGATTCCGAGCCCGTTGGAGTTGTACGCGGGTATCGGCCGCGGCGCGCCGCCCAGCAGCCGCACGAGCGGTCGGCCGCTTGCCTTGCCAAGTGCGTCCCACGCCGCCATGTCGATGCCCGACATCGCGAACAGCACGATGTTGTGCACGCCGAGCAAGGTGTAGCGGGCGCGAAGTTTTTTCTCGATCTCGAACGGAACGACCGCGTCGCCCCGAACCATCCCGGCCATCGCCTCGACCAGTTTCACAATGGGCGCCGCGTTGTGCGCTCCGAGCGGAAACAGGTAGCTGCGCCCCGTGATTCCGGCCTCGGTGCGCAGGTCGAGCAGCACCAGTACCGCCTGGGTCAGCGCGCCCGTGCTCGTTACGAGCGGCCGCTTCATCGGTGCTGCGACCGTGCGAACGCGGATGTCGCGAATCGTGAGCTTCGAATCCTTCATGTTCGTGTCCCCTTCCAGGCTCGCCGCCCGACCCCAAGACGGACGGGTGGCCCGCCCGGATGCCCTCCCCGGTCGTCGGCGCGGGCACGCAGTTAGACTATCGAAAAATTCGACGCTACGGGAGAACGACGGCATGGATCTGGAACTGAAGGGCAAGCGCGCGCTGGTGACCGGGGGCTCCAAGGGCATCGGTCGCGCGTGCGCCGAGGCGCTCGCCGCGGAGGGTTGCGAGGTGCTGATTGCGGCGCGCAACCCCGCGGCCTCTACGAACGCCAGGGCGCTCGACCTGTCGCAGCGGGGCGCCGCCGAAGAGCTTGCGGCGTGGGCGGGCGATCTCGACATCCTCGTCAACAACGCCGGTGCGATTCCGGGCGGGGATCTGCTCCGGGTGGATGAGGAGACCTGGCGCAGGGCCTGGGACCTCAAGGTATTTGGCTACATCAACCTGACTCGCTGTGTCTACGCGCAGATGAAAGCCAGGGGTCGCGGCGCGATCGTCAATATCATCGGCAGCGCCGGAGAGAAGATGAACGCCGCCTACATCACGGGAAGTGCCGGAAACGCCAGTCTCATGGCATTCACGCGGGCACTCGGCGGGGCCTCGCACGCCGACGGTATTCGCGTCGTCGGCATCAACCCGGGGCCGGTCGCGACCGACCGGCTGCTGAGCCTGTACCGGCAGATGGCGCTCGCGCAACTGGGTGACGCAGAGCGCTACCCGGAACTGTTCAAGGGAATGTCGTTCGGGCGTCCCGCGCGCGCCGAGGAAATCGCATGGATGGCGGCGTTCCTTGCTTCCGAACGCTCGTCCTACACCTCGGGCTGCATCGTCACCATCGATGGCGGCGCGGCGAACCGCTGACTCAGCTCGCCCGCTGCAGCTGATACCCGAACCGGGGGAAATGAACCACCACGGTTGCGGCACGCGGGCCGCTGCGCCGCACCGCGATCTCGTCTGCAGAACACTGCAACAGCTCGCCCTGCACCGGGTCGAGCGCATAGTCGACCGGCATCACCTGGACCATGTCACCGAGCGCGATGCCGTCGGTCTCGAGCGCCTGCGGCCGCTCGATCGCCACAGGTCGTGACTTCTTGGCAAAGTCCAGTGCTCTTGCGCTGGTCATCTCGGACGGTTTGCCGTGCCCGAACGCCGTCATGCGCTCCATGAAGGCGAGCGTCTTTGGAAAGACCTCGAGCATCGGGCGCGTCGCCGGCACCATCCACACCGGCCAGAGCACGTGGTAAAGGGAAAAATCGCACTCGCTCGCGCTCGCCCCGAGCAGAAACGGCCGGTCGCCCAGCTGCGTCTCGATCCGAGGGAGCAGGCTCGCGAGATTGGCCTTCGATTCCGCGAGCGGCCCGCGGCGGATCGTGCCGCCCTGGCGCATCGCCGCGCGGTCCTTCCCGAAATCGGCGAGAAATTCCGGCGTCGCGTCCGGCAGGAACAGCTTCATCATGCCGCCGGGCTGAAAACCGATCGGCACCGACAGATTGAACATCACGCCGTCGGCGAAATACGCCATCGCCCGGTTGGCGAAATTCTCGCCGTAGGGAAAGATCGTCGGCGCGGGCGCGATCCGGTCAAGGACGCGCGCGATGAGCGCGGTGTCGCAATAGATGTCGGCTCCGATCTGCAGGATCGGCGTACGCCGGTATCCGCCCGTCAGCGCGATCACGTCGGGCTTGGGCATCATCATCGGAATGATCACCGATTTCCAGGCAAGTCCCTTGTAGCCGAGCATCGCGCGGATCTTTTCCGCGAACGGCGAAACCGGGTAATGATGCAGAATGGGCTCGTTCATGCGAGCATTCTAGCCGACGCGATTTCGACGAGGAGCTGTCCGTGAAAGCTGTGCTGTGCAAGCAATTCGGCCCCCCCGAATCCCTGGTGCTCGAGGATCTGCCATCGCCGCGGCCCGGCGCGGGTGAAGTGGTCGTGACGGTGAAGGCGGCGAGCGTGAACTTTCCCGACGTGCTCATCATCCAGAACAAGTACCAGGTGAAGCCGCCGCTGCCGTTTTCTCCGGGAAGCGAACTCGCCGGCATCGTGAAAGAGGTCGGCGAAGGCGTGCGCAATGCGAAGCCCGGCGACCGCGTGATCGCGTTCGCGACCTACGGCGCGTTCGCCGAGGAGTGCCTCGTGCCCGCGGGCCGGGTTCTGCCGATTCCCGAGGGCATGGATTTCGTCACGGCAGCTTCGTTCCTGCTCACCTATGGAACCTCCTACCACGCGCTTCGCAATCGCGTCTCGACCACGCCCGGCGAGACGCTCCTCGTGCTGGGTGCCGCCGGAGGCGTCGGCATCGCCGCGCTCGAAATCGGCAAGGTGCTGGGGTTGCGCGTCATCGCCTGCGCATCGAGCGACGAAAAGCTCGCCGTGTGCCGCGAACACGGCGCCGACGAGGTGATCAATTACACGTCGGAAGACCTGCGCGATGGAATCAAGCGCGCGACCGGCGGCAAGGGCGTGGACGTCATTTACGACGCGGTCGGCGGCGCCTATGCCGAGGCCGCGCTGCGCTCCTCCAACTGGCGGGCGCGCTTTCTGGTCATCGGCTTCGCCTCCGGCGAAATCCCGAAACTGCCGCTCAATCTGCCGCTGCTCATGGAGCGAACGATCATCGGCGTGTACTGGGGCGAGTGGTCGCGGCGGACGCCGGCGGAATTCGCTGCCGCAGTGCGCGAACTGGGCGAGTGGTACGCGCAGGGCAAGCTCAGGCCGCACGTCTCCTCCAAATATCCGCTGGCCGAAACGCCGGCCGCGCTGAACGAACTGGCGTCGCGTCGCGCCAAGGGAAAGGTCGTCATCGTTCCCTGAAGCCGTTCGTGTCCCCGGGGACCGAGGTCAGTTCGTTGCGCGAGGATTACGGCGGCGTGGCGTCCCCCGTGCCCAGCGGCCGCTGCATGATCACGGTGTCGACCCAGCGGCCGAACTTGTAGCCCACCGAGCGCAGTGTCCCGGCCCGCACGAACCCGAGGCTCGCATGAAGACCGATCGACGGGATATTCGCGCTGTCGCCGATCACCGCGACCAGTTGACGGTAGTTGAGCGCCTCGCAGCGCCGGACGAGCTCCGCGAGGATCGCCCGCCCGATCCCCTTGCGATGGTGCCCGTCCCGGATATAGACGGAATCTTCGAGCGCAAACCGGTACGCCGAGCGGGCCCGGTACGGGGCGCAGTAGCCGAAACCGACTACCGTGCCTGCATCATCGGCCACCAGGTACGGCAGATCGCGATCGGAAACATCGAGCAGGCGCAGCCGAATTTCTTCGGCGGTCGGCGGCACTTCCTCGAAGGTGGCCAGACCATGGAGCACGTGGTGCGCGTAGATCGACTGGATCGCGGAGACGTCTTGCGGGTTGGCGAGGCGCAGAACCATGGGCCGATTATAGGTTCGCGGCTGGCAACCCGATTCCCGTCGATCGAAATCGGAACGCGCGCAGCCGGGATTCGCCGACCAATCGCTGCTCAGGTATGCACGCGGTAAAGGCGAGCTTGGCCGAAGCGTTTCGCGAGCGGCATCGCACCGATATAGTCGCATTGGAACCGGCCTTCTCCTTCGGCAACGAGCGAGGCCGCGAACGCTTCGGTCGCGAAAATGTGTCCCGGTTGCACGACCGGCTCGAGCCGGGCCGCAAGATTGACGTGAGTCCCGTAGAACGTCGTCTTCGACATCACCGGGTCGAAGACGACGTACACGGGTCCGGCGTGCAGCCCGACCCGGACGCTGGTGTCCGCGGGCAATCCAAAGGCCGGCCAGTCGAGCGCGTTGAGCGCTGTCAGAAGGCGCACGGCAAATTCCGCGGCATGGTGCGGACGCTCGAAGACGATGAACAGCGCGTCGCCGCGGGTATTGGCATCGACAGCCGAATCATCGAGCGAGTCGAGCACCAGCTTGCAGGTGTGCAGGAACATCGAGGCAAATTCCGGCGTATGCCGCTCCGCCAACTTCGAAAATCCGCGAATGTCGGCAAACACCAGGCTCTTCAGACTTCGCGGCGTTGCCGCGCGCGCGCCGATCGCAGGCGCTACCTGGTCATGCTCCGAGACGCGCGGCGCGTAGTTTTCGCCGCGCAACGCGGCGAGATCGATGTTCTCGACCGCTCCGCCCTTGCTCCGCCATTCCCTGGCCGTTGCGGCGGTCCCGCCGGTGCGCTCAGCCGACTGGGGTTCCGATACGGTAAGCAGGAGGGGCTGGGTCGACAGTTCCCTCGCCCTCAGGAAGGCCATGCCCTGGATCAGGTTGGCCGCATGCTCGAACAGGACCTCGTCTCCCAGGTAGGCCTCCTCGGTGGCAAGGACTACCCGCGTCGCGCCGCGCAGCACGCGCTCGAAGCGGGCGCGCCACTCATCGCCCGCGAAACTCACGCTCGCCTCGACGAAATCCCCCTGCGCGCAGGGCAGCACGATGTTCGTCTGCATGCCTGCCGCCTGCATCGCCTCCAGGAACAGGATATCGCCGCCGCAGGCCGCTTGCGCGTACCCGATCGAGGGCCCGAGGCTCGCGAGCTTTTCGCAAATCGCGGAAGCGACCTTCGGTTCGAGGGCGGCCGGAAACCGTGGCGTTGCGCGCGACGGGTGGTCGATCATGTGGCCCGAGAAGGCCACGATGCGAGGCGCCGGTATGGCGTCGAGCAGGCTGCGGGCCGCGTCCGTTCCGATCAGCAGCAGCTGGCGCCGCATCGATGCGATGTCGCCAAAGCGCGTTCCCGCGAGACGGTGGGCCTCGACATAATGCCGGCGCGCCGCGTCGATCTCGCCAAGGAGCAGCTTCGCCTCGCCTGCAGTGGCGTGATACCAATGGTCGGGATCGCCCGCGAGCGCGGACAGCGCTTGACGCGCGAGATCGCGCGCCAGCAACTCGTCCCCAGCCAGCATCGCCATCGTCGCCGCGTTGACTGCCGGATATGCGGCGCTGCTGATCTCGAATGCGCGGCGGTACGACGCGATCGAAGTCAGCGCATGGCAAGGCTTGCACGCTGCGGCCTCAACACCGGCGTACCGCTCCTTGGCAATGCGTCCCGAGAGGCTCCAGATGTCGGCCGCAAGTTCGCGGCTGCCCACCCGGTCGCGATCGATCGGCGCGAGCCAGCGCTCCGCCTGCGTGATCGCGCCCATGCGGATGCTTGCGAGCGCAGCGACGTACCGGGGCTCGGCTGCTTCCGGAGACTCGAAGATAGCTTCGCGCGCGAGGTCGAGCGCTTCGGTGTTGAGGCCGGCGTGAAGCGCGTCCCGGATGCGCGCGAACGACAAGGCTAATGCCCCAGGCACATTTCATTTGAACCAAGAGCGCGACTGCGCACCCGGGACGACTTCAAGCTCTCATGGCTGGTTGTTGATCGTAGGGTCCAGTTTCCCGGTCCTATTCAACGCGCTGTTGACCACGTTGATGGTGTACTTGTAACTCTCCAGATCCGCACCGTTCGCGATCCTCGTGACCTGAAACTTTCGATTGTTGTTCGACGGACCGTTCCCCGGCGACGTTCCATCGAACTTGCTACCGGCAACAACAATTCCGGGATTCGTCGAATCCGTGCTGAACGTCCAACCCGGCGACGCCTGATCAATATTCCAAAGAATCGGGACTGCCGCAGACCCATTTCCGTTGAGATGGATTGGCTCCGGGCAAACTGAAACGAGCACGTCTTGGCCACGGACTTCAACGCTGACCGTTGCGGATGGCATGACTTCCCTCCCTGCGGTTAAGTTGAACCAGTCGGACTCCCGCTTCCGATCTGAGTTCGTTTGCGAGCTCGGCGTACGCGGGGTGCCGATAAACCGAACTCCTGATGCGTGTGGCGATAGCTTCGCTGGCCGTGCGCTGACCGAGCCGCAGCTGCAGTCGAGCCAGCTGCGTCTGCGCTCGATAATCTGCCTGGCCCGCGAACGCGTCCAGGCGCCGCGCCGCCGACTGCCAGTGACCGCGCGCCGCATCGGGCATTCCACGGCGCAGAAGGGCATCGCCGAGCAGCAACTCGACCACTGCCACGGCACTCGCCTCGTCCGGCTTCAGGCGCTTCTCCGGGGATTCGAATCCGTGCGCGACTGCGAGGTAGTTCTCGAGTTCGCGCGTCGATGGCTCGTGACCGTCGGCGAGCGCGAGGCGCGCACCCAGCGCAAGCGCGCGGCCCTGGAGCTTCAGTTGCCACGCAACCTTGCTCGCATCGCTGGTCACGAGGCGCGCGATCTCGCGCATCACGCGCTCGACTGCATGGCGCGCTTCGTCGCGCCTTCCAAGGGCGAGCTGCACCTCCGCAATGCTCAGGCGGTGAAAGCTGGACTGCGACAGCCAGAACATGTTCGCCGGATCCGATGCCGAGAGCGCGTCAGCCTGCTCCAGCGCGATGCGTGCATGCCGCTCGGCCGCGGCGAGATCCCCGAGATTCAGGTGCAGCCGGCCCAGTTCGAAATTCGCGTTCGCGAGATGCTGCTGCGCCCCGCGGTCTTTCGCCAGGTCGACCTTCGCTTGCAGCAATGCAATCCGCTCACCTTGCGCAGAGACGGCGCTCGCATAGTCGCCCGCGGCTTCGTGCGCCTTTGCGAACCAGCCGAATGAATCTGCGACATCGTTGAGAAGATGCGGTCGTGCGGCGACGAGGCGCGCCTTCACGTCCTTCGCCTCGACGAAGGCCTTGAGCGCCTCGGCCGGACGCAGCTGGTCGAGCAGCACGACCCCGAGATTCTGGCTCGCGTATGCGGGCTCGAGCTGCCAGTCGATGTTCTGCGGACCGATCTGCACCAGCCGCAGAGCGAACCCGCGGTACTGCAGGAAAGCCTCTTCGGCCTCCTTGGCCTGGCCGCGCAGCCACGCGATGTAACCCACCCAGAACACGCTCTGCGCGTGGTCGAAGATCCGGTTGCCGTCATTGGGCGAGCGCGCCAGAAGCTGGGCCGTGGTCTGCGCTGCGCTCTGGAACGCAGCCAGCGCCTCGACCAAATGGCCGCGCTTTTCCCGCAGCTCGCCGATCAGGTGCATCGCGCGCGAGCGGCGTCCGAGCGCGTCGGCATCCAGGCGCCCGGCATCCTGCTTGGCGTAGTAGGCGAGCGCCTTCGCGCCGACCGAGTCGAGCGCGTCGAGTCGCCCGACCGCGTCGAGCTTCTTGCGCAGGTCGCCCAGCATGAACTCGATCAGGTCTTCGGCCTGTGCGCGCTGGCTTTGCGCCTCGATCCGCGACTGCACCGCCATGACCGTGAGCACCGCCATGACCGCCATTCCCGCCAGAGACGCGGTGGCGAGCATCGCCATGCGACGCGCACGCCGGTGCGCGTCGCGGTTGATCAGTTCGTCGACGCCGATGCCGACCATGCCGGCGACCAACTTGAGCAGCGCACGGCGCCGTCCGTCGCCTTGCGGTCTCAAGTCGGCCGCCACCGGTTCGGTCTCCTCGCCCGTTGGCTCGCCATCAGCCGCGAGCGTGTAGCGCAGCGCTTGCGGGAAGCATTCCTCGGTTTCGCGTCCCGGGATCCGGCTGGCGAATGGCTCGCCGGATGCGATGCAGGCGAGCACGCTCGCTTCGCCGTGCAGCTTCTTGAACTCGACGATTTCCCGGTTGACCCAGGGCGAACGCGCCGAGTCGGGCGAGCACAGGACGACGAGCCATCGGCTGTGCGCCAATGCTTCGCGCACGGTGGCCCTCAGATCGGTACCGGCTTCAAGTTCGTCCCGGTCGCGGAATACGGGCTTGACGTAGGCAGGCACCTCGCCCATCGCGGTGCGCTTGCCGACGAGCCGGCTCGGCAGGCGATAGGTCTCGAGGCCGCGCTGCAGCGCAATCGCCGCCCGCGTATCGCGATGGCTGTAGCTGATGAAAGCCCAGTACTTCGCCGGCTCTCCGCCCACCCTGGTCCCCTCGTCCCGAGCGCGTGGTGCGATGGTACGCGCGAACGCCGTGGAAAGCATCCGGGGCGAAGCACCGGGCAATGCGTGCCACGGGACCCGCGCTCAAAAAAAGGCCGCCCGGAGGCGGCCTCTTGATTCAAGGCGCGCGGCGCGATCAGCTTCCGCCGGCAGTGGCCTCCACGGCCGGTGCTTCCTCGACCGGCAGCTCGGTGAGCACCGGCTCGGCAGCCTGCGCCTTGCGGATGTTGTGATACGCAAGCCCGGTACCCGCCGGGATGAGGCGCCCGACGATGACGTTCTCCTTCAGGCCGCGCAGCGGGTCCCGCTTGCCCAGGATCGCGGCTTCGGTCAGCACCCGGGTCGTTTCCTGGAACGAAGCCGCCGAAATGAACGAATCGGTCGACAGCGACGCCTTGGTGATTCCGAGCAGCAAGTACGAGTACACCGCGGTCTTCTTGCCGTCTTTTTCCGCCTTCTCGTTATCCTCGAGCACCTCGGCACGCTCGACCTGCTCGCCGGTGATGAACGTCGTGTCGCCCGGATCCTCGATCTGCACCCGGCGCAGCATCTGCCGCACGATCACCTCGATGTGCTTGTCGTTGATCTTCACGCCCTGCAGGCGGTAGACGTCCTGCACCTCGTCGATGATGTAGCGCGCGAGCGCTTCCACCCCGAGCAGGCGCAGCAGGTCGTGCGGATCGACCGGGCCGTCGACGATCATTTCGCCTTTGTTGACCACCTGGCCGTCGTGAACCAGCACGTGCTTGTCTTTCGGGATCAGGTACTCGTGCTGCGCTCCGTCCAGATCGGTGATCACGAGTCGCTGTTTGCCCTTGGTGTCCTTGCCGAAGGACACCGTTCCCGTGACCTCGGCCAGCATTCCTGCGTCCTTGGGCGCGCGCGCCTCGAACAGTTCCGCCACGCGCGGCAGGCCGCCCGTGATGTCGCGGGTCTTCGAGGTCTCCTGCGGGATCCGCGCGAGCACTTCGCCCACCGCCACCTGCTGACCGTCGCGCACGGCGATCACCGCGCCCACCGGGAAGCTGATGTTCACGGCGTGGTCGGTGCCTGCGATGCGCACCTCCTCGCCTGCGTCGTTGATCAGCTTGACCGAGGGCCGCGCGCCCTTGGCCGTGGCCGATCCCCGGCGCTTGGGGTCGATGACGACGAGCGTCGAGAGTCCCGTCACCTCGTCGATCTGCTTGGCGACCGTGTTGCCGTCCTCGACGTGTTCGAACTTGATGGTGCCCGGATACTCCGTGATGATCGGACGATGGTGCGGATCCCAGGCCGCGAGCATCGCGCCGGCCTTGACCTGCTTGCCGTCGCTGGCCGCAAGCTGCGCGCCATAGGGAACCTTGTGCCGTTCGCGCTCACGATGGTTGTCGTCCGTGATGATCAGCTCGCCCGAGCGCGAAATCACGACCTTGTCGCCCTTCGCGTTGCTGACGTAGCGCATGGTCGGAGTGAAACCCACCGTGCCGCTCGATTTTGCTTCGACGTGGCTCTGAACCGCGGTTCGCGATGCCGCGCCACCGATGTGGAACGTGCGCATCGTCAACTGCGTGCCCGGCTCGCCGATCGACTGCGCGGCGATCACGCCGATCGCTTCGCCGACGTTCACCAGGCTGCCGCGGCCAAGGTCGCGACCGTAGCACTTCGCGCACACACCCCACCGCGTGTCGCAGGTAAGCGGCGTGCGCACCTTGACCTCGTCGATTCCCAGATTGTCGATCATGTCGACCGATTCCTCGTCGAGAAGCGATCCGGCCGCGTACAACACGTCCTGGGTCTCGGGATGCAGCAGGTCGACGGCCAGCGCGCGGCCGAGAATGCGCTCCTTGAGCGCCTCGACCACCTCGCCGCCTTCGACCAGCGCCTTCATCGAAACCCCGTTCGCGGTGCCGCAGTCGTCCTCCGTCACCACCAGATCCTGGGTGACATCGACCAGGCGCCGCGTGAGGTATCCGGAATTCGCGGTCTTCAGCGCCGTGTCCGCGAGGCCTTTGCGCGCGCCGTGCGTGGAAATGAAGTACTGCAGGACGTTCAGCCCTTCGCGGAAGTTCGCCGTGATCGGGGTCTCGATGATCGAGCCGTCGGGCTTCGCCATGAGGCCTCGCATGCCCGCGAGCTGCCGAATCTGCGCTGCCGAACCGCGCGCACCCGAGTCGGCCATCATGTAAATCGAGTTGAACGCCTCCTGCCGGACTTCCTTGCCATGGCGGTCGATGGTCGGCTCGGTGCTCAGCTGGTCCATCATCACCTTGCCCACCTGCTCGCCGCAGCGTGACCAGATGTCGACGACCTTGTTGTAGCGCTCGCCCACCGTGACCAGGCCCGAGGTGTACTGGCTTTCGATGCCCTTCACCTCCTCCTCGGCGACGCGGATCAGTTCGCGCTTGGCTTCCGGAATGTGCATGTCGTGCACGCCGAACGAGATGCCGGCGCGCGTCGCGTACGTGAACCCCGCCTGCATCAGCTTGTCGGCGAAGATCACGGTTTCGCGAAGCCCGCAGCGGCGGAACGCGCCGTTGATCAGGCGCGAGATCTCGCGTTTCTTCAGCGGCCGGTTGAGCAACGAGAACGGCAGCCCGGGCGGCAGGATCTCGGAAAGCAGCGCACGGCCAATGGTGGTTTCGTACCGGGTGACTTTTTCGCTCCGCTCGCCGTCTTCGCTCACCTCGACTTCCTTGATCCGAACCAGGACCCGCGCGTGCAATTCGACCGCGCGCGTCTCGTAGGCACGCGAGACTTCAGAGAGGTTCGCAAAGACCGCGCCCTCGCCCTTGGCGTTGATCCGCTCGCGCGTCGCATAGTAAAGCCCGAGCACGATGTCGTGCGAGGGCACGATGATCGGCTCGCCGTTGGCGGGCGATAGCACGTTGTTCGAAGCGAGCATGAGCGTCCTCGCCTCCATCTGGGCTTCCAGCGACAGCGGCACGTGGACCGCCATCTGGTCGCCGTCGAAGTCCGCGTTGAACGCCGCGCACACCAGCGGATGCAGCTGGATCGCCTTGCCTTCCACGAGCTGCGGCTCGAACGCCTGGATGCCCAGACGGTGCAGGGTCGGCGCTCGGTTCAGCATCACCGGATGCTCCCGGATCACTTCTTCCAGGATGTCCCAGACTTCGGGGACTTCCTGCTCGACCAGGCGCTTGGCCGCCTTGATGGTCGTGGCGAGCCCCAGCAGTTCGAGTTTGTTGAAGATGAACGGCTTGAACAGCTCCAGGGCCATCTTCTTCGGCAGCCCGCACTGGTGCAGTTTCAGCTGCGGCCCGACCACGATCACCGAGCGGCCCGAATAATCGACTCGCTTGCCGAGCAGGTTCTGGCGGAAGCGCCCGCCCTTGCCCTTGATCATGTCGGCAAGCGACTTCAGCGGCCGCTTGTTGGCCCCGGTCATCGCCTTGCCGCGTCGCCCGTTGTCGAGGAGCGAATCCACCGCCTCCTGGAGCATGCGCTTTTCGTTGCGCACGATGATTTCCGGCGCTTTCAACTCCAGCAGACGCTTCAGGCGGTTGTTGCGGTTGATCACGCGCCGGTACAGGTCGTTCAGGTCCGAGGTGGCGAAGCGCCCGCCATCGAGCGGCACCAGCGGCCGCAACTCGGGCGGCAGCACCGGCAGCACTTCCATCACCATCCAGTCGGGCTTGATGTTCGAGCTCTTGAAGCCTTCGAGCACTTTCAGGCGCTTGGCGATCTTCTTGATCTTCGCGTCCGAGCTGGTGGCTTCGAGGTCCTTGCGGAGCCCGTCGAGTTCACGATTCAGGTCGAGCGAGCGCAGCAGCGAACGGATGCCTTCCGCGCCCATCGAAGCGGAGAAGTCGTCGCCGAACTCCTCCACCTTGGCGAGGTAGTCGTCCTCGGTCAGCAGCTGGCAGCGCTTGAGCGGCGTCAGGCCCGGATCCGTGACGACGTAGGCCTCGAAATACAGCACGCGCTCGATGTCGCGCAGCGTCATGTCGAGCACGAGCCCGAGGCGCGAAGGCAGCGACTTCAGGAACCAGATGTGCGCGACCGGACTCGCGAGCTCGATGTGGCCCATGCGCTCGCGGCGGACCTTGGCCAGAGTCACCTCGACCCCGCATTTCTCGCAGATCACGCCGCGGTGCTTCAGCCGCTTGTACTTGCCGCAGAGGCACTCGTAGTCCTTGATCGGCCCGAAAATCTTGGCGCAGAACAGGCCGTCGCGTTCGGGTTTGAAGGTCCGGTAGTTGATCGTCTCCGGCTTCTTCACCTCGCCGTAGGACCACGACCGGATCTTCTCGGGCGAAGCGAGGCCGATCTTGATGGCATCGAACTCTTCGTTCTGCTGGACTTGCTTGAACAGCTCGAGCAGCGCTTTCATCAGTACCTCTCCAGGTCGATGTCGATCCCGAGCGACCGGATTTCCTTCACCAGCACGTTGAACGACTCAGGCATGCCTGCGTCGATCTTGTGGTCGCCCTTGACGATGTTTTCGTAAACCTTGGTTCGCCCGTTGATGTCGTCGGACTTCACCGTGAGCATTTCCTGCAGCGTGTACGCCGCGCCATAGGCTTCGAGCGCCCACACTTCCATCTCTCCGAAGCGCTGCCCGCCGAACTGCGCCTTGCCGCCGAGCGGCTGCTGCGTGACGAGCGAATACGGTCCGGTGGAGCGCGCGTGCATCTTGTCGTCGACCAGGTGATGCAGTTTCAGGACGTGCATGTAACCGACGGTCACCTGGCGGTCGAACGATTCGCCCGTGCGGCCGTCGTGCAGCGTCACCTGTCCGGAAATCGGCAGCCCGGCGAGTTCGAGCATGCCGTTGATCTCGGCTTCCGAGGCGCCGTCGAACACCGGCGTCGCGAACGGCACGCCTTCCTTCAGGCCGCCCGCCAGCTGCAGGATGTCCTCGTCCGAGAAATCCTCGAACGATTCGGGCTTGCCGCTGGAGTTGTAGATACGCTCCAGCAATTTCCGGACTTCGCCCGCCTTCGCCTGCGCCTTGACGAGCTGCCCGATCTTGAGACCGAGGCCCTTCGCCGCCCAGCCCAGGTGCGTCTCGAGGATCTGCCCGACGTTCATCCGCGAGGGCACGCCCAGCGGGTTGAGCACGATGTCCACCGCCGTGCCGTCGGCCATGTAGGGCATGTCTTCGACCGGCACGATCTTGGAGATCACGCCCTTGTTGCCGTGGCGCCCGGCCATCTTGTCCCCGGGCTGCAAGCGCCGCTTCACCGCGACGTACACCTTGACCATCTTGAGTACGCCGGGCGGCAACTCGTCGCCCTGCGTGAGTTTCTTCTTCTTCGCCTCGAACATGACGTCGAATTCCTTGCGCGTCTGCGCAAGCGAATCCTTGAGTCCCTCGAGCTGCACCGCGGCGTCCTCGTTCGCCAGGCGGATGTCGAACCAGTCATACCGCTCGACCGATTCGAGATAGCTCTTCGCGATCTTGGTGCCCTTCGCCAGGCGCTTCGGGCCTCCGTTCGCGACTTTTCCCGCGAGCAGGCGCTCGAGCCGCGCGAAGGTGTCTCCCTCGACGATGCGCATCTGATCGGCAAGGTCGGTCTTGTAGTGCTTCAACTCTTCCTCGATGATCGACTCGCTGCGCTTGTCGCGGTCGATGCCCTCGCGCGTGAACACCTGCACGTCGATCACGCAGCCGGAAATGCCCGAAGGCACGCGAAGGCTCGTGTCCTTCACGTCGGAGGCCTTCTCGCCGAAGATCGCCCGCAGGAGCTTTTCTTCCGGGGTGAGCTGGGTCTCGCCCTTCGGCGTCACCTTGCCTACGAGCACGTCGCCCGCCTCGACCTCCGCCCCGATGTACACGATGCCCGATTCATCCAGTCGCGACAGCTGCGCCTCGGACAGATTGGAGATGTCGCGCGTGATTTCCTCCGCGCCGAGCTTTGTGTCGCGCGCCACCACCGTCAGCTCCTCGATGTGAATCGAGGTGAAACGATCGTCCGACACCACCCGCTCCGAGATCAGGATCGAATCCTCGAAGTTGAAGCCGTTCCAGGGCATGAACGCGACCAGCATGTTCTGGCCGAGCGCCAGTTCCCCGAGATCGGTCGAAGCGCCGTCGGCGATGACATCGCCCTTTGCGATGCGCTCGCCCTGCTTCACGATCGGGCGCTGGTTGATGTTGGTGTTCTGGTTGGAGCGCGTGTACTTGGTCAGCTTGTAGATGTCCACGCCGACGTCGCCGGCAAGCGTTTCGTCGTCGTTCACCCGGACCACGATGCGGTTCGCGTCGACGTAGTCGACGACCCCGCCGCGAAGCGCAATCACGCAGGTGCCCGAATCAACCGCCGAGGTGCGCTCGACGCCCGTGCCGACGAGCGGCTTTTCGGGCCTGAGGCACGGTACCGCCTGCCGCTGCATGTTCGATCCCATGAGCGCGCGGTTTGCGTCGTCGTGCTCGAGGAACGGGATGAGCGAAGCGGCCACCGAAACGATCTGCGAAGGCGCCACGTCCATGTACTGCGCTTCCTCGGGCGACTTCAATTCGAACTCGTTCTTGAATCGGCATGACACCAGCGAGTCGGTGAGGCGCCCCGCCTTGTCGACGGCGGCATTCGCCTGCGCGATCACGAAGTGGCCTTCCTCGATGGCCGACAGGAATTCGATCTCGTTGGTGACCTTGCTGTCCTTCACCTTGCGGTACGGCGTCTCGAGGAAACCGTAGCGGTTGGTGCGCGCAAAGAGCGCAAGCGAGTTGATCAGGCCGATGTTCGGACCTTCCGGCGTCTCGATCGGGCAGACGCGTCCGTAATGCGTCGGGTGCACGTCGCGCACCTCGAACCCGGCGCGCTCCCGCGTCAGGCCGCCCGGTCCAAGCGCAGAGACGCGGCGCTTGTGCGTGATTTCCGACAGCGGGTTGGTCTGGTCCATGAACTGCGAGAGCTGGCTCGAGCCGAAGAACTCCTTGATCGCCGCGGAAATCGGCTTCGCGTTGATCAGGTCGTGCGGCATCAGGTTTTCCGATTCCGCCTGCGACAGGCGCTCCTTCACCGCCCGCTCGACGCGCACCAGTCCCGCGCGGAACTGGTTCTCGGCCAACTCGCCCACCGATCGCACCCGGCGATTGCCCAGGTGGTCGATGTCGTCGATCTCGCCGCGACCGTTGCGCAGCTCGACCAGGATCCGGATCACCTCCACGATATCCCGCGGGCTGAGCGTGAAGCGCTGCTCGACCTTGGTTTCCAGTTTCTGGCGGTCGATCGCCTTCGACTTGAGATCCTGGAACATCTTCTCGACCATCGCCTCGGCGTCCGCGGCGATGCTCGCGCCTTCCAGGCTCACCTTGCTCAACGAAAGTTCCGGCGCGTTGCGGAAATAGGTGCGCAGTTCCTGCTCCGAATCGCGCGTGAGCGCGAGGTTTCGAAGCCGCAGCTGCCAGCTGGTCTCGCTCCGGATGCCGACGCGGCGATTGAATTTCATCCGGCCGACGGCCGAAAGGTCGTAGCGCTCCTCGGCGAAGAACAGGCCGTTGAACAGCGCTTCGACCGCGTCCTCGGTGGGCGGCTCGCCGGGGCGCATCATGCGGTAGATGGCCACCCGCGCCTGGGTGCGGTCGGCGGTTTCGTCGGCCCTCAGCGTCTGCGAAATGTACGGGCCCTGGTCGAGGTCGTTGGTGAAGAGCACCTGCACCTTGCTGATGCGCGCTTCGCGCAGCTTCGCGATCAGCGTCTCGGTGATTTCGTCGTTGGCGTTGGCAAGGATCTCGCCGGTATCCGGGCTCACCACGTTGTGCGCGAGCGTGCGTCCGAGCAGGAACTCGTCCGGCGCATTGATGCGCTTGATGCCGGCAGCTTCCATGTCGCGGATGTGCTTCACGGTGATGCGCTTGTCCTTGCCGACAATCGTCTTGCCCGACTTGTCGTTGATGTCGAAGCGCGCCACTTCACCGCGCAGGCGTTCGGGAACGACCTCGAAACGGACGTGGCTGGGTTCGATGTGGAAGGCGTCGAACGCAAAGAACTCCTTCAGGATCTGCTCGGGCGTGAAGCCGAGCGCCTTCAGCAGGATCGTCACCGGCATTTTGCGGCGGCGGTCGACGCGGAAGAACACGATGTCCTTGGCGTCGAATTCGAAATCGAGCCACGAACCGCGATAGGGAATCACTCGCGCCGAAAAAAGGAGCTTCCCGCTGGAATGGGTCTTGCCGCGGTCGTGCTCGAAGAACACCCCGGGCGAGCGGTGCAGCTGGCTCACGATGACGCGTTCGGTGCCGTTGATGACGAACGAGCCGTTGGTCGTCATGAGCGGAATTTCCCCCATGTAGACCTCCTGCTCCTTCACCTCTTTCGGCGTCGGGCGCTGCGCCTCGCGGTCCATGATCACCAGGCGCACCTTGGCGCGCAACGGGCTCGCGTAGGTCAATCCCCGCTGCTGGCACTCCTTGACGTCGAACGGCGGCTCGCCGAGCTGGTAGCTGACGAACTCGAGTCGCGCGTTCCCCGAATGCGAGCTGATCGGAAAGATGGACGTGAACGCGGCCTGCAGTCCTTCGTTCTTACGCGTCTCGGGCGCGACTTCCGCCTGAAGGAACGCGGCGTAGGACTCGATCTGCGTCGCGATCAGGAACGGAACTTTCTGAACGATGGAACGCTTGGCAAAACTCTTGCGGATGCGTTTACGTTCCGTCAGGGAATAGGTCATGAAGGCTCCTGGCTGGAGTCAAACAACGATGGAAACGAACAAAGGGCAATGCCGAGCCGCCTTCACCGGCGGTTCGGCATTGCGCTCTGCACACCCTGCAGCATCACGCTGCGGGCAGACGGTGTGGAGGGGCCGCAGCCCCTCCACGGAGGCGAGCACCGTCACGCGCCGTTACTTGATCTCGGCCTTGGCTCCGGCGTCGGTGAGCTTCTTCGCGACGGCCTCCGCATCGGCCTTCGAAATCCCCTCTTTCACGGGTTTCGGCGCGCCGTCGACGAGATCCTTCGCCTCCTTCAGGCCCAGTCCCGTGAGTTCACGCACCGCCTTGATCACGTTGACCTTGTTCTCGCCGAAGGACGCAAGGACGACGGTGAACTCGGTCTGCTCCTCGGCGGCTGCCGCAGCGGCTCCGCCGCCCGCTGCCGGCGCCGCGACGGCGACTGCAGCCGCCGCGGAAACGCCGAACTTCTCTTCCATGTCCTTGATGAGCTGCGAGAGCTCGAGGACGGTCAAACCCGAAATGGCTTCCAGTATCTGTGTGCGTTCCATGATTCGCTCCAAAATCTAGTATGGGTTCCTGAAAATGACGCTCAGGCCGCAGCCTTTTCGCGCGCATCGCGCACCGCGGCGAGCGTGCGGACGAACTTGCCCGGCACCTCGTTCATCGTGCGCACCAGCGTTGCGATCGGCGCCTGCATCGTGCCAAGCAGCTTCGCCAACAACTCGTTTCGGCTGGGCAGCGTCGCGAGTGCCTTGACGTCCGCAGCGGACATCACGCTGTTGGGCATCGCCCCGCCCCTGAGGACGAAACGTTCCTGCTCCCTGGCAAACTCCGCCAGCACCTTCGCGCCGGCGACCGGGTCTTGCGCAATGCCGTACATCAGCGGTCCGGAGAGTTGGCCGGACAGCGACTCGAACGGCGTGCCTTTCACCGCACGCCGCACGAGCGTATTCTTCAGCACCCGCAGATACAGACCCGACTGCCGGGCCCTGCTGCGCAGACGCGTCACTGCGCCGACGTCGAGGCCGCGGTTTTCCGCGACGATCACCGCCTTCGCATTGGCGAGCAAGGCCGCGACTTCCGCCACGATTGCTTGTTTCTGCTCGAGACTGAGACTCAAGGTCTACCTCCTATTGCGTTAGTCACACGGACGGTTGCTGCTCCGTCCGACCCGTGGCGACCTTGAATCAGGAACCCCTGCTGCATTCCTGCTTCGGGTGCGCCGTCTGCGTAGGGCGTTGCCGGGATTAAGCCTTCGGCGCGCAGTCCTTGCCCGCCTCCGGCCCCTACGGTCTTTGACAGCTTCCGCCCGGTGCTACCCGCGCGGCGGCCCAAAGTTCCCAAAATTTCCGTTCCTACTGCTGCGCCGACAGCGTCACGAGGTCCACCTTGACCCCCAGACCCATCGTGCTCGACACCGAAACCTTGCGCAGGAAAATCCCCTTGGTGCTCGCCGGTTTGGAGCGGTTGAGCGCCTCGACGAGTGCCGAGAGGTTGTCGCGCAACTGCTCCGGCGTGAAGGAAGCGCGCCCGATCGTGCATTGCACGACGCCGGACTTGTCGGCGCGAAACTGCACCTGGCCCGCCTTGGCATTCTTCACCGCACCCGCCACGTCCGGTGTCACTGTGCCGACCTTAGGGTTGGGCATCAGTCCGCGCGGACCGAGTATCTGGCCCAACTGACCGACCACGCGCATCGCTTCGGGGGCGGCGATCACGACGTCGAAATCGAGTTTTCCCGCCTTCACCTGCTCGGCGAGGTCCTCCATGCCGACGATGTCTGCGCCCGCGCTCTTCGCAGCGGCAGCCTTGTCACCCGGTGCAAACACCGCCACCCGCACCGTCTTTCCGGTTCCTGCCGGCAGCACCACCGACCCACGGACGGTCTGGTCGGACTTCTTCGCGTCGATGCCGAGGTTTACCGCGACATCCACCGCTTCGTCGAATTTAGCCGTCGCCGTTTCCTTCACCAGTTTCATCGCCTCGATCACCGCGTAGACCTTGGCGCGGTCGACCTTGTTCGCAAGCGCCTTCCTGCGTTTCGAAATCGCGGTCATTTACATGCCCTCCACGAGGATGCCCATGGAGCGGGCGCTTCCCGCCACGGTGCGCATCGCCGCTTCGAGGCTCGCGGCGTTCAGATCGGGCAACTTGACCTTCGCAATCTCTTCCACCTGCTTGCGCGTGATCCTGCCCACCTTGTCGGTGTGCGGCCGGGGGCTCCCCGACTCAATGCCTGCGGCCTTCTTGATCAGCACGGTGGTCGGCGGCGTCTTGATGATGAACGTGAAACTCTTGTCCGCGTACGCGGTGATCACGACCGGCAGCGGCAGACCCGGTTCCACCTTCTGCGTCTGGGCGTTGAACGCCTTGCAGAACTCCATGATGTTCAGGCCGCGTTGGCCGAGCGCCGGCCCGATGGGGGGCGAAGGATTTGCCTTCCCCGCCGGCACCTGCAGTTTCACGAAACCGACGATCTTCTTTGCCATGGTTGGCTCCTATCGGGTCCAAACGGGCGCTCCAGCGCCCTCCCCGTCAAATTGCTCGGGTCAGGTCCAAGACCTGACCCCGGTTTTGCTACGCTTTCTCGACCTGACCAAACTCCAGCTCGACCGGCGTCGAGCGGCCGAAAATCGTCACCGCCACGCGCAGTCGGCTTTTCTCGTAATTCACGTCTTCCACCGTGCCCTGGAAGTCGGTGAACGGACCTTCCTTCACCCGCACCATCTCGCCGTTCTCGAACAGGACCTTGGGCTTGGGTTTTTCGACGCCCTCGCGCATCTGCTGCATGATCGCGTCGACTTCTTTTTGCGCGATCGGCGCGGGCTTGGTAGCCGTGCCGCCGACGAATCCCGTCACCTTGTTGGTGTTCTTCACCAGATGCCAGGTGTCGTCGTTCATCTCCATCTCCACCAGCACGTAGCCGGGGAAAAACTTGCGCTCCGACATGTGCTTCTGGCCGCCCTTCATCTCGACGACCTCTTCGACCGGCACCAGGATCTTGCCGAAACTGTCCTGCATGCCGGCGCGATTGATCCGGTCCTCGAGCGCGCGAAGCACCGATTTCTCGTAGCCCGAATAGGCGTGAACCACATACCAGCGTTTGGTCATGTTTTCTTCCAGCCGAGGATCAGGTCGTAGAGCACCCACTCGAGGGTCTTGTCGCTCATCCAGAGAAACACCGCCATCACCACCACGAACGCAAAGACCGCGGCGGTGGTCTGCATCGTCTCCTTGCGGGTCGGCCACACCACTTTCTTCACTTCGACGACCGCCTCGCGCGCGAACGTGGCGAACGTCTTGCCGGGCTCGCTCAGCCAGGCCACCGCAGCGCCCGCCGCGATTCCCGCCACTACGGCGAGAATGCGCAGCACGGTCGCGTGATCGCGCAGCACGTAGTAACCCCCGAGGCCAGCGGCCACCAGGAGAACTGCGAGCGCCAATTTGATCTTGTCGGCCATAGTTGGTTCAGCGTTTGGCAGGGGCAGAGGGAATCGAACCCCCAACCTTCGGTTTTGGAGACCGACGCTCTGCCAGTTGAGCTATGCCCCTTTATCCCTTACTCGATCACTTTGGCGACGACGCCGGCGCCCACGGTCTTGCCGCCCTCGCGGATGGCAAAGCGCAGGCCCTGTTCCATGGCGATGGGGGTGATCAGCGTCACCACCATCTTGATGTT
>Ga0080064_1003460_pt1 | contig 22785 bp, 24 predicted proteins | sample Subgrocontami54m_FD_69260 | JGI IMG/M metagenome (GOLD analysis project Ga0080064, IMG submission 69260) | Subsurface groundwater microbial communities from S. Glens Falls, New York, USA - GMW46 contaminated, 5.4 m (SPADES assembly) (version 2) ...
TCCGAAACCATCATCCAAGGAGGACAACATGAATCTCACGTGGCGTGTCTCGGCTCTGGTGCTGGTAGGCGTATCAACTGTCATGGGCGCGGGCTTCGTAGCCGCGCAGACTTATCCGACGCGGTCGATCCGCGTCATCGTACCATTTGCGCCGGGTGGCGCAACTGACGTGGTCCTGCGCTTGCTGGCGCCGCGACTGTCTGAAAATCTCGGGCAGCAGGTGGTGGTCGACAATCGTGGCGGCGGTGCTGCGACCATCGGCATGGATATGACCGCCAAAGCCGCACCGGACGGCTATACGCTGGGCGTGGCCACCCTTACCTTCAGCATCAATCCCAATCTCTTCAGCAAGCTGCCCTACAACTCCGAGAAGGATCTCGCGCCGGTCAGCCTGATCGCGATCGTCCCGCTGGTGCTGTCGCTGCATCCGTCAGTGCCGGTGCGATCGGTCAAGGAATTGATCGCGTTCGCGAAGGCGCGGCCCGGCAGCCTGAATTATTCCTCATCCGGTAATGCCAGCGCGTCCCAGATGGCGGCCGAGCTGTTCAGCTCCATGAGCGGGATCAAGATGGTGCACGTTCCTTATACGGGCGGGGGTGCCGCTCTGCTGGCGATACTCAGCGGGCAAGTCTCGATCCTCTGCGGCGCCATTCCGGTGATGCAGCCATACTTCAAATCCGGCAAGCTGGTGGGCCTGGGCGTGACGACCGCCAAGCGCGATCCCGCCATTCCCGATATTCCGACCATTGCCGAGGCCGGTGTGCCGGGGTATGAATCGCGCGAATGGCAGGGCATCGTCGTGCCCGCGGGAACCCCCACCGCAATCATCAACCGGTTGAACCAGGCATTCGTCAAGGTTCTCGCGGCCCCGGATTTGAAAGAACGCTTCGCGGCGGCAGGCGCCCATCCGGTAGGCAGCACGCCGGAAGAGTTTGCCGCGCACATCAAAAAAGAGATCGCCCTCATGGGAAAACTGGTCAAGGAAGCGGGAATCCGAATTGAATAACATTACCAACGGTCCCTGGATCGAGCATTTTCCAGGCAACTTCGTCTGGTCGAATGCGGTGCTCGTCACCAAGGGGATGGCGCCTTATGGCGCCGTTGCGCTCGGGGAGATCGACGAAGTCTGCGAACGGCTCAGGCAGCGCCAGAACGAACCTGATGCGTGGCGCGAGGAGTGGTGCGCGTTGGCGAGCCGGCTCGAAAAAGTCGCCGACCGGGCCGCCGCCGCGGGGCATCAGTTCACCGCCGGCAACTATTATCTGCGGGCCGGCATGTATTACTTCACCGGCGAGCGTTTCGTGCCGCCGGGCGAACAGAAACGCGAGATCGGGCGCAAGTCCCTGCAATGCCAGCACGCCGGATTGGAGCGGCGCTACCCGAACATCGAGCGCGTTGAAGTCCCTTACGAAAACGCCACGCTGCCGGCGCTGTTCATGAAGGCGCCGGGAGTGTCGGGGCGCGCGCCGACGGTGGTGGTATTCAACGGCATGGACAACTGCAAGGAAATGAGCGTGCTTTTCGCGGGCCTCGAATTTGCGACGCGCGGCTGGCATACGCTTGCGATCGACGGGCCGGGGCAGGGCGAGTCGCTGCGGCTGCGGGATCTGCACGCCCGTCACGATTACGAAGTCCCGGGCAAGGCTGCTTACGAGTATGTCGCCGCGCGGCCGGAAGTCGACCCCAACAGAGTCGTGATCATGGGCTACAGCTTCGGCGGCTATTACGCCGCGCGCATTGCGGCGTTCGAGCATCGCTACGTCGCCGGCGTGGCGTTCGCGGCGCTGCACTGGGATCTCGCTGCGTGGCAAGCCGAGATCAAGCGAAGGCACGAGACCGATCCGAAGACGACGGCGCAGTCCACTTTCCACTTTCGGTGGGTTATGGGCACGGACACCATGGAGGGGGCGATTGAAAAGGCAAGGCAGTTTTCACTGGCAGGGGTGGCCGGGAAAATCGCCTGCCCGTTCCTGATCCTGCATGCCGAGGATGACAAGGTCGTTCCGGTCGCGTCCGCCCACAAGCTCTATGACGCGATAGGCAGTAAATCGAAGACTTTGAGGATCCTCACCGCCCAGGATGGCGGCAACTACCATGCCCAAGCCGACAATCGCCAGGTCGGGGTCGATATCATCGCGGATTGGGTTACCGAGTATTTGACATAATACAGATTATACGACTACAAGGAACGGCGAAACGCCATTTAAAGGGCCTTGGGCGGCGGCGTAATCCGTTACTGCCCGCCCGCCTTGACCAACAACTCGACGATCTCCTTATGCTCTCGCTGGCGCGCCGCCGCCAGCGCTGTCACGCCATCATGGCTTTTCAGGTTGGGATCGGCGTCGCTCGCAAGCAGAAACACCACCAGCTCCGCGTGGCCCTCGCGTGCTGCCATCATGAGTGCCGTCAGGCCGTTGCTATCGGCAGCGGTATTGATCCGGGCACCGTAGGCCAGCAACAGACGGCTGATTTCGACACTGCCTTTGACGGCTGCATAAATCAGCGGCGTCCAGTTCCCCGACGGATTGACCTCCGCGCCGTGAACCAGCAGCTGCCTGACCACTTCCAGATCCCCCCGCAATGCGGCCAGCATCAAGGCGGTCTCGCCAAGCGCGTTGCGCGAATTGACGTTAGCGCGTCCCGCAAGCAGTGCCTTGACCGCCCCGACGCTGCCTTCCCTGATGGCGAGAATCAGGAGCGAATTGCCTTCCGGATCGACCGTTCCCGCTTCCACACCCCGTTTGAGGAGCTGACTGACGGCCCGGACATCGTCTCTCTTGACCGCTTCGAGCATGTCCTCGTAGACACCTGCAACCGAGACGTGCCAGACCAGCGCCAGAATTACACTCGCAACAATCTTTACATTAAACATTAGATCAGGATTGTATTATATTGAATAAATGATGATAATTACTTGTCGTTTTCTCGGAAACCTGTTCCAAGGTTACGCCTTTCAGACGCGCAATCTCTTCCGCCACATGCCTGACGTAGCCGGGCTGGTTGGTCTTGCCGCGATGTGGAACCGGTGCCAGATAAGGCGCGTCGGTCTCGACCAGCATGTTTTCAAGCGGCACCCGGCGCGCGACTTCCTGGAGTCCTTTCGCGTTCCTGAAGGTCACGATCCCGGAGAACGAGATATGGAAACCCATTCCCATCGCCGCTTCAGCGACTTCCCAGCTCTCGGTGAAGCAATGCATCACTCCACCCGCCTCGCCAGCGCCCTCTTCGCGCATGATGCGCAGCGTGTCGTCCGCGGCGGCGCGCGTATGAACGATTAACGGTTTGCCGCACTCCCGCGCGGCGCGGATGTGCGCTCGGAAGCGCTCGCGCTGCCATTCCAGATCGCCTTTGAGCCGGTAATAATCGAGCCCTGTCTCGCCGATCGCCACGACCCGGGGATGATCCGCCCGCGCGACCAGTTGCTCGACCGTCACTGCCACGCCTTCGTAATCTGGATGCACTCCCACGGAGGCATGCAAATGGGGATAAGTCTCCGCCAGCTTGCGCACGCGCGGGAAATCCTCGAGCGTCACCGACACGCACAACGCGCGCCCGACATCATTGGCGCGCATCCGCTCGAACACCGCATCGAGCTTGTCCGCGAGCTCGGGGAAATCGAGGTGACAATGCGAATCAACCAGCATGGACGCCTGTCACCGATTCGCCGCGCAGCAGCGCCGCATATGACAACAGCAACTGCTCGATGAACAAGCGTGCATTGAGCGAATGGTTGACGATGCGCTGTTGACGCACCAGTTCCCGGTGATAGCGCGCGACATCGACAGCGCGCAGGCCACCCGCAATCCGTGTCAATGCGGTCTCGAAATCCGGGTTGTAACGTACTTTGCCGCCGGACCTTGCGCTCAGCAAATCGTACGTCCAGCGTTGCAGCCACCCCAACAGCCGGCCGACAGGAAATTCGCGTACCTGCTCGGCCAGGATCAGTGCATCGAGCCCGGACGCAGCCAGCCTCTCCAGCAATGTTTTGCGCTGGGTCCAGAACTCCCCGTCATCCAGCCCGAGCGCCGCGAGCGGCGCATTGCCGGTCTGCGCCAGACTCAACGCCGGATCCGCTATCCCCTGCTCACGCAACCATTGCGCGGCCACTGCAACCTGCGGCGTTGGCAGGACTACCTGCTGGCAGCGGCTGATGATCGTCGCCGGCAGAGAGCTTGGCCGGTGCGCAATCAGCATGAAGCGCGTTCCCGGCGGCGGCTCTTCCAGATTTTTCAGCAATGCGTTGGCCGCATTCGGATTCAGCGTCTCGGCGGGATAGAACACGATGGTCTTGCCGCCGCGGCGGTGCGCGGTCAGGTTGATGAAATCCTGCAAATTCCTGACTTCTTCCACCCGGATCTCCTGACTCGGCTTGCGTTTGCCGGCTGCGGGCTGGTCGGATTCGGCGGCATCCGTTTCGTCCAACAGGGGTTCAGCCAAACGCAGCGCTTCCGGTTGGAGTTCGCGGTAGTCGGGGTGGCCGGAAGCGGCAAACCAGCGGCAGCTCTGGCACGTCCCACAGGCGGCGCCGTCAGCGGCGGAGTTCTCGCAGGCGAGCGACTGCGCGAACTTGCGCACGAAGTCGAGCTTGCCGATGCCTTCCCGGCCCCGGAACAGCAGCGCGTGCGGCAGCGCAGCCTTGCGCAGCAGCAGTTCCCGCCATTGCGGCTGATGCCATGGATAAACCGCTACCGCCATAGCGCACCCGCAATGTCCGTGAGCTGCTGCTGGATGCGTGCGACGCTCTGGCCGGCATCGATCACGCGGATGCGCGACGGGGCTTCGCGCGCACGGCGCAAATAGGCCTCCCGCACGCGGCGGTAGAAATCATCCTGCTCCTGCTCGAAACGATCGGCGCTGCGCGCGCCACGCGCGCGCAGCCGCGCGATCTCGGGCGCCAGATCGAACAGCAGCGTGAGGTCGGGCTGCAGTCCGCGCTGCGTCCAGTCCTCGAGTTGTGTCAGGCGCGCCCAGTCCACGCCGCGCCCGCCGCCCTGGTAGGCGAAACTTGCGTCAGTAAAACGGTCGCACACCACCCAGTCGCCCCGGGCAAGCGCGGGTTCAATCACCCGCTCGAGATGTTCGCGTCGCGCGGCGAACATCAGCATCACTTCCGTTTCCGCGTGCATCGGATTTACCGGATCGAGCAGCACTTGGCGCAGTTTTTCGCCCAGCGCGGTGCCGCCGGGTTCGCGCGTGACGTGCACGACGATTGCGCGCTGCCGAAACAAATCCGCAAGCCACGCCAGATGCGTGCTCTTGCCGGCGCCATCGATACCTTCCAGCGTGATGAATTTTCCGCGCATGATTTTGATGACCGCAACGCCCATGTGTTTCGTTATCTCACGGACTCTCAGCGCTTGCCGCGCCGCTGGTATTTTGTCACGGCGCGCTCGTGCTCGGCCAGCGTCGCCGAAAAATACGACGTGCCGTCGCCGCGCGCGACGAAATACAGCGCTTTGCTCGGCGCCGGATTGAGCGCGGCGGCGAGAGCGTCCGCGCCCGGTATCGCGATCGGCGTCGGCGGCAGGCCTTCGCGCGTATACGTGTTGTAAGGGCCGTCGGCGAGCAGATCGCGCTTGCGCAGGTCGCCGTCAAACTCCGCGCCAAGACCGTAGATGACGGCCGGATCGGTTTGCAGCCGCATGCCGAGCCTGAGACGATTCACGAACACCGCGGCAATCAGGGCCCGCTCGTCCGGCTGCCCGGTTTCTTTCTCGATGATCGACGCCAGGATCAGCGCCTGATAAGGGTTTTCCAGCGGCAGGCCGCTGGCGCGCGAATTCCATGCTGACTCGAGCTGGACCTGCATGGCGCGATAAGCGCGCTGCATTATCGCGACATCGCTGATGCCGTTGGCGAAGTAGTAGGTGTCCGGAAAGAACAGGCCCTCGGCCGACGCCTGCGGAATGCCAAGGCGTTTCACGATTTCAGACCCGACAACACCCTGCGTGTCATGCCTGATCGCGGCGTGGGAGTCGAGCGCGGCGCGCACCTGGGCCAGGGTCCAGCCTTCGACAAAAGTGATCCGGTCCTGGGTGCGGTCACCCGAGGTAATTTTTCGCAATAACGCGACCGGCGTGAGGGCACCGCCGAGTTCATAATTGCCGGCCTGAATGCGATTTGATACGCCGTAAAGCCGCGCCAGCAACTCGAATTGCCGCGGCGAGCGAAGTGCGCCGGCTGCCTGCATCTGTTGCGCGGCGCCGCGCAGGCTGCTGCCGTGTTTCAGGCTGAACTGCAGCGGCTTGCCGATCGCAATGTCGGTGTAGCCATAGCCGAGAAACCACGCGGCAAACGCCGCCAGCAGCACCGCTGCCAGCCGGAGTACACGCTTAAACCAGCGCATCGTGATCTCGAGCATGCTCGATCCAGCGCCGGACTTGTGCGGTCATCTGTCCGGGAGCCCAGGATTTTCCGCCGAACCCGGCTATCTGCCAGACGCCAATGACGCTGTTGACCAGGAACACCTCGTCGGCCGCGAGCAGCTCATCGATGTTCATATTCGCGATACGGACCGGGAGATTGTTGCTGCGCGCGAGCCCGATCACCAGTCCGCGTTGCACGCCGGCGACTCCGCAACGCGCAAGGTCCGGCGTCACCAGCCCGCCGCGGCTGACCGCGAACACGTTGGTCATGGTGCCGCCAATCACGTTATCGTCAGCGTCGCGCAGCAGGCCTTCGGCGATCGCGGGATCGTTCCATTCCGCGCGTGCCAGCACGTTTTCGAGGCGGTTCAGGTGTTTGATTCCTGCCAGTGCCGGTTGCGCCGCCAGCCGTATCCGGCACAGTTGCACGCGCACGCCGTGGTCGTAATGACGCTGCGGATAGTCCGGCAGGGGACTCGCGGAAACCACGCGTACCGGCGACGCGGCGGCAGGCGTTGCATAGCCGCGCTCGCCGGTCCCGCGCGTGATGATGATCCTGACGACACAGTCCGGAAAGCGCGTCGCAACCACGGCCAGGTCGCGCTCGATTACATCGGGGGCCGGACAGGTTATGCGCAGCACTCCGCAATCGGCCGCGAGTTTCGCGTAGTGACGCGCCCACAACAACGGCCTGCCGCCGCGCAGCGTGAAGGTGCGGAATACGCCGTCGCCATACGTCAGTCCGCGATCGCGCACGCTGATCGCGTCGCTCTCAACACCATTGACGAGGTTCATTGCGATACCGGAGTGAGGACCGGCGCGAATGGCCGGCGGAGCGACGGGGACAGCGGCGTCAGACGGCCCGGAACACCAGACTGCCGTTGGTGCCTCCGAAACCGAATGAATTCGAGAGCGCGACCTTGATCTTCATTTTGCGTGCGGTATTCGGCACGTAATCGAGATCGCATTGCGGATCCTGGCTGTCGAGGTTGATCGTCGGGGGCGCGATCTGCTGCTGCAGCGCCAGCGCCGAAAACACCGCCTCGATGCCGCCCGCGGCGCCGAGCAAATGGCCGGTCATCGACTTGGTTGAACTGACCGCAAGCCGGCCCGCGTGCGCACCGAAGCAGCGCTTGACTGCGATTGTTTCGGCGATGTCGCCGAGCGGCGTCGACGTGCCATGCGCATTGATGTAATCGATCTCATCGGGATTGACGCCGCCGTTGCGCATCGCGTTGACCATGCAGCGTGCCGCACCTTCGCCGTCCTCGCACGGTGCGGTGATGTGGTGGGCATCGGCGCTCATGCCATAGCCGGCAAGTTCGCAATAAATCCGCGCACCGCGCTGCTTCGCGTGCTCGTATTCTTCGAGCACCAGCACGCCGGCACCCTCCCCCAGCACGAAACCATCGCGGTCCCGGTCCCACGGACGGCTCGCCTGTTCGGGCGCATCGTTACGGGTCGACAGCGCGCGCGCCGCGCAAAAGCCGCCGACGCCGAGAGGAGAAGTGCATGCTTCCGCGCCGCCGGCAATCATGACGTCGGCATCGCCGTATTCGATCAGCCGGCCGGCCTCGCCGATGCAATGATTGGCCGTCGAGCAGGCGGTGACCACCGCCAGATTCGGCCCCTTCAGACCGTACAGGATCGAGAGCTGGCCGGAGATCAGGTTGATGATCGTGCCCGGCACGAAGAACGGCGAAATCTTGCGCATGCCGCCCGCCAGCATCGCGTTATGGGTGTCTTCGATCAGCGGCAGCCCGCCGATCCCGGAACCGATGCAGACGCCGACCTGCTCGCGCTGCTCCCGCTCGAGATCAAGCCCGGAATCCTTGAGCGCGTCGATCGCAGCGGCCAGACCGTAATGGATGAAGGTGTCGAAGCGGCGCGCTTCTTTCGGGGACAGCCATTTTGCAACATCGAAATCCTTCACCTCGCCGGCGATCCGGGTGGGAAACGCGCTGGCGTCGAACCGCGTGATGCGGCTGATCCCGGACCTGCCGGCAACGATATTGGACCAGGCTGCGGCGATGCCGATCCCGACCGGGGATATGATGCCGAGACCCGTTACGACTACTCGACGTCTTGCCAATTGAAATCCGTCGCGTTAACCCGGGGACTTATTTGAGGTGCGCCTGGATGTAATCGGTGGCCTGCTGGACGGTGGTGATTTTCTCCGCTTCCTCGTCGGGAATTTCACACTCGAACTCCTCTTCGAGAGCCATCACCAGCTCCACCGTGTCGAGCGAATCCGCGCCGAGATCGTTGACGAACGACGATTCGTTCTTGACGTCGGCTTCGTTGACCCCCAGTTGTTCGGCCACGATCTTCTTGACGCGCTGTTCTAGGTTTTCCATCAATTTCCCCTTCTAAGGAGTGGGTTAAAGCATGCAGGCCGGGTATTTTACCAAATCCGGCGGCTGTCACCTAACTCGAATATTATGGCTAATCCATCCGCATGCCGCCATTAACGTGCAGCGTCGCACCGGTGATATAGCCCGCCGCCGGCGATGCCAGAAATGCGACCGCGGCGGCGACGTCCTCGGCCGCACCAAGGCGGCCAAGCGGAATCTGCCCGATCAGCGCGCCGCGCTGGTTTTCATCCAGCGCACGCGTCATATCGGTATCGATGAATCCGGGCGCAACGCAGTTGACGGTTATGTTGCGTACACCCACCTCGCGCGCGAGCGCCTTGCTGAAGCCGATCATGCCGGCCTTGGCCGCCGCGTAGTTGGTCTGGCCCGCGTTACCCGTCACTCCGACTACGGACGTAATGTTGATGATGCGCCCGCCGCGCGCTTTCATCATCGGGCGGATCACCAGCTTGGACAGCCGGTACACCGATTTGAGGTCGGTCGAAATGATGTCGTCCCACTCCTCGTCTTTCATCCGCGCGAGCAGGTTGTCGCGCGTGATGCCGGCGTTGTTGACCAGGACCGTGATGGCGCCGAGCGCCTCCTGCACCGTGCCGACGACCGTTTCGCATTGCCCTTCGCTGTTGACGTCGAGCACGAGGCCGAGGCCCTTGATGCCGGCGCTGCGCAATGCCCCCTGGAGCTGCGCGGCCCCCGTCTCGCTCGTGGCCGTGCCGGCAACCAGCGCCCCCTGCCGGCCGAGTTCGAGCGCGATCGCCCTGCCGATGCCGCGCGAGGCGCCTGTTACCAGTACGACTTGTCCTTTGAGGGTCATGCCACCTGCCGTAGGGTCTGCAACGTTTGAGCGAGCGACGCCATATCTGCGAGCGCCATGCCCTGCAAAGCCCCGTCGATGCGCCGGCTCAGGCCGGAGAGTACCCTGCCGGGGCCGCATTCCGCAACGTGTGTGACGCCCATGCGTGCCATCTGCTGAATGACTTCGACCCAGCGCACCGGATTGCACGCCTGGCGGGCCAGCGCAGACTTGATCTGCTGCGGTTCGCTCGCCATCGCAACATCGACGTTGTTGATCACCGGGATCTGCGGCGCATTGAAAGCAACGTTCGCCAGATACCTTTCGAGCCGCTGCGCCGCGGGCTTCAGCAGCGAGGAATGGAACGGCGCGCTGACCGGCAGCATTACCGCACGCTTGGCGCCGCGGGCTTTCGCTGCGTCGGCGCCGCGCTCGACCGCCGCTTTGTGGCCGGCGATCACCACCTGGCTGGGCGCATTGAAATTGACCGCCTCGACTACCTCGCCTTGCGCGGCTTCGCTGCACGCCGCGCGCACCGCGTCGTCATCGAGCCCCAGAATCGCCGCCATCGCGCCGGTGCCCAGCGGCACCGCATCCTGCATGGCCTGCGCGCGGAAACGCACCAGCGGCAGCGCGTCGCGAAAACTGAGGACGCCGGCAACCACCAGCGCGGTGTATTCGCCGAGACTGTGACCGGCAACAACCGCCGGCTGCGCCCCGCCCGCTTCGCACCAGGCGCGATACACCGCGTAGCCTGCCGTCAGCATCAGCGGCTGGGTATTGACCGTCGAATTCAGGGCGTCGGCCGGGCCTTCGTGCGCGAGTTGCCACAAATCCTGCCCGAGCACACTGGAGGCTTCGGCGAACACATCGCGCACCGGACGCGAATCGGCAAAGCTCTGCATCATGCCGACTGACTGCGAGCCCTGACCAGGAAACACCAGCGCCAGCTTCACCATTTGATCATCACCGCGCCCCAGGTAAAACCGCCACCGACGGCTTCCAGCAGCACATGATGTCCGTCGCGTATGCGACCGTCGCGCACGGCTTCGTCAAGCGCCAGGGCGATGGATGCGGCCGAGGTATTGCCGTGACGATCGAGCGTGACGACAACTTTTTCCATGCTCATGCCGAGTTTTTTCGCGGTTGACCGGATGATGCGGATGTTGGCCTGGTGCGGAATCAGCCAGTCGATAGCGGATTTCTGCAAGTTGTTCTTGACCAGCGCTTCCTCGACGACCTCATCGAGGACCTTGACCGCCAGTTTGAATACCGCATTGCCTTCCATTTGCAGGTACGGCCGGCCCTCGACCTTGCCGCCGCATACCGATCCCGGCACCGACAGGATGCATTGATAGCTGCCGTCTGCGTGCAGATGGCTGGACAGGATGCCCGGGGTGTCGCTTGCCCGGAGCACCACCGCGCCGGCGCCGTCGCCGAACAGCACGCAAGTGCCGCGATCGTTCCAATCCAGTATGCGCGAAAAAATCTCGCTACCGACCACCAATGCGGATTGATATTGCCCCGAACGCAGGTAAAGATCGGCCGTGGCCAATGCGTAGATAAACCCGCTGCATACCGCCTGGACATCGAACGCCGGACAGTTCTTGATTCCGAGCTTGGCCTGCAGTATGCAGGCGGTGCTCGGGAAGATCATGTCCGGAGTGGACGTCGCGACTATGATGAGCCCGATGTCCTGCGCGGCGATTCCGGCTGCCTCGATGGCCCTGCGGCTGGCCGCGAGCGCCAGATCGCTGCAACGCTCGTCGGCGCCGGCGATATGGCGCTGACGGATGCCAGTGCGCGTGAAAATCCACTCGTCAGTGGTGTCCAGCGTCTGTTCCAGGTCGTGATTGGTCAGAATCTTCGTTGGCAGATAACTGCCGGTGCCTATGATGCGCGAATAGATCACGCCGCGCCCTCCTGCAGTACCGACATCTGTTCCGTGATGTGATTCAGAACGCCGCCGCGCGCCTCGTCGACCGCGCGGGCGATTGCGACCCGGAACGAAAGCCGGTCCGCTGCGCCGTGGCTTTTCACCACGATGCCGCGCAGCCCGAGCAGGCTCGCGCCGTTGTAGAGGCGCGGATCGACACGGCGTCTGAACGCGTTGAGCACGGGCAATGCCACCGCCCCGGCCAGCCGGGTCAGCACATTGCGGTTGAATTCGTCGCGCAGGTAGGTGCTGAGCATTTGCGCGAGGCCCTCGGAAGTCTTGAGCGCGACGTTGCCGACGAAGCCGTCACAGACCACGACGTCCGTCGTGCCCTTGTAAATATCGTCGCCTTCGACATTGCCGTAGAAATTGAGACCGCTCGCGCGCAGCAGTTCCGCCGCCCCCTTGACCACTTCGTTGCCTTTGATGTCTTCGGCCCCGATATTGAGCAGACCGATGCTCGGATGCGGCTTGTTTTCGACCGAACTCACCAGGGTTGAGCCCATCACGCCGAACTGCAGCAGATGCTCGGCGGTGCAGTCCACATTGGCGCCAAGGTCGAGCACGTAGGTATGCCCCTGCAGCGCCGGCAGCACGGAACAGATCGCGGGGCGCTCGATATCGGGCAGCGTTTTCAGCACAAAGCGCGAGATCGCCATCAGTGCGCCGGTATTGCCGGCGCTGACGCAGGCGTGCGCAGTGCCGTCTTTGACCAGATTGACAGCCACGCGCATTGAGGAATCCTTCTTGCTGCGCAATGCAATCGCCGGGGGCTCTTCCATGGTCACCACTTCGCTTGCATGCTGGACCGCCAGGCGAGGCTCGCCGTCCGCCTTGAACTTGCTCAGCTCGACTGCGATGACCTCCTGCTGACCGACCAGGATGATGTTGACGTTCACGCTGCGCCGCAGATAATCGAGCGCAGCCGGAACCGTCACATGCGGGCCATGATCGCCTCCCATGCAATCGATGGCGACCGTTACATCCATCAAAGCTCCTCTTTACCGCACACGCTATTGCCCGCCGCACGGCGGCAGGTGGCGATCGGCGGCCAGGTTCTATTCGCTTTTGGTTTTAACGACTTTTTTGCCGCGATAGTAGCCGTTGGGGCTGATGTGATGCCGCAGATGCACTTCCCCGCTGGTCGGCTCGGTCGCGAGCGGTGGATTGTTCAGAAAATCGTGCGAGCGATGCATGCCGCGTTTCGACGGCGACTTCTTGTTTTGCTGGACTGCCATGTTAAAACTCCTTTGCCTTCAGATTAATTCTGCTTCAATTTGGCCAGCGCCGCGAACGGCGATGCCGCGCTGTCCCGAGTCGACTTCACCGCTGCGCTGCATTGTCCTTCCGGGTGCCGCGGCGCAATCGGGATCGCCAGCAGCACTTCATCTTCAATCAGCGCCCGGACCTCGGTATGAGGATCCGCCGGAATCCCGTCGAGATCATCGATCTCTGCGGTTTCGCCGCCTGCCTTGTCCGTCAGCACCAGCAGGCTCGATTCGACCGCCACCGGAAAAACAAGACCGCCCAGGCAACGCTGGCACCTGAGGTTGATTGCGCCTTCAACCGTGAGGTTGAGCCGCGGCCGGCGCTGCGCATCGTCGCCACCGGCAAGCGAGAATCTCAGATTTCCGCCAGCATCGAACAGGCTGTCCGCAAGACGCGTCAGTTGCGCTACCTTAACCTCGCCTTGCATCCGCTGGCCGGTGTGCGCAAACTCCAGACTATCGATGACAGCCTGTGCAGACATAAGTCGCGCATGATAGTATGAAAATTCATTCGGCGCAAATACTTACGTGCGCCGCGTCGGCCATGTCCGTGTCTGATCCGTCCCGTCCGCGACTCGTCCTCGCTTCGACCTCCCGCTACCGGCAGGAACTGCTGGCCCGCCTGGGCATTGCGTTCGAGACCGCGGCGCCTGGCGTCGATGAAAGCCCGCTGGCGGGCGAAACGCCGAAACTGCTCGCGCTGCGATTAGCCTGCGCCAAGGCGCGGGCAGCGCAAGCCGCGTATCCCGATGCGCTGATCATCGGCTGCGATCAGGTCGCCGTGGTTGGCGCCACGCTGCTCAACAAGCCCGGCACGCATGCGCGTGCGGTCGAACAGTTGCTGCTGATGAGCGGCAAGCCGGTGGCGTTCCATACTGCGCTGTGCCTGCTCAACGCGCGCACCTTGTGTTGCCAATCGGCGATTGTGCCGGTCATCGTCCACATGCGCGAGCTCGGCATGGACCAGATCGAGCGCTACCTGCGCGTCGAACGGCCATATGACTGCGCCGGCAGCGCGCGCATCGAGGGGCTCGGCATTGCGCTGGTGGCGCGGCTCGAAAGCGACGACCCCACCGCGTTGATCGGCCTGCCGCTGATCCGGCTGTGCGACATGCTGAAGAACGAAGGCGTCGAGTTGCCATGAGCGCCGGCGCAAAAGGCACTCTGCATCTGATTCCGGTCACACTCGGGGGCGACAGCGCACGCGCCGGACTGCCGCAGGCAACCCTGGAAGCCGTCAGCACGCTCGATTACTTCATCGCCGAGAATGAAAAAAGCGCGCGCCGGTTTCTGAAGAACCTTGCGCATCCGACGCCGCTGCAGCAACTGCAGATCGAACGGTTCGACAAGACGAGCGACGCCGCGCGCGCCGTGCAGCTGTTGCGGCCGCTCGACGCCGGGCGCAGCGCGGGACTATTGTCGGAAGCGGGCTGTCCTGCGGTCGCCGACCCCGGCGCACTGCTCGTGGCGGCCGCGCATCGTGCCGGACTGCGCGTCGTGCCCCACGTCGGGCCGTCGTCATTGCTGCTGGCGCTGATGGCCTCAGGCTTCAACGGCCAGCGCTTCGCGTTTCGCGGCTACCTGCCGGTCCCCAGGGATCAGTGCCGCAGCGAGATCGCGCGGCTCGAACACGAGTCGCGCGCACACGATATGACCCAGATCTTCATCGAAACGCCCTATCGCAACGAGGCGCTGCTGCAAATGCTGCTCGAGACCTGCGACGGCAAGACCCGGCTGTGCGTTGCGAGCGATCTGACGCTGACATCCGAAACGGTCCGCAGCACGACGATCGCCGCATGGAACAGGGAAAAAACTGAAATCGGCCGGCGGCCGAGTGTGTTTCTGCTGTACGCGCGCTAGCGCAGTTGCGCGCCGCCCATCATCGATACCCTGACCAGCGCTTCAGCCATCGCCGCGCCAAACTTGCGCGCGACGCGCTCGGCGATGTTCTCGCGCAACGTGAAATCCACCACGTCCTCGGCCTTGATCACGTCGCGGGCGACCGATTCGACGCTGCCCAGCGCGTCGGCGAGCCCGAGCTCGATGCTCTTCTGCCCGACCCACACCAGCCCGCTGAAGGTTTCGGGTTTTTCCTGGAGCCGCTTGCCGCGTCCGTTGCGCACCACCGTAATGAACTGCTGGTGGATTTCGCCGAGCATTTTCGCGGCGAACTCCTGGTGCGCGGGATTCAGCGGCGAAAACGGGTCGAGAAACTTCTTGTTTTCACCCGCCGCGATCGCACGTCGTTCAACGCCCAGCTTTTCCATCGTGCCGGTGAAGCCGAAGCCGTCCATCACCACCCCGATCGAGCCGACGATGCTCGCCTTGTCGACATAAATGCTGTCCGCCGCCACCGCGACGTAATATCCCCCCGAGGCGCAAATATCCTCGACCACCGCATAGAGCGGAATATCCGGATACTTGGTGCGCAAACGCCGGATTTCGTCGTTGATATAGCCCGCCTGCACCGGACTTCCGCCCGGGCTGTTGATGCGCAGGATTACCCCCTGGGTATTGCTGTCCTTGAAGGCCGCTTGCAGTCCGGCGGTGATGTTGTCGGCGCTCGCCTGGCCTTCCGCCGCGATCACCCCGCGCAGTTCGACCAGCGCGCTGTGTTTACCGGGCGACCGGTAATCCCCATACTTGAGCCAGCCGATGCCGGCGAACAGTACGAGAAACAGGTAAATCAGGACCAGCGACTTGAAAGCCACTCCCCAGCGGCGCGCAGCGCGCTGCTCGGCGATCGCGGCGAGCGCGACCTTTTCCAGAACCTTGCGCTCCCAGCCTGTCCCGGGGTCGGGATCCATCTCAGCCATCGTGATTTCCGTTTTCCATCAGATAGACGTTGCCGCCGCGTTCCACCACTTTAAGGACGGTCAGGTGCTGCCCTTTGCACGGCCCCATGATGCAATGACCGGTTGCGGGCTCATAGGTTGCACCGTGCGTCGAACAAATCAAGTATAACCCGAATCTGTCGAAGAATTCGCCCTCGAGCCAGTCAAGCTCGATCGGAATGTGCGCGCAGCGGTTGAGGTAGGCGTGCACCCTGCCATCGTAGCGGACGACAAAGGCGGCAGCCGTTGCGCCGTGGCGTTCGAGCGTAAAGCGCACGCCCTTGCCGCCGTCGGTGAGCGCCGCGCTGGCGCAGATCAGGCGTTGTGCTTCAGCCAATGCCATAGCTCCTGCGGTTGATCCATGCACGCGAGCGGCCGCAATGCCGCGAGCTGCGCGCGCGGGTGTGCCCCGTAAGAGACGGCAATGCTCGCAACGCCGGCATTGATCGCCATTTGCAGATCGTGCGTGGTGTCGCCGATCATCAGCGTTTGCGCCGGCGCGGCACCGAGCATATCCATCAGATCGGTAAGCATGCCCGGATCCGGTTTGCTCCCCGACTCATCGCCGCAGCGTGTGGCGTGGAAGACCGGCCTCAAGCCGGTCTGGTCGAGCGCGCGCTCGAGGCCGCGCCGGCTCTTGCCGGTCGCAACCGCAAGCAGATACCCCATCTCGCGTAGTGCGCGCAGCGCCTGCTCCACACCCGGGAACATCGGGGTGTGGGGATCTCGCAGCCGAAAGTGGTGGCTATAACGCTCGGCCACCCGCGGATAGGCCTCCGGAGCAAGGCCCGGCAGCACATACGCCAGCGAATCAGATAGACCGAGACCGATAATGTGCCGCGCGCGTTCGTCCGAGGGTACCGGCAAACCGAGATCGCGGCATGCCGTTTGCAGCGATGCGACGATCGCGCCGGCGGAATCGATCAGCGTGCCGTCCCAGTCAAATATCAGAAGTTCAAACCGTTTGCCCATGTGAATGCGCCGTGCCTACTGCAACGTGTCCAGGAACGATTGCAATTCGGCGGGCAACGGCGCTTCCAGTGTGAGCATGAAACCGGTGGCCGGATGTTCGAAACCAACCCCGCTCGCGTGCAGGAACATGCGCTTCAGGCCGGCGCGCGCGAGCTGCTTGTTAAGCTCGAAGTCGCCGTACTTGTCGTCCCCGGCGATCGGAAAACCGAGATGCGCGAGATGCACGCGGATCTGGTGGGTGCGGCCGGTCTTGAGCTGGGCGCGCAGCAGGCTGAATTCGCGCCACGCCCGCTCGAGCCGGAACACGGTGTGCGCCGCTTGCCCCGCTGCATTGACGGCTACGCGCCGCTCGCCTGAAGCCAGCACGTATTTATGCAGACTCAACCGCACGCTTTGCGCCGCGCCGCGCCATGCACCCTTGACCAGCGCCAGATAATATTTCTTCACGCGGCCCTCGCGCAGCGCGGCATGCAGTGTGGTCAGCGCGCTGCGCTTCTTGGCCAGCAGCAACACCCCTGACGTGCCGCGGTCGAGGCGATGCACGAGTTCGAGGAACCGCGCCTGGGGCCGCTGGGCGCGCAACTGCTCGATCACGCCGAAGCTCACGCCGCTGCCGCCATGCACCGCCATGCCGGATGGCTTGTTGAGCGCGAGCAGGTGCTCATCCTCGAACAGGATCGCCTGCTCGAGCCGCGCGTCGGGTGGTGGTGCGCGCCGCGGCGCGCGCTCAGCCACCCGCACCGGCGGCAGCCGCAGTTCGTCGTCGGCCTGCAACCGGTAGTCGGGGCCGATGCGGCCGCGGTTGACCCTCACCTCGCCGCTGCGCAGGATGCGATAGACGTGGCTCTTCGGCACCCCTTTCAGTATTTTCACCAGGTAATTGTCGATGCGCTGCCCGGCGGCTTCCGGGTCGATCCGGTGCCGGGACACGGTATTTTTGCCCAAACCCTTCATTTTGCTTATACTATCCACCGGTTAGCAGACTTCAGGACGATTCTGTCCCCAAACCCCGGCGGTGTACCGCGGCAAGCGCCGCGCACGCCGGGCAGCTTGGCCCGGTGCCTCGCAGCTGTTACCCGAGTGCGGTCGATCACCTGTCAGGGGACCATCCTGAAAGTGCCGAAGACTGGCCGCCAAAACCATGGTTAAAGTCGCTCACCACAAAAAGTAGCGATGGTAGTTGAAATACGCGCTCACAGCACACGATTGATTTGTAGCAGCAGCGCTCCCGGGTCCCGGTGTCATGCACCGCAATTCCGGGTGTGGCGCTGCCGCAAAACGAATTTTAACGGCAAACCCGCGAAAGTCATTGGTAACGAGTCACTGCAAGCACATGATCTGGTTTCGTGACTGAATGATCCAGCAATAACACGTGCGGCGGTTTTGCCGCGCGGGTTTGTCCATCCCGTGACACTGAGCGCGGGAGAAGAAAATAATGAAACGCATGTTGTTTAACGCGACGCAGTCCGAAGAGCTGCGTGTCGCGATCGTCGATGGCCAGAAGCTGCTCGACCTCGATATCGAATCCGCAGGCAAAGAGCAGCGCAAGAGCAATATCTACAAGGGTGTCATCACCCGCATCGAACCCAGCCTCGAGGCTGCCTTCGTGGACTACGGCAGCGAGCGGCACGGGTTTCTTCCTTTCAAGGAAGTCGCGCGCGCCTATTTCAAGCCGGGCGTCGACGTCGGCCGCGCGCGCATCCAGGATGCGCTCGAGGAACGCCAGGAACTGATCGTCCAGATCGACAAGGACGAGCGCGGCACCAAAGGCGCCGCGCTGACTACTTTTATCAGCCTTGCAGGCCGCCACCTGGTGCTGATGCCGAACAACCCGCGTGGCGGCGGCGTGTCGCGCCGCGTTGAGGGCGAAGAGCGCGCCGAGCTGCGCGAAACGATCGACCAGCTGCAGGTTCCACAGGGCATGAGCGTAATCGCGCGCACCGCCGGCATCGGCCGCACGGTCGAAGAACTGACCTGGGACCTGAATTACCTGCTCCAGCTGTGGCGCGAAATCGAAAGTGCGGGCCAGGGCCAAAGCGGCGCTTTACTGATCTATCAGGAATCGAGCCTCGTGATCCGCGCCATTCGCGACCACTTTCACCAGGACATCGGCGAGATCCTGATCGACACCGATGACATCTACGAGCAGGCGCGCGCCTTCATGGGGCACGTAATGCCGCAGAATGTCAGCCGCGTGAAGCTTTATCGCGACGATGTGCCGCTGTTCTCGCGCTTTCAGATTGAGCATCAGATTGAAACCGCATTTTCCCGTCAGGTATCGCTGCCCTCGGGCGGCGCGATCGTCATCGATCACACCGAAGCGCTGGTTTCGGTCGACGTCAATTCGGCGCGCGCAACCCGCGGCACCGACATCGAGCAGACCGCGCTGAACACCAACCTCGAGGCTGCCGACGAGATCGCGCGCCAGCTCAGGCTGCGCGACCTCGGCGGCCTGATCGTCATCGACTTCATCGACATGGAAAGCGCCCGCAATCAGCGCGAGGTCGAAGACCGCCTGCGCGACGCGCTGCGCTACGACCGCGCGCGGGTGCAGACGGGGAAAATTTCCCGTTTCGGCCTGCTGGAGCTGTCACGTCAGCGGCTGCGCCCGGCGCTTGCCGAAGGCAGCCATATCCCCTGCCCGCGCTGCCACGGCACCGGCCACATCCGCGGCATCGAGTCAACCGCGCTGCACATCCTGCGCATTCTGCAGGAGGAAGCGATGAAGGAAAACACCGGCGCGGTACACGCGCAGGTGCCCGTCGATGTCGCGACCTATCTGCTGAACGAGAAGCGCGCCGAGTTTCATTCGATTGAATCGCGGCTTAAGGTCAACATCGTGCTGATCCCCAATATCCATCTCGAAACGCCGAATTACACGGTAACGAGGCTCAAGCACGAGGAACTGAACCTGGCTGAACTGCCGCCGCCGAGCTACGAAATGGTCGCGGTACCGGAAAAGAGCGACACGAACCTGCCGTCGGCGCAGGAACCAGTGGCACCACGCCCGGAGGCGCTGGTGAAAGGCATTACGCCAGCGCAGCCTGCGCCTGTGGTGGCGCCGAAACCCGCGCCGGAAGCAATACCGCAGCCATCGATTATCGACAAGATCTTCGGCTGGTTCAGGCCCCGGCCGGCCGAGACCCGGCCGGAGCAGCCGCAAGCGGCCGTGCGCGAACGCGTCGAACAGGGTTCGCAACGCCGCCCGCGGCCCAATGGTCCGCCCCGCCGCGACCGCGGCGATCAGCAGCGCGGCCGCCAGCGTGACCGCGCGCCACGGGGCGAGCCCGGCGCCGAAGCCGGTGCGCCGCGCCACGAGCAACGCGACCGCCACGGCGAGCGCCCGCAATCGCGCGAACAGCAGCCACGCCGCCAGCCGCAACGTCCGGCACAGCCAGGGCCGGATGCCGCCGGTGAGACTCCCGTGATCGAAAGGCCGCGCGAGCAAGGACCGCGGCAGGAAGGCGAAGGCCGCAAACGCCGCCGCCGTGGTGGCCGCGACCGCTCGGAATCCAGGCCAGCTCCAGGCGCGCCGATCAATGCGGAGCCACGGCAGCCGTCGATGCCAGCGTTCGGCGTGGGCGAGACGACCGCTATGGCAGCACCACCAGCGGCCAATGAGACGCCCGCAGTCATCGAAACGCGGCCGGCACCAGCGCCTGAAACGATGCGGCCCGCAGCGACCGAAATCGAGGTACCGAGGTACGCGGAGCGCTCGCCCGTTGTAACCCCTCCGGCGCCGGCTCCTGCCGAGCGCGCGATCGAGCCTCCAGTGCCTGCTTCGGCAGTGCAGGCGGCACCGGTTGCGTTGCAGCCGATTGTGCTGCCACCCGAGCTGGAACTGGTCGAGACCAATCCGGAGAAAGTACGCATGGTGGCAAGCAAACCCGAACCGGCCCAGGCGCCGCGCCCGCCGCGCGTGCGCCCGCCGCTACCGCCGGTCAGTGAAGAGCCGCTGGTTCAGATCGAAACCCAGCGGTAGGTACATAGATGTCCTAGATGCCGTGCCCGACGCGCGAGCCGTCCGCGATCGCCCGCAGGATCAAGCGGGACTCGCCGCAGTCGCCGACGACGTACACTTCGGGAACAACTTCCTCCAGCGCCTTCGAGAGCGCCGGGTTCGACAAGGTGGGCAGAGCAGTGATCGCGGTGTCGGCGATTACGGTTCTCATCGTTCCGTCCCGGGTTCGAACGATAACGCCTTCCTCGGTGATCTCCTGACATGCGGCGCCGGTCAGCATCACGACGCCTTTCTCGGCCAGCCAATCGAGGAGCCGCTGTTTCATCGCCACGGGGATTCCTTCACCTAATTGGTCGGAAGCCTCGACGATCGTCACGTGCCTGCCCCGCTTGACCAGGAACGCGGACACCTGGCAGCCATGCAGCAGGCCCCCGATCACGACGACCCGTTTTCCCACGGGCAGCCAGAAGCGGGTAATCCATCCGAGCAGCCCCGGCCCCAGCAGCCTGAGATAGGGCGCAACCTTGCGTTGCAATGCTTGCCCGGTGAGCACATTCCGCCGGTTAATTCCAGGGATGGTTGGCGAGGCGTGCTGTCCTCCGATTGCAACGACCACCGCCTCCGGCCTGAGATTGCGGGCCATGTTAGGCGTGAACTCCTGCCTCAACTCAACCCGGACGCCGAGTTTTCGGAGCTGGGTTTCGAAGTAATTGACCAGGGCGGGAAAATCTTCGATCTGGGTCCCTTTGATCAGCGCTGCCAATGGCAACGATCCCCCCAGCCGCGGCGCCTTCTCGTAGAGCACCACGTCATGGCCCAGGGCCGCCGCGACCCTCGCGGCTTCCATTCCACCGGGACCGCCGCCGACCACGACGACACGCTTCTTTCGCGCCGCGGGCCTGATCTCGTACTCCCGCTCTTTCCCCAGCGCCGCATTCACCCGGCAGGAAACCGGCTGGTAGCGCTGAAATGGAGTCCGGCACTCGAGGCACGCCATGCACGGCCTGATGTCCTCGGGTCTTCCTTCGGCCAGCTTCCTTGGCAGATCCGGGTCGGCCATCAACCGTCTGCCCATCGCGATCGCATCGGCCATTCCCTGGCGCAGGATCCAGTCGCCGAGTTCGGGTCCCAGGCTGCCCACTGCGATCACCGGAATTGAAACGGCTTCCTTGATGCCCGCAGCCCTGCTCGCAATGACCCCTGGCTTCCTGACCATCTTCGCCAGCGGCACAGCCGGTTCCGGATACAGCAATTGCTCGGGATACTGCACCCAGGAGTACGCGCCGTAGCCGTAGCCCCAGCCGGTCACGTGAATGATATCGAGTCCTGCCGATTCCAGAATCCTGGCGTACCCGCGGCTTTCCTGAGGGGTTATTCCCTGCTCGTGCCCCCACTCCTCGCCGTTCACGCGCATGCCGACGACGAAGCCAGCTCCAACCCGTGCCCGTATCGCGCGGACGATTTCGGCTGCGAATCGCGCTCTTGTTTCCAGCGTCTGGCACCCGTAATCGTCGTCACGGCGGTTCCATGCACGGGAGAGAAAGCTATTGAGAAGATAAGAGTGTCCGGCGTGCACCTCGACACCGTCGAAGCCCGCCTGCTGCGCACGCCACGCCGCATCCGCGTGCTTTTCCACGGCGTGCTCGATATCGGCAAGAGTCATCCCGCGGGGCGGGTCGTACTTGACCCTGGGGTCGGATATCGGGATCTCGTCCGCGGAGAGAGCCGAGGCTGCAAGCGGCTGCAGGCCCGAAAAATGTCCCGCGGGTCCGTTGTGGCTCAGCTGCAAAAAAGTCGGGCAACCGTGACTGTGAATCGCATCGGCAAGCCGCGCGAAAGAAGGGATGAACCCATCGTCGTGAATGAGCAGCCGGTTTTGTCCCTTGCCGCCGATCGGGTAGTCCACGCAGCTGCTTTCGACGATGATCAGGCCGACCCCGCCCTTCGCGAGGGTGGCGTAGAAATCAATCAGCATCGGGCTCGCATTGCCGTCGTCCGCGGCAAAGCCCAGAACCTGCGCGGGTTTGACGATGCGGTTGCGGAGCGTGACCTGCTTCACTTGCAGCGGTTCGAGCAACTTTTTTAGTCTGCGTTCGGCGCTCATTCGTCGGCTTTCACTCCGATCAACTTGATCAACCTGGCATTTTTTTCTATCTCGCCGCGAATAAACACTGCAAATTGTTCCGGCGTGTTGGTTTGTGGTTCCATGCCCTGTTTGTTAAGCGATTCCTTCATTTCGGCGGTGTTGACTACCTTGCCGATCGCTGCGTTCAGCTGCGCG